>ERZ795044.1970-NODE-1970-length-18135-cov-5.027544_pt1 | contig 18135 bp, 13 predicted proteins | sample MGYA00375128_ERZ795044 | MGnify/ENA primary metagenome ERZ795044 (study PRJEB30173, sample SAMN05720213) | anaerobic digester metagenome | isolation source: active sludge of municipal wastewater-treating anaerobic digesters | place: USA | collected 2014-12-22 ... | reverse complement strand
CACCCATAATCTTCAGTTCATCCAACACAGGCTTTCTTAAAAAGTTTCCGGAAACCACCTTTGTCAAAAATATTTACATGACCGATACAGCAAGAGCCGTGTATAATCCTGCGCAGAAGGATACCGCCATTTTTATTGAAACCGTACAGGAAACCAATGGCGCATACAGTTTACTGGAAGTAATAGTGGCACCCGGCGGCGGCGTGGGCAAACATTATCACAAGGCGTACACCGAAACCTTCACCTGCCTGGAAGGAGAGTTACAGGTACTGGTGGGTAAACAGGTGCTTACCTTAAAGCCCGGCGATGCACCGGTTACAGCAGGCAAAGACGTATTGCACCGTTTCTTTAATACCAGTGATAAACCCTGCCGCTTCAGCGTGCTTATCAGCCCCGGCTCAAGAGGCTTTGAAGAAAGTGTACAGATCGCATACGGGCTTGCACGGGATGGCCGTACAAATAAGGAAGGTACGCCCAGCAAGTTCGGTCACCTGGGTATCTTACTGGCATTAAGCGAATCAAAACTTCCGGGATGGCAGGGATTGATCGAGCGAGTATTGCTGTGGATAGGAAAGCGGGCCGATAAAAAAGGCGTTACGGATCAATTGAGAAAAGAATACGTGAAAATATAACTGCAGTAACTAATCCACCTGCCCGAACGTGATGGGCTGCTTACGGAAAGACCGGATGTTTCGGTTATGACTCACGGCAGGCTGCCATGCCGGCGACCGCTGCATAACTTTCAACGCCTGCTTATCAAATGCAGGACTCACCGGCACATCTATATACGCATCGGTTATATTACCTGCTTCATCAATGGTTACCGCCACCACCACGGTAACAAAAAAAGTATTTACCAGTTTTACTCCGTCCAGAAAATCGAGGTTACCCATTAAATACGATCGCCATTTTTTATTGCCGCCCTTAAATGCTGCCGGCTGGTCACGGTTGCTTGTATCTGCCAGCTGTTTACCTGTTTCATCATAATATACCCGGCTGGCCAGTTCATCATACTTATATACTTCCAGCGCAGCCGGTTGCCCGTTCTTATGAAAGTACTTCCACTCTCCTTCCTTTTTCCCCCGGTACGATTGTCCGCTATGTGAGAGTGTGCCGTTATCAAACCAGTAAACATGTACCGCATTGCCATCATCATTATACACCGACGAATCGGCCATATACCCGTTGCTGTGCCAGGCCATTATGGCCCTGGGCTGACCCAATCTGTAAACAACAGAATCATACATCATGCCGTTGAAATGCCAGCTAAGCCATAGCCCGTCTTTTTCTCCGTTCACATACCTGCCGAAAGATGATACCTGTTCATTGGCATAATAATACCGGAACCATCCGTTCATTACTTTACATGCACTGTCTTTATACAATCCCCGCATGCGGAGTTTTTTGGTAGCCGTGAAAAAATCCTTGCGCAGCCATCCGCTGTCTGTTCTTTCTGTGAGCGAGATAAATCTTGCCAGCGATGGTTCACAGGGTTTCCATTCCCAGTCGTAATATTTCCGTTCCTGCGCAACAGCATGCAACGCATAAAAAAAGAACAAGGAAAGCAGCGCCTGTTTCATAAAAACAAATGTAGGTAAAACTTTCCCTGTTCTTTTCTATGCGTTATTATAGTAATGCCCGGTTTTGAACCACATCGTACACATAGTGAATACGACAGAATTTATATGAACCCTATGTTTTCTATTTTTTCTATATGGTTCAGGCTTGAAATAAGCACTACTCTTTTTTACGCTCACCCGCTATTTTCGTTGATCAGGTCGTTCCATGATCCGGCAACCTGCTTCAGGTGTTCCAGGTCGTGAATGGAATCCACCCCGTATTTATAGAAGCTGAGGTCGGCCGATACCATATGCTTATTCTTAAACTGCAGCCGGAGCTTAACAGAAGATATAAAGATATCGGTCACTTTATCTTCTCCCCTTATTTTTTCAACCACGGTATCGTTGTTAACCACCAGGCGGCTGTTGGTTATTTCATTTAATTCAATAAGCACAGGCTGAACAGGCTGTTTGCTGTTATCGATATACATTAACCGGTTCTGCAATTCATCCAGCCCGATCATGCGGTGCTGCAGAAAATCTCTTTTGGTTACCGCAATACCAAGAGCGCCGGCGGTACGGGTAAAATAATTTTCGTGCTTATCTGCTTCTTTTCTCCGCTGCCGGATGCTGGTATAAGACAAAGCAAGAACAATAATAACAATGGAGCCGACAATGCCGGCCGCAAATAATAACGTGGAAGTATCCATTTCAATAGTTTTAGATGACCAATAAAATAAGTTTGCCCGGCCTGTATGTAATGATTTTACACATAGGTACCCGATGCCGGGAAAGCTCCATCCAGCCAGGTGGCTGCAATGGTCTTCTTCAGTAAAAAGAAATAATAAGAGAAATGGTTACCAGAAAAAATGGTAGGGAAAGAGAAATAAGAATATATGGGTGAGCTCATCGGCAAACCTTGTATCATCACCCGAAGAGGCTTTTACATGATCGCTCAGTTTAGATGCATGCATGAGCAGGAGGTCCTTACCCTGCTGCGTTCTTTTTGAAGCTACAGGACTACCGGTTTGCGCTTCCTGTATATGACAGAGAGAAGGCTTGGGCAACCCGTCAATATAGTTCACCTTACTTTCGCCGGCCGGTTCAGAAAGTCCCTTCTCCTGCTTACTCCCGTCTTTTGAATGAACAGGGTGGGCCACAGCCGTATTTATTACTGTAAACAGCAATAAAAAAGAAAGGAGCCGGTATGTGAATTGTTTTGTCAACGATGTTATAACTTACTGATGGCAAAGATACGCATACCGGTGCAGTGCGCTGCCGCATTCCATCAGTATTCTTGTTTTAAAACTGTTAACGTATAATATACCGCCTGCAGGGTATTTTATCCGGCTGCTGCTGCAATTATATTTGATAAAACAATAAAATGCGAAAACTGTATAGTATTGCCCTCCTCATTTCAATATCTGTAGTATTATGTGGCTGTCCCTGGTGGTCGAATGTGGGCTTAGATGAAAAGCCATTGATAAAAATAGATCCCGCCCTGCTGGGTACCTGGCACGATGAGAATTATCCCGGGGTTGAAACCGAAGTTGTTTTTACAAAGCTGAACGAACAGGTTTATTCTGTTAAAGCCCATGTATGGGACGGCGATGAGCGCTACGAAGACCTCGTAGGGAAAGCCTGGTTCTCGGAAGTGAATAAAGTGAAACTGCTGGTGCTGCACGATACAAAGGCCGACAGTTATTGGTTTGCCGAGATAAGCCGTTTTGAAAATGAAATGAGTGTTACTTTCCTTTCTGCCTCCAATAAGGTGCAGGAATTTACAAGTACCGCCGCCCTGCGGAAATACATGGAATCGCTGTATGCATCAAAAAAAATAAAGTACGACGGAGATGCCGGCCTGGTTAAACTGAAGAAGGAAACAGAATGAATCCATTTATTTCCATTCTTTTATGCTGCTGTAAAAAAAACAGTAGAAACAAAAAACACTTCATCGCTGAAGTGTTCATATAGAATAACCAGATTACTTATTTTACCAGGGATATTTATTTTCTGCGATCAGTTTATCGGCAATCCTTCTGCGGGCATCCTTACTGTTGAAAGGTTCGGTTTTTGTAAAGCGCTTTAGTCCCAGCAGCATCATGCGTTGCTCATCGCCGCTGGCAAAGGCATTGATGGCTTCTTTGCCGGCCTTGTTCACTTTGTCTACCGCATCGTTCAGGTAGCACCGCATCATATCGATCTTCACCTGTGAGGAAGCTTCACCTTCTTTATCCACCAGTTTGATGATACGCAGCAGGGCGCTTTCTGCCTCAAATGTTTCAATGGCCATATCGGCAATGTTCATCAGTATCTCCTGCTCGTCCTGTATCTTCATCATCAGTTTTTGCACGGCGGCGCCCGCCACCATCAGTATCGCTTTCTTCATATTTACGACCGTCTTCTTTTCTTTGGCAAAAGGCGTTTCATCGTCATTACCAAATTCCGGGATGCTCATCAGTTCTTTTGAAACGGCCATGGCCGGGCCCATCAGGTCGAGTTTTCCTTTCATTGCCCTTTTCAAAATCATATCCACAGTTAATAAACGGTTGATCTCGTTGGTACCTTCATAAATGCGGTTGATCCGGCTGTCGCGGTAGGCACGGCTGGCTGCATACTCATCGCTGAAGCCGTTGCCGCCATGTATCTGCACGCCTTCATCAACCACGTAATCCAGCACTTCACTTCCATGCACTTTTAAAACAGCGCACTCCACGGCGTATTCTTCGGCAGCGCCCAGCAAGGCTTCGGCAAAGGCTTTGCCGGCTGCAGCCAGTTCAATCTCCTTATCGTCGATCCATTTGCTGGTGCGGTATAAAGCGCTTTCGCTGGTAAAGATGCGGATGGCCATTTCGGCCAGTTTATATTTAATGGCGCCAAAATTAGCGATGGGCGTTTTAAACTGCTCTCTTGTTTTTGCGTATTCAATAGACGAGTTTAAAGCCAGCTTACTTCCGCCGAGGGCTGCCGCACATAATTTCAAGCGGCCGATGTTTAAGATATTGAAGGCGATGATATGGCCTTTGCCAACTTCTCCCAGCAGATTTTCAACCGGCACTTTACAATCCTGGAAATACAACTGAACGGTGGATGATCCTTTGATCCCCATCTTATGTTCTTCGGGGCCTTGTGTAAACCCTTCCATGCCCCGTTCAACAATAAACGTACTGAACTTATCGCCGTCGATCTTTGCAAACACGGTATATACATCGGCAAAGCCACCGTTGGTGATCCAGCATTTTTGTCCGTTCAGTATATAATGCTTCCCGTCTGCCGAAAGCACGGCGGTTGTTTTTGCACCCAGGGCATCGCTGCCGCTGTTTGGTTCGGTGAGTCCGTATGCTCCCTTCCATTCGCCGCTGGCCAGTTTGGGAATGTATTTTTTCTTCTGTGCTTCGGTGCCAAAATATAAAATGGGTAAGGTACCGATGCCGGTATGCGCTGCCACCGCCACGCTGAAAGAATAGCCGCCGCCAAGCCCTTCATTCACCAGGGTAGATGTGATGAAATCTTTTCCCAGTCCGCCCAGGTCTTCCGGAACAGATGTTCCCAGCAATCCCTGCTCTCCTGCTTTCACCATCAGCGAGGGCATCAGGCCGGCTTCCATTTTATCAATACGGTCAACAATGGGCAGTACTTCGCTGTTCAAAAACTGCAGGCACATATCTTTCACCATCAGTTGCTCTTCGTTAAAATCTTCGGGTGTGTAGGTTTCAAATGCGTTGCTTTCTTTGATCAGCCATTCGCCGCCTTTGAGCGAAGTGGTGGTTGCTGTTGTTGTGCTCATAAAATTTATTTGCCCCCAACCCCTAAAGGGGGGTATGGAGAATTATTAATAATAGTTCTTTTCAATTTTCATGCATCCCATTCGTTAAGATATGTTCCCCCTTTAGGGGGCGGAGGGGGCTTATTTCAAATTATCGTACACCATCTGCAAAACCTCTTTCGCTATTTCTATCTGCCCGTTGGTAACACCTGCCAATGCTTCGTTGAGGGTATTGTTTGCAATTTCCATGCAACGTTCTTCCAGTTCTTTTCCCACCGGGGTTAAAACAATTAAATTCTTTCTGCGGTCTTCTTTTGATGCGTTCCGTTTTACCAGTTTTAATTTCTCCAGGTTATCAACCAGGCGGGTGATGCTGGGCTTATCCCTGAAGGTGGCGTCGCATAACTGCTGCTGGCTCATGCCATCTACCTTCCACAAATGATACAGCACACTCCACTGTTCGATGGTTATTTCAATATTGGCCTGTTTAAAATTCTTTTGCAACCTTCTGCCTATCGCCGTGCTGGCCTTGCCCGTTATAAAACTGTATAACTCGCCTTTCTTAAATTGGTTGTTTGACATATAGTTGTTTATGCAACCAAACAAAGATAATCATTCAGTTGAATTATTAAAAATTATTTTTGTGTTAAAGGTTCCGCCGGTGGCGGGATACGCAACCCACTATGCAACAGGCTTTTCTCCTCCTTTTACTGGTTTTATCAGGCCTGTATGCTGCACTTATTTTGTACTACCGCTGGAGCTGGGAGGCTATCCCAAACTTCAAACTTAGCCTGGGCGTAGCCGAAGGACAAACCTCAAACCCCAAACCTCAAACCAAAATATCCGTCATCATCCCCGCCCGCAACGAAGAAAAAAACATCGCTGCCTGCCTGGATTCTGTTTGCGCCCAATCCTATCCAAAAGACTGGTTTGAAGTACTGGTTGTTGACGATCACTCTACCGATAACACGGTATCTATCATAAATAAATACAGCACTCAAAATGTAAGACTCCTTTCATTAAAAGATTTTATTGCAGAAAAAGAGTTGAACTCCTATAAAAAGAAAGCGATCGAAATTGCTATTCAACAATCAACAGGCGAATTAATTGTTACAACCGATGCCGATTGCATTGTTCCGGGAAACTGGTTACAAACCATTGCATCATTTTATGAAGAACATCAACCGGAATTTATTGCAGCACCTGTAGCCTTTCTCCCCTCGCCTGCGGGAGAGGGGCCGGGGGTGAGGTTCATCAAGATATTCCAGGCACTCGACTTCATGACCCTGCAGGGCATCACCGGCGCTTCGGTATATAAAAAGATTCACAGCATGTGCAATGGCGCCAACCTGGCTTATACCAAAAAAGCGTTTCACGAAGTGGGCGGATTCAGCGGTATTGATAGTATCGCCAGCGGCGATGATATGCTGCTGATGCACAAGATATACAAACGATACCCGGGCAAAGTGATGTTCTTGAGATCAAAAGATGCGATCGTTGAAACAGAACCCGTAAGAACGATCGGGGAATTTTTTAACCAACGCATCCGCTGGGCCAGCAAGGCAGGCAAATATGATGATAAGCGGATCATTTCGGTGCTGGTATTGGTTTATCTCATTAACCTGGTTCTTTTGTTGCTGCCAATACTCATGCTTTTTATTCCTGGAAAATTATCAATTGTCAATTATCAATTATCAATTATCAACCTTTGGCTGGTATTATTACTTTTAAAAACAGGAATCGAACTGCTCTTCCTCTACCCCGTTGCCGGATTTTTCAATAAACGAACGTTATTATGGCTGTTTCCGGTAATGCAGCCTTTCCATATCCTGTATACCGTTGTTGCCGGCTTCCTGGGCGCATTTGGCAGGTATACCTGGAAAGAAAGAAGCGTGAAATAATGGGCTGAATTTGTAATTTAGGGGATGGCAGGTAACCGTTTTTCCTTCAGGGCTCAAACCTGGAAGCGTCTTAGAAAAAACAAGGGCGCTTTGTTCGGGTTGTTCATCATTATTCTTGCTGTACTGTTATCCATATCCGGTTATGTGATTGCTCCCGATAATTCTCCCAATGCCGATCTGCAAACGGTGGAGATACAGGCAAAGAAACCGGGATATACACAACAATTCTTAGTTGTTCCTGATCTTAAAAACAGCAGTCATCAAAATTGGTTTACTATCCTGCTATGGGGGAAGCAAAAAAATTACCGGTATATCCCTATTAATGGATACCAAGTTATTGGCGACAGTTTGCTGGTAAATAAATTCATTGATGATGACACAACCCTTGTTCAATATTATTCCATTGCCCAACTGACAAATAATAATCCCCCGGATATCCGGCAAAACATCATCAGCAAAAAATACTGGCTGGGTACCGATAAATTCGGCAGGGATATTTTAAGCCGGCTCATCATTGGCACCAGGGTAAGCCTGGCCGTGGGTTTGATCGCTGTACTTATTTCACTCACACTCGGAATTATTTTAGGCGCCCTGGCAGGTTATTATCGTGGATGGGTGGATGAGCTGATCATGTGGCTGGTGAATGTTACCTGGAGCATTCCAACATTGTTGCTGGTATTTGCCATCACCATGGCCATGGGCAAGGGCTTCTGGCAGATATTCATTGCCGTTGGGTTAACGATGTGGGTGAGTGTGGCCCGTTTGATACGTGGACAGGTAATGGCCATCAAGGAAATGGAATACGTGCAGGCCGCAAAGGCATTGGGTTTAAAGAATAACCGGATCATACTCCGCCATATCTTACCGAATATACTCGGACCGGTACTGGTTATCGCTGCCGGAAATTTTGCCACCGCCATCATTGTAGAAGCCGGTTTAAGTTTTCTCGGTTTCGGCATTCAACCTCCGCAACCAAGCTGGGGACTGATGATAAAAGAGAATTATAATTTCATCATTACGCACAACCCGATGCTGGCCCTGGTTCCGGGCTTTGCCATCATGTTATTGGTGCTGGCTTTTAATTTACTGGGGAATGGGTTGAGAGATGCGGTGGATGTGAAAACTGATTGATCAATTTGGTAATTTGGTGATGTGATGATTTCTTTTGATCGTACACGCCTCAAATCATCAAATCTCCAAATTAATTCATTACCAAATTAAACCGCCGGCGCCACCTGCACGTTCCGGTTAAACCCTTCTTCCAGGGAAATAAATGTTTCGGTTCGTTCAATGCCTTTTATCTTCTGCAGTTCATCGTGCAATACCGAACGAAGCTGGGTAATGTCTTTACAAACAATTTCTATGAACATGCTGTAATTACCGGTGATATAATTCAGCCGCACGATCTCGGGTATATTCATCAGGTCTTTTGCAACCGCATCGTATAAAGAACTTTTCTCCAGGTAAATTCCCACAAAGGCGGTAATATCATAGCCCAGTTGTTTGAGGTCAACATTCAGTCTTGTACCTTTAACAATGCCGGATTCCTGCAGTTTCTTTATGCGCACATGGATGGTGCCACCGCTTACAAATAATTTTTTTCCCAGTTCGGCATAAGAGATCTCCGCGGTTTCCATCATTTCGTGAATGATCTGGAGATCCAATTTGTCAAGATTTAATTTAGCAGCCATTTTGTTTTGGGTTTTTTCGTTTTTTTAAACATTAAAGCAAATATTTGAAATATTTCTATAATTTCCAAATATTTGATAAATTATTTTAAACATAATGGGCAATTCCCTTATTTTTGTGTCATCAAGTTCTTAATCATTGTGGGGTGATGAAATTTTTGGCAGACATGCCCCCTTGTCTCGGGGGTGAGGGCAACAGGATAAACGTAACATAGAGCCGGATTGATAGCAATATCAGTCCGACCGGGGTCGACCACCGAACTTTGTGTTATAGCTAACTGCCTCGTGAAGGTTCGATCCCTTCCCCTACAGCAAAGCCTTCGTTTAACGACGAAGGCTTTTTTATTTAATATAATATCGAACAAGGAACAAGGATTTTTGAACAAGGAAGTAATACTGACTAAGACATCAGGTCAAAATCCGGCATTCTTTGTTCCCTGTTCATTATTCTTCCGGGTGAGGGCAACAGTATAAAAAACGTAGAGCCGTCCCAACACTGCTGTTGGGACGACCGGGGTCGACCACCGAACTTTGTGTTATAGCTAACTGTTCCGAAAGCTCTCGGGATTCGATCCCTTCAACTCAGCAACTGAAAGGCTAATAATTAGCGTTACCGATTGATTTTGAGCCTTTTTATTTTTGTAGTGGAAAAAGAATTAATCAATATAAAATTTCCAGGATTCTCTTACTAACACTTCCTCTTTACCTCAATAAAATAAGCCCCGGAATACTTTAAGATCCTAAAGGATGCCCGCAACCCCCAAGTCGTCTTTGGCCGGTACTTTGTCAAATATAGGGATGCTTGTTTTAGTCATTATAATCATCCTATGAAATAAAAAAAGTATCTTACAATACTTGTAATAAAGATCAATGATTGTAAAAAACCTATCATGTAAACTCTTATTACTGGCGCTACTTTTCAGTTTTGTAGTGCGGCCTTCCTTTGCCCAGAAAGAAATAAGTAATTTTCATTTCAGCAATACTGGTATTACTTACAATTCAGGAAATCCACAATCGATACCAGGAGTGCCAACACCTAATAGTGAATGGAGTATTGCTACCTGTTCCGACAGCATTGGAAATGTAATGTTCGATTTTTGTTATACCAACCCTACTTTTGGGCTCCGTAACGGAGTCGTATTCGATAAAAACTACCAGGTGATGCCGGGCAGTAACTTATTTGGCCCGCACTATAATTATGGTTCTACGGCTTTGGTGGCCCCGGTTCCATCTAATAATTCAAAATACTATCTGTTTTACCAGGTAAGTCAACCATTTTCGTCTTCTGCCCGATGGGTACTAAAATATGCAGAAATTGATATGTCCTTAAATGGCGGATCAGGTACTGTCACCAGTGCCGACAATCCGATTGATACCACAGACGCCACCCAATTGCTAACACCGTTTATACTGGTTCAACAAAGAGGGTTGGACAATTTTTGGGTCGTGACCTGCAAAGCCAACTCAGATACAATTTATTCAAGATTGGTAAATTCAACTGGTGTTACCAACAACAAAGTTATCAGTAAAGTGGGTACGGTCTGGTTTAGCAATGTATCAAACTATGTGAGTCTAGCAACATCGCATGATGGGAGAATGATTGCCGGGGCACGCGTTGGCAACCTGATTCCACAAAATATTTGTTACATTTTTAATTTTAATTCTCAAACAGGAAAACTCGCCGACAAGGTTTCAACTAAAATATACGGCAATCCTTATCTTGGAACAACTCCCGCTACACTTAATATGCTGGAGTTTTCGCCGGATAACAAACTTTTGTACAGGCTTTATTCTGTATACAATAATTATAATGGTGGGTGTGGAGGTTCATATAGTAACATTCTTGAGCAATATAATCTTTGTTATACTGATTCAACTGCATTAACACAATACAGTTACTCAAAACTTTTCTTTTGCAAACCTTACCAATTTTATACCCCTCGTGTTGTACTGAATAAAAAAATACACCTGGCTTTCCATTATGGAATACCGAGATATGGGAGTATTGATTTTCCCAATCATATTGGCGACTCTTATAACTTTAGCGAAGTGCCTTTCCCTACTGGCTTACAATCTCTTGAAAGCCGGCAGTTTTATCATGCCTATGTTCAAAAAGCTATAAAAAATTGTATCGTATATACTGGTGGGTGCTATCCGGATTCTTTGCACTTTACTATTACCCGTGATACAACGGCACATGTGGAGTGGGATTTTGGTGATCTTGCTTCAGGAGTAAACAATACGGCATCGGCTGTTAAAGCTGCACATCGTTTTTCAAGTCCCGGTATTTATACTGTAACTGCAAAAATATTCGATGCGTCAAACCTGCTTATTGACAGCGTGACAGAGATCGTAGAAAGAAAAGATCCCAATAAACGTTTATTGTATCCACTCCCTACTGATACCGTATTATGCGATGGCAGTTCGTTAATAATAAAACCGCATTGTATTAATGGAATTTTTGAGTGGGGAGAAGGTTATGGTACACCAATCCTAAACTATGGGATTCGTGATAGTTTATATATTGTAAATTCTTCCCGTACCGTGTACATAAAAATGATTCAAAATGGATGTACCGGATGTGAACAAACAGATTCAATAAAAATAACGTTTGTACCAAAACCCAGTGTTGCTTTTGGCCGTTACGGTTCTCTTTGTACAGGAGATTCTGTAAAACTTGATGCTACTTTTCCAGGCGCTTCACATTTTTGGAGTACAGGAGATACTGCCGCTTATATATGGGTAAAGCAGGGTGGCACATATTGGGTAAACAGTATCATTAATCAAACGGGTTGTACATCCAGTGATACCATAACTATCACTGAGTACCCTGCCGTACAGGTTACATTGCCGAAGGATACCATTCTTTGCCAGGGAGAAACTTTAACATTGACACCAGGAATTGTTAATGCTACAAGTCATACATGGAATGGAACAAGTTATAATGGCGACTCGTTAGTGGTGACGCAAAGTGGAACGTATTGGGTTACAGCAATCAATACTAACGGATGCAGTTCGTCAGATACAATAAATGTGACTTTTAAGCCATCTCCTTTATTCTCTTTAGGAAATGATACTACTATTTGCGGTGGTACTTTCATAAACCTAACCCCTTCGCCATTTCAAAATAATGTGAGTTATCTATGGAGTACAAATAGTACCAATATAACTATATCTGTTGCCAACCAGGGAACATATTGGCTAAAACTTACTTCCACAGTTAATGGTTGTTATTGGCAGGATACTATCAATGTGAATTTTAAAACCCTTCCAAATTTTTCTTTAGGTCCTGATAGATCAGTTTGTGAAAAAGACACGGTTTCTCTAAATGCTACGGTAACCGGTGCATCCGGTTATACCTGGAATACCGCAGCAACTACACCCGTGATTAGGGTTTTTCAAACTGGTATTTATTGGTGCGATGTGAGCAAGGATGGCTGTTTATACCGTGATAGTGTATCTGTAATGGTTAAGCCACTACCTGTTGTTAATCTTGGTAACGATGCTTCACTCTGTGAAGGCAATACTTTGTTACTGAATGCTGCCAATCCTGATGCCACTTATTTGTGGCAGGACAGAAGTACAGCAGCCGTATATCTTGTAAAACAAACAGGTAAATACTATGTAACCGTAAACAGAGCCGGATGTTTTGCAAGAGACACCGTTAATATAACTTATATTTCAAAACCTGTATTTACCCTGGGGCCAGATCAGCCCATTTGCAATGGTATGCAGATAACCTTAAATCCACGTATTAATGATGTAAGCTATTTATGGCAGGATGGTTCTTCTTCTCCAACATATATGGTAAGTCAGCCTGGTCTGTATCATCTTACGGCTGTCAATAATTGTGGCAGCAAAAAAGATTCTGTACTTATTACAACAGGTGTCTGTAAACTATATATTCCTACTGCCTTTACGCCAAATCGTGATGGAAAAAACGATGTCTTTAAATCATATTTTGGAGAAAATATTACCGAATACCATCTTCAAATACTTAATCGGTATGGTAAATTGTTATTTGAAAGCAGCGATAAAAATCAAGGATGGGATGGGACTTATAAAGGGGTGGCCCAGTCTCAAGGATCTTATATTTGGATCATAAATTACCAGCTGAGCGACAAACCGGATAAACAGCTATTGAAAGGATCTGTTCTTCTTATCAAGTAATAATCATTAAAGATGCCTAAAGAGCCTGCGTTGAAGAAAAGAGGTTTTTTATTGCCTTTATTTTACCATATGGCCGTTCTATAAAATGCCTCACACTGAGTATTTTACCTGGTCTTCCCGAAATTATCGTCATAATAAATGTAAAGATTACAGGCGGTGGCTTGCTGTCTATTTGCATTACAGGCATCCGCTCAAATCACTTAGGGTAGAATGAGTATTTTGAATACAGAAACCCCTGCCTGTTACTCCTCACCAAACCGGTAGCAAAGCCTGGTGATTATTGGCCTGGGCTATCCTGTTATCAGGAACCGGCCTGGGCTTACAGGAATTATACCATAAAGAAAATATGTATGGCGGAAGCTTTTTTGAGCAAAGAGCGGCAGGCAATTCCTCACTTTTGACAGACCGGATCTCGACGTCTTCATGGACTATCTTAAAAACCACGAACCCGTTTTCTGCTAACTCATTTGAAATAACAACTCAGAATCAAATTGATACTTCGATTGTTGTATTGAAATTTCCTTATAAAAATATTCCCCTTTACCTGTACCAGCAGGAAATTCTGCAATGGCCGCATGACTTTAATAACCAGTCATATAATTAAAACGGGAAATTAAGGAACCACAGACACCTGGAAAGTAGTTTTCCTATCTGCTTTTCTCATTGTAAAAGCCGCTGCCGGCTTCAGCTTTAAAGCCTTCATAAATGGCAAAGACTTTTTATTTTTAGCTCTACGGAAAAATCTCTTCCGGAACTTATCCGGTTGTAATCTTATAAACCGTCTTCGAAAAAAATTTCTTCCCCGGCATTAAGATGGTGGAAGGAAAATTAGGCTGGTTGGGTGAGTCGGGAAAATGCTGCGTTTCCAGGCACAGGGCGCTGTATTTATTTATCTCTTTGCCGTCCCGGTTCTTTGAACTGCCGTTGAGCAGGTTACCGGTATATAATTGCAGCCCGGGTTCTGTAGTAAATACAGATAGTTGCGGCTGGCCAGCCGGGCCGGTCAGCAAAGCCGCAAAGGAGAACGGGCTCCCGTTCTTATTCAATACAAAATTGTGATCGTATTCTTCACCGGAAACTTCCAGTTTGTCTTTTATGGCAGTAAGCTCCCGGAAATCGAAAGCGGTCTCTTCCACCGGTATCAATTCTCCCGTTGGAATCTGTTCGTCATTCATTGCTGTATATGCATCGGCATTTATCTGCAGCGAATGATCGAGAATGGTACGGTCCATCTGTCCGGATAAATTAAAATAACAATGGCTGGTAAGATTGACCGGTGTAGGTTTATCCGTTTGGGCGGCATACCCTATGATCAGTTCATCATCATCGGTATAAGAAAATTCTGCTGTAACATTTAAGTTACCGGGGTAACCTTCTTCACCATCCCTGCTGAAATAATTCAAAGAAAGAACGGGTTGCTCTTTTTCTATGATGACCGCATCCCAAACCTTTTTATCAAAGCCCCGGTTTCCGCCATGCAAATGATTTTTGCCATCGTTGCAGGCAAGCACATAACTGGTTCCGTTGATGGAAAAATGCCCGTTGGCAATGCGGTTGGCATAGCGCCCGGCTATGCAACCGAAATAGGCGGTATCGTCCAGGTACTGCTGCAGGGTATCAAAGCCGGCTACAATATTTTTTTTTTGCCCGTTTGCATCGGCAATGATCCAGGAAGTAATGGTTCCGCCGTAATTGATCACCGAAACACTATTGCCCGCTGCATTCACCAGCGTGAAGCGAAATATCTCCTTCCCGTCGTATTCTCCAAAATGTTCTTTAGTGATCCTGCTCATTTGATCGGTCTTGAAAATTCATTTTTCTTCTGCCGGGTACAGGGACCGGTAGATGCCCCATTCCAGTCCACGGAGTTCTGCCAGTCCACGCAAACGCCCGATGGCACTGTATCCCGGGTAGGTGGTTTTATTCAGGTCATCCAGCATCTGGTGTCCGTGATCGGGCCGCATGGGTAATGAAATATTCCGCCGCTTCGTCAACTGCACCACTTCCTTCATTACGGCATACATATCGGTATCTCCCGCCAGGTGATCTGCTTCGTAAAAATTTCCTTCTTCATCCCGTTTTGTATTACGCAGGTGAAGGAAATGAATGTTGTCGGCAAAACGCTGGATCATACTTACAATATGATTATCGGCCCTGGCGCCAAATGAACCCGTACAAAAACAAAGTCCGTTTGCGGGCGAAGGTACCGACCGGATGATGTCAAGCGCATCCTGCTCTGTACTGACCACCCTGGGCAAACCCAAAACAGGGTATGGCGGATCATCCGGGTGAATGGCCATTTGCAGGCCGCATTCTTCTGCAACAGGCACCACCTGTTTAAGAAAATAAAAAAGATGCTGCTGCAATTGTTTTGCATTGATGCCTTCGTATGTTTTTAAAGCGGCTATTACCTGTTCGGCAGTAAATGCTTCATCACTGCCCGGTAATCCCAGCATGGTATTGCGAAACAGTTTTTCTTTTTCTTCATCACTCATTTTCTCAAACCGTGCTTTCGCTTTTTTTATTTCCGCTTCGGTATAATCCTTTTCTGCTCCGGGCCTTTTTAGTAAGAACAGGTCAAATGCAACAAAGGCCGAACGTTCAAAATACAAGGCCCTGCTTCCATCGGGCATAGTATAAGAAACATCGGTTCTTAGCCAGTCCAGTATCGGCATAAAATTATACGTAACTACTTTTAAACCGCAGGCGGCCACATTGCGTAAACTTGTTTTGTAGTTTTCAATGTACTGAAGATAATTCCCGTTTTGTTTTTTTATGTCTTCATGTACGGGCAGGCTTTCAATCACCGTCCATGTCAATCCTGCTTCTTCAATGATCTTTTTTCTTTTATTGATCTCATCAACCGTCCACACATCTCCCACGGGAATATGATGCAGGGCGGTTACCACGCCGCTGCAACCGGCCTGCCGAATATCTTTTAAACTGACCGCATCATTCGGACCGAACCAACGCATGGTTTGCTGCAATAACATAAACGACTGGATTTTTGATTTAAAACTAAGTTCTGCATGGTAGTACTCACTTAACAAGGCTGAATTTAAGGTTTTCTGTCTTATCAGAAGCGGTGCCTACCATCAGGGTGAAGTCGCCCGGCTCTGCCACCCACTTCATATTGGTATCATAAAACGAAAGCATTTCTTTATTGATCACAAAACTTACTGTTTGCGACTGGCCGGGTTCGAGCCAGATCTTTTTAAATCCTTTCAGTTCTTTTACCGGGCGTGCAACCGATGAGTAGTCATCCCGGATATACAGTTGCACCACTTCTGCTCCACGCCGGCTGCCGGTATTTTTTACCTCTACACTCACCGTTACTGTTCCATTCATTTTCATTTGCGCAGATGAAAGCTTAAGACCGCTGTATTGAAAAGTTGTATAACTAAGGCCATGGCCAAAAGCAAACAGGGGACTTACTGTAAAACCAAGATTATAGCCCCTGCGTGCTGACGGCTTATAGTTATAAAAAGCCGGAATATGCCCGGCAGTTCTTGGAAAAGAGATGGGCAGTTTTCCATTAGGGTTGATTTCGCCAAACAAAGCGTCCGCCATTGCGTAACCTCCTTCCTGCCCAAGGTACCAGCACTGCATGACTGCAGGCACCGAATTTACAAGATCGCCAATGCTCAATGGCGGACCGCTGTTTACAAATGCACAAGTTGGTTTTCCAACAGAAACAATTTCTTTTATCAGTTCGTTCTGGTGATTCAGTAATTCCAGGGTTGGCAGGTCGCCCAGGTGATCGGGTGCCCATCCTTCCCGGCTCATACTTTCGTTGCCTCCCACAAATAACAGCACCACATCCGCCTGACTGGCAATTTCAACGGCTTCGGCGATCTTCGCTTTTACATCTCCGTTGTTTGCCAGGTTGATGGTATCGGCAAACCAGTTGTTCTTATCCGTCAGCTTAACGCCTTCGGCATACAGTACTTTTATATGGTTGCCATATCGTTCTTTAATGGCCTGAAGCGGAGAGATACAAACACGGGGTTTGCTGGAATAACCGCCCAGCAGACATTTATCGGCATTGGGACCAATAAGTGCAATGGTCTTTATCTTATTCTTATCCAGCGGTAAAAAATTATTGTCGTTCTTCAACAGCACCATGGCTTCCTGTGCGGCTTTGTAGGCCACCGCTCTTTTTGACGCACTGCCAACGATCTCCTCTGCCTTATCTGCATCCACATACGGATCATCAAATAAGCCAAGCCTGAATTTAGCAATGAGAATTCTTGTTACAGCCGCATCCAGCTCTGCCATGGAAATCTTTCCGGCTGTTATATATTTTTTCAGGTTCACAAAACCATCCGGGTCTGGTGTTTCCAGGTCGATGCCTGCTTTAAAAGCCAGGTACCCGGCTTCGTCATAGGAAGGCGTTATTTTATGTAACGTGCTTACATCCCGGATCGCAAAATAGTCAGACACTACCACGCCTTTAAATCCCCACTCCTTTCTTAATATATCTGTAAGTAATTGCCTGTTGATATGTGCCGGCAGTCCCCACAGTTCATTATAGGTTGCCATTACATTCATGGCCTTGCCTTCCTGAACAGCCGCTTTAAAAGAAGGAAAGAAAACTTCTCTTGCGGTACGTTCATCAATATTACTTGGTGCAACATTTTCGCCTCCCTCGCTTTGCCCGTGAATGCCAAAATGTTTTAAGGTGGTTGCTACTTTATTTTTACCGAGGTAAACACCTTCTCCCTGGTAGGCTTTTATTTGGGCAACGGCCAGTCTTGATGTGAGATAAGGATCTTCTCCCATGGTTTCTTCTGTTCTTCCCCAGCGGGGGTCTCTTGTTATATCTACCACCGGTGCCAGCACATGGTGCCCGCCTCTTGCCCTTACTTCTTCGGCTACGTTGGTAAATATCTCTGTCATCAGGTTCTCATTCCAGGTACTTGCCAATGCAATGGGAATGGGAAAGTTGGTTGCATCCTGGGTTTGCTGACCGTGCAGTGATTCCTCATGCGTCATCACCGGGATACCCAGCCTTGTTTTCTCAACAAAATACCGCTGGATCTTATTATAAA
>ERZ795044.1959-NODE-1959-length-18168-cov-5.806106_pt1 | contig 18168 bp, 34 predicted proteins | sample MGYA00375128_ERZ795044 | MGnify/ENA primary metagenome ERZ795044 (study PRJEB30173, sample SAMN05720213) | anaerobic digester metagenome | isolation source: active sludge of municipal wastewater-treating anaerobic digesters | place: USA | collected 2014-12-22 ... | reverse complement strand
AACCAAATCCCAAACAATGCCCGATCAGATATTGTTTTCGGGTAATTGACTGTCTTATCAGGATCATCTATAAACACCTCCCAATTGTCCCCCAAATCGCTCACAATCAATAAAATCGTTGGGAAGTATATTCCTTTTGGTTGACCATTGTTATAACACTCCACAGGCATCACACGCATAGCGTCAACATCGCCAAACAGTTGTTTTAAACTGTCTTCGGAGTTGACTGATTTAACCGCACCTAAATAGGTATCAGCCTCATCAAAAGTATCAAATGGTTTGCCCATTAGCGAGCGCATTCTATTGATACTTGGTTTTATTGTAACGACGTATTTTATCATAAGACAAAGATATAAAAAGGTTGGGGACATTCCAAATAAATCTGAATGTCCCCAACAAATATAATTTACTGTTTTACAAGGTAGCAATCTTCTGTCAGGTACCGCAACTTTGCCATCTCTAACAATGCCTTTGCCATTTCAGGGTTTGCAATGGTAAAGTTTCCGTTTTTGTACATTTTGAAGCCGTCAGCCTCCCAGCCGTCGAAATTCGAACTGTTCATACGGTAGTATCGGGCTTCAAAATCAAAACCCAACGCTTTGAAAATCTGATTCAAGTAAAATGATTCCGCGCAGCGGAATTTAATTTTGGTCGGATTGACCGACAGATCAATTGCCTCCCAATAATTGTTGGCAGGATATTCAGGATTATTGGGAATGAACCCAGCAGCAATAGATGCCTCCCTCGACACCTTATGATCCTGACTGCAATATTTGGAATCAATATTCAGGTGCCGCGACAATTCTTTCAATTTATCGGACAAACCGAATTGGGAAAAGTGTTTTTGCACGTCGGCCTCAAATTGTGCGTAACTGTCTTTATACAGTTTGCGCAACTTGTCATAATCGCAGTTCAAATTCAATGTGTTGACTTTTGTGATTATATTGTCCAATTTGGAATTATGGATTCTCCAACTTTGGAGATTCAAATTAAAGCCAGATTTGGTGGCCTCATTCAGAATGATTTCCAAATCTTTAAGTGATTTAATTTCTGCGAATTGCATACCGTTGTGCGTTTTAATTGTTTAATTTAATGATACAAAGATAAACAACATTGCCAACGTTTCCAAATAAAAACGCGGGCAATGTCACATATTTTTTTTTATTATCCGTTCCAGATTTCGTCTATTGCATCTTTGGCGGCTTTTAACGAAATTTGGGCTTCTGCCATTACCATTTTCACCGCATACAATTTTTGGGTCGGAAATTTACACATGGCCTTATAACATACGGGCCGCAAATTTTGACTCATCAAGTAACTAATACAATCGTGTACTACTTGTGCGCCTGCAAAGGGCCGCAGGGCTTCAATGGCTGTTTGAATTTCTTCGTTCCCTTCTTCGATTGTTGGCAGATCAATTATTTTAACCTGCAAACCCAAAAGGTCAGCCGTTTCAAGTACCCATTTTTTTAAATTGGTTTGGGTCGGTGAAAATTTTAACCCTTTGTATTCATCAGGGCTAATTTCTGCAAGAATTTTTGAAAAAAAACCTTGCGAAATTTTGTAAAGGAAATCCGAGAATTGTTCATATTTTTCATTTTCGACTGAACCAGAAAATGGTATATATAACACGGATTTATCTTGATCTAAAAAAAGTTTTATCATTGTTTTAGTAGTTGAGTTATAAAGATAAGGGATTGGACGGCGAAATGCAACTATTTTAGAAATTATATTCGTCCTCGAATGGTGTGGCCGAAATTTCTACGCTGAAACCAGCATCTTCGGCAAACCCCAAAACTTCTTCGGGTGTACTTGCCAACAACGTTGCTTCATCCTCATCTTCCATGTCAATGGTATAGTATTCCAGAAAATCGTTTTTCCATTCTTCCAATGTATTGACGTTCAATGTCGTTGCCAACTGTCGGCCAGTTTGCAGGTCAGTGGTTTGGAAATATCCTTTTTGACCTATTTGAGTTGGACAAAACACGTCGGCTAAATAACCGTCGTCATTGCATTCAGGACACTGCCAGAATTCGGCGAATTTCATTCTTTTAATGTTTTGAAACCCGTTAAAATCAGGGGCGTAGGTATGGGGGTTTTGGTCGTCCAAAATCAAACCACAATTATTGCAAATAGTCAGTTTCATCTTTCTTTTTTTAATGTACTGCAAAGATAATGTGGACGGCGGATATTTCCTAATTTTTTTATTCCGCCGTCCCCGTAGGATGTATATTTTATTTCTTAATGGGTACAATTTCAAATTTAAGATTACTATAAGATTTTTCAAATTTGTCCAAGGTGCGTTGTGCATCTTTTTCAGATGCAAACCCCTTTCCCCCCTTCATACTATATCTGTACAACAATCGGCGGGAAGACCTTTTTATAAAGTACCCATACCCGATAATACTAATCACATGGGTAGGATTTTGGACAACTTTTGTCACCCGTTTAACTTTCGGGTAGATTTTTCTATAATAATCATCCCAAACGTTTCCAATTAAATAATAGGAATACCCTTCGGCCTCTAAACGTGTTTGCTCTGATTGTAAGGTTTCGAGGTCGCTGACGTGTTTGCAACTATATCCAATGCTATTGCCACACCATTGACGAAAATTTAAACCAAAGTTGCGCAATTGGTCAATTTCAACGGCGTGTTTAATCGCTCGTTTATAGACGGCCCAATGAGATGTAAAATCTCGCCGTCCACCATAAACCGCATAACAACCACTTGAAAAATCAATTGAGCGCAAAGACGCTTCCAATTCGGCAGGAGTGCAAAATTTACCCCTATGTGAACCCGCAATACAATCGCCACCCCATGAACGGGCACGACGTTTATTAGTCTCCCATACATTGTTGTCCCCATATTCGGACAGGATAAGAAATTTTTCTTCGGTGGGGTGTTTGATCGCAATTGAGCGGTAAAGTATTCCGTAACTCATTTCAAGTGTGTTAGTTAATTAATACTTCAAAGATACGGGGTGAACGGCGAATTTCCAAATATTTTTGTCAATCTCGACACATATATTTTTTTGCTATACAAAAATCAACATACATAGATTCCGTTAATCTTACCCTGTCTATTGCACCCAGAGGACATTTAACACAACAAAAATAAGCCCTAAAACGGACTTATCCAAGTTTTTTTTCATTTAAAGTGAATTTCTGTTTGGATTTGACAATTTTTGACGCTGACTTGCAACGTCGTTGTTGAGGCGGTTGATTCCGCTTTTTACGTTGGATTGATTGTTACTTTTAATAATAAAGTAGCAAACAAGCAGGACTCCAAAGCCAAGTAAATAAATAAGTTCCATGTGCAGGGGACGGGACTCGAACCCGTACAACCTTTTGGGTCAATGGATTTTATATAAAGGCAGGTTCTAAAAAACCCCGTCATAAGATACCCTTATATAAGTCCATCGCGGCTACCATTACGCCACCCCTGCGTTTATGCTGCAAATATAATTGTTAAGATTTTAATTTGCAACAATTTGCAAATAAATTTTTGTCAAAGCAATTTCCATCGGCTCAGATTTTTTTAAGGTGGGAGAGGGGCCGTATGACTGTCCAACCTTCACAACCGCACCAGCGGCCTCCAAAGCGTCGAAAATTTCGGCCACGGCTTTACGTGCCTTTTTGTTTAAAAGTTCAGGCTGGACAAAACCAGCCCGTATAAGGTATTCAGTTCGGGTTGTTATTTTCCCAATTTTTACCTTGCTCATATTCAGATGTCGTATGCTGTTCTGGTTAAAAATATGGCTACTATTTCTTTTCCTTTGTATTGTTTTGGGGTGTTTTCATACATCTGTAAAACACTCCACTTTTGAAGTTTCTTAAAAAAATTGTAATATGGACAAGTTTCTTCAACCCACTTCTCGAAATTAGATAGTGAAGAAATTGGTGTCTGGTATTGTTCGCCGTTCAAATTCATGGTGGCAACCAACGGGAAATTGCGGTTATAAATCTCCCCATTGCCAACTTCGGCAATGAAATTTGAACGAATGTCCACAACCATGTGGATTTTTTCAAAATTTGGACATTCGATGTCCAAGTCGATAGCAAATTGGCTACTATCGCCAAACCCACCATAAAATACAATTCTGTGGCCAATCTTTGTTAAGCGGGTGATTTTGGCCGATGGGTGATATTTCTGGCTAAGTTCAAGTAATTCGTTCAGATTCATATTTCTTGTTTTTATTATGATACAAAGATAAGGGTGGACGGCGAAATTTCCTAATTTTTTTCGTCGTCTAAACACATATTTTTTTTAATTATGCTTGTCCCTGAACGTAAATTTCCACCACGGACAAAATTGTGTTTTCCATATTAGGCCAATTCCGCTGCATTTGCAGATATTCTAAAGTTATTTCACTTGGTTCAAATTGGTATTCAAATCCATGACATGAGCAGTGACTACCTACTATTTCATAGAATTTAAAAGTGGACGGCGAAAATAAGATGAAAAACGCGCTGGCTTCATAAGCGTCGTCATCCAAAAAACCAAAAACTGGTAATGTGTCGGCTGGCACACCAATCGGGGCACAATTAAGCGCGGTTAAAATTTTGAAAACTTCTTGAGGCGTTTCGCCATCGACATCACCAGAAAATAAGTGCGGTATCGTTGTTTTTTTTTCCACATTCAGAACGGCAGCGCAATTACCGTTTTTATTCAGAAACGCAGATTCAACGTCTTTTTCGGTTGTGTAAAAATCAACCGTAACAATTTGCGTCGTGTTTGGGGAGATTATTTTTTGAAAAGTAATTGCGTAAATCATTTGCGTTGTGTTTGTGTGAAATTATAACACAAAGATAAGGGTGGACGGCGAGATTTCCTAATTTTTTTTCGCAGTCCATCACATATTTTTTTTAATAACGTGGACAAAAAAATTGCGATCAGGTATTTCATAATATAAAGTTTTTAGGTGGACGGCGAAGGGGGGATGTTTCGCCGTCCAACCTTGTTTAATTTAAGCCATTTCAAGTTCAGGCGTTTCTACCGTGGTGGGGGACGTTTCGCCGTCCAACCAACCCAACACCCAACCAGCTGCTTTGTTTGCCATACCACTGGCTTGAATTATCCACGTCGGATTTTCGCCCAATTTAGAAATCCAACCGTTAACATAAGCAACTTTATTTTCCAGATTTTGCTCAATGTTCAGGTGGGCGCAAACATAAGCCGATCCAATTTCGGCCACAAGCTCCTCGAAAGAATAATTGGCATCGCCGAATCTGCCAGCCTCGGTAAGACTTTTGCGGTCAAGCCGTTTGCTATGACCACTGGCATGAATACCTTCGTGAAACAATGTTTCATAATACATTGCTTCGCCCTCAAACTGATTTTTTGTCGGCATCATTATGTAGTCAAGACCTGGCGAATAGTAAGCGCGATTTTGATCTTCATGTTTTACTGTTACATCCCAATTGGCTACAATTTGTTCGGCCATATCATTGAAAAATGGTTCAGGTTCGACGGGTGCAGGTGTGGGGGTGTCGTCTGTTTTAGTTTTGGTTGCGGCAAATTTCGCCGACCATTTTTCCACTAACTTGGCCTTTTTGTCGCCGTCTATCTGTCCAATGTGAAACACCACACTGTATTTTTTGGTGAAAAATTGGGTACATTGTTTTTGTTCTGCTGGTGAAAGTTCGTTGTATTGTGCCCGCGTAATACGTTTTTTATTTTTATCCGTAATAATCAGGTCGGAATAAACCACTGGCAAGCCTTTTTCGCCACTTTTTACATGGACTGTTAAATCCTTCCATTGGTTATAAGTACCCCAAACAGGTAAACTTAAACCTAAACTGTCAAGCAACAGGGCATTAATGCCGTTGTAATGTTTGCCTGATGCAATGTTAATGCTATCCGACTCAAAACCGTTCCATTTTTCATTGGAACGTTTACCGTTTTTCCAACCGCGTTTCCACGGAATTCTGCCTGCTTGCAAGCCTTTGATAAAGGCTTCGGTTATGGCTTCGGCAACTGCTGGATTTATATACATGGTGAAAAAGAAACAGGTTTTTGTTTGCCCTGTTTGATAGTACAAAGATAAGCCATTAAGATATATTATCCAAATATTTTTATCAATCCAGACATATATATTTTTTCTTAATACAAAAATCGACATACATACCTTCCGTTATTCCTACCCCGCCTATTGCATTCGGAGGATCGTTTGTCCCTGTTTGACACTATAAAGATACGGTTTGGACGGCGAAATTCCTAATTTTTTTCGTCGTCCAAACAGATATTTTTTATTGTGATATGTTGCTGGTACTCATTGACCAGCAAAATAGGGAATTTGGGAAACCCTGTGACGGTCAATATAACGCTTTTGCTCTTAGGGTAGAGCATCGGGTACCGTTCACTGCCAGCAATATATAAAAACTTCCCTTGCACGTTCTTAACGTGTTTGGAGATATAAATTTGCCCGCGTTTGTCGTTTTTTGCGACAAGGCAAATGTCTGAAACAACGATACGGCTAACATCCTCCAAAGTAGGGGAAGTGCGCGTATATTGTTCAAAAACAATTTGAAAATTATACATGATTTTTAAAAATATATTCTGTTTGGTTGTTCCACAAATCAACAACAAATTGTTTTTCTATCTCGACACCTTTGGAAAAAAAGCGCGTTTTTTCCAAAAATTCAGGGTAATGGAATATAAAATGCAACTCCCTACCTGTGATAGTCACATTTAAAATTTCGTTAGGTTCAAGTAACGGAAACCACATTTCCGTTAAATCGACTAAAATAGTGGTGGCTTGTTCTATTGCAAAACAAATAGCTTTCCATGTGGTTTCAAAATGTTTATCTTTATCGTATCCTATTGGAATATATTCCAAATACTCCAAATCTAAAAAGTCGCCATATCTTAACGCTTTAGCGTTATTGACAAAAATTGAAAAGTCATCTGAAAAAACACCAAGAGCAATTTTCATATAGGAATTTTTTTAATGTGGACGGCGAAGGGGGGATGTTTCGCCGTCCAACCACGTTTTTTAGTTATTTAATCCATTCAGCGCCCCCATCGGCCTCCAAATTTTCAAGGGCTTTTGTGTGTTGGTCGCTTACACTTGCCTCAGTCACGCGGCATTTGACAGACGGCATTAACGTTTTGGACGGGTCGCCAAAAATCTCGAAAGATTCGGTTTGATACCCACTTTCACTTTTAATCGTCATCACTTGCGCCGACGTGTACAAACCCCTGCCGCCTTTGTAGGTGGAGACTTTAACCTGACGACCATCGTGGTTGCCGCCAACAATATTGTAATAGGTTTTTGCAGTCCAACCGTCGTTACCTTTGCGCACGATTGTGTTTGTGACTTTTACAATTTTCGTAGACATCTGAAAAAATTTTATATGTTAGGGGTTTAAACAATTTCAAACCCCTGAAAATTTGCTTTTTTAAATTTTCTAATCGCCTGACGGGTACCGTCGTAATATGTGAATAAATGTTCATAAGTTGGGCCAGTACCTAAAACTTCACACAAACCTGCCTCTATTGCGGCAGAAACGCTACCTGCCAACCGAACGACACTTGTTTGGTCTTTTTCGGAAAAGTATTTCACCCGCACCTGCCAACCATCTGCAAGAATTTTGCAGAATATGCTATAACCTAAACCGTCGCGGCTTTTGGCGATTTTGATAGCCATTTTGGTCGCTTCCGAGCGACCGTATTTGGCCGTTAAACGGTTGGCATTGGCGACTATTGCGGAAGTGAATTTCATAACGTTTGCTTTTGAATACAGTACAAAGATAAGCCATTAAACTATACTATCCAAATATTTTTTCTATTCACCACACATATTTTTTTTCTTAATACAAAAATCGACATACATAGTTTCCGTTAACCCTGCCGCATTTGTTTCAGATGCGGGGTGTTTGTCTTCCCTTTTTGACATAACAAAGTTACGGTTTGGACGGCGGATTTCCTAATTTTTTTCGCCGTCCACTCACATATTTTTTTATTTAATGGGTGGTAACTTTTCAAGTTCCTTGGTGGAAATTTCGCGGTTTGCGCCACCTGAAAAATCTTTATATGATTTTGCTGTGCGATACGTCAATTTATCGTATCCAAAGTGACGCTTATCGCTTGAAAGGATATACCAAATTTGCCCATCGGGAGCGGTGTAAAAACCGCTAAAATAATAAAAACCACTGGAAATTTGCACGTCGGTGCAACCTTTATCTTCCAGTATTTTAGCAATTTTTTTTGCCTCTTTTTTGAAAAAAGTGCAATAATCGGGAGACATCCCGTTTTTGGAGTACCCAAATTTTATCTTTGCCATGAGTGAAATGTTTTGTTTTTTAATACGATACAAAGATAAATGAAAATACCAACGCTTCCAAATAAAAACGTTGGTATTTTCACATATTTTTTTATTTAATGATTATTCAACACCCAGTAATGACATAAGGGCTTGAAACCCTTTTTTCATTCGTTTGGTGTATCCATTTGTAGGATTATTCAAAACGGCGGGAGATGCCATGAGCAATTGCGGTATGCTGCAATTTTTTTGTTGTATTACATCCCACACACCAAAGAAGGTTTTGCCTTCTTTCAATTCGTCAATGATAAACTGGCGGTCGCCTTGAACTTTATCGGGATAGTCCCAATTGCCACTTTGGAACGCATTCACATACTTTTCGTAAAGTTTGGTTTGGAACTCAGTCATTTTTGCCATAAGATTGTTTTTTTAATACGATACAAAGGTAAGGGGTGGACGGCGGATTTCCTAATTTTTTTCCGCCGTCTATCACATATTTTTTTCTTTAAACTAAGAATATTAGATAAAACGTTTAGTTGAAAACGTTTGTAGGCAGTAATTGATAGTTAATATAAGCGCGGCGCTCGTTTCTGCCTACAAAGGTTCTGTTAGTTACGCTTAAACAATCAATAACTTATACATGAAAATTGAAAATATGTGTGTAAGCAATTGCTAAAAATTTGGACGGCGAAAAAAAAGGGTTTATCTTTGTGGCATTGTTTAACTAAGGATGGACGGCAGACATTATTTTTTCGCCGTCCATCCCAAAAACAAAAGTTATGAAACGGTTTATATTTGTGGTAATTGCCACAATTTTTTTCGTGGCAGTTATCAAGAATAACGGTTGCCATTTTTCGCCGTCCCCCGCAGGGCTTACCAAAGAACCCAAAACGATTCAGGAAAAATATGCGGCACTTCAAATTTTCGCCGTCCATCTACACCAAGAAAAAATAATCGCCGTCCACCCCGAAGTTTTTGCTAAATTCATGCTTTGTGTATTCTATGCCGAAAGCAACCTGAAAACGTCTGCCAATTGGGACGGGCAACAAGGCATAAACCAATTGACTCCCCAAACCCGTAAACGTTTGGGATTGCCAAATGATATTTCCAAAGATGGATTTAATCAGCAACTACAATACTTTAAAACGTATTTGGTTGCAACCCGTCAGGGTAAAAAAATAAAGCAGGTTTATGACCTGCATATATTAAATTTTTCCCCATACAAAATAGGGCAGGAATTTATTTGTAAGGCCGACCCCGCAAAACAATTACATTGGCTCGACCTCGACAAAGACGGCGATGTGACGGCCAAAGATATGAAAATTTTCATTGCAAAACGGTGCAAAGAAAATAAATTTATTTATAAAAAATATTTGGAGGTATGCTAAACTTCCCATATCTTTGTGTCAACAAATCGGGCGATGTTGCCCACCAAAAATTTTCTTCATCATGGCTACGAACGCTGAAAAAATTGCAAATCTGTTTGCACCTGCAAAAAACGAAATCTCCCAAACATTCACGCTCGGCAAAAAACAAAAGGCTTTGGTAGCCAAAGGCGCTGCTGCGGCCCAAATGGGCCGTTTGCAAGCCGCCGAAAGCCGCAGGCGCAAAGAAGAAAAAGTGGCAGAAGCCGCCGTTCGTGCAGCCGAACGGAAAGCCAACTTTGAAAAATTCCGTGGCGAATTTACGCCTACGGCTTATCTGACCGTCGAAGGTCGCACGTATAAATTTCCAAAAACCGAAATTAACCCGCGTTTGTTCGCGGAAAACTGCGTTCGGTTGGGCCTTACACCCGAAATTTTCAAACTGTCATCTGTCAAACCCCGCAAAAGCCTGCCCATCGAAGCCGCCGATTTTCGGGTAGCGTTTTGGCAAGCAACGCGCACAATCGTTTCCAGCCGTAAAAAAATCATTTGGTTTGGGCTGCAAAATGCTGCCGAAGTTATTGCCGCCGTCCACCCTTCCAGTATCGGAATTTGGTACGAACGGCAGGACTAAAAAAATATTATGTGGACTGCGAAAAAAATTAGGAAATTTCGCCGTCCACCCTTAACTTTGTATCATGGAAAAGCAAAAGCAAACAATTTACCCAGTAGGTCAAAAAGTAAAAATCGTCGGAGACCCAAAAATGGTAAACCGATATTCGCTTTTTGCGCCCTTTCGCGGAACGGTAAAAACGATTACCAATATTGCATGGGCCAACGAGGAAAAAACCATCGTCCACCAATATGGTGTAAAATTGGGACGGGGCGATGCGTATTTTTTTCCCACTGAACTTGAAAAAATAAATTAAAAAAAACTTGCAATTTCGCCGTCCACCCCTTATCTTTGTTGCATCAAAATAACAATCACACAAATAAAAACGTCAGCATGAAAAAAATTCTTGGTATCATTTGCCTTCTCTTTATCGGTCTGACGACCATTAACAGCCAAACATTTGGCACGTTTTCCAAAATGGAGGGTGTAACCCTCGACAAAAGTTGTGCCACTTTCACCGTGACGGTGGAATCTGAAACCACAGATTTTATTGTGGTCGCTGCCGACAAAAGTGGGAACGAAATTACCCGCTGGTACTTCCCAGCAAATACCCTGCAAGTAACGCGCAAAAATCGGGCCTTTGCATACAGATTTGAAAATGGCTTACGCACCTACGAACTTTCGCGCCCCGTATCCGTAAAAAAGTAGTCCGCCGTGACGACAACAAAACTACCGTTAACCTTCCGTTTGCCCGTTGTCGCGGCGATCCGAAAGATAAACCGCCAAAAAGCCAAACACGAAGCCGCCAAACGTTAACAAGCCCAAAGGGCACAAAACAAAAAAAAGCAGTCAAGGGTTTGCAGCCCGCCATTATCGCGAAATGGTACGACACGCAACAAAGACTTTTAGCAGGCAGGTACGAAAAAGCCCTGCCACTTATTTAGGAAACTGGCTTATGAGTTGTTTTTTACGGTTTTTGTTAGAGGCAAACAAATCAAAAACCGTTAGGCCGACCGCCAAAATTGCATTCCTGCGCCGCTATAAAACGCGCCGCGTCCGCGCCAAAGGTCGGCCACACAAAAAGACGGGAATAATACCCGCATATCCTGGGGCAGTAACCCAAGCCCGCCGTTTAAAAGTACGGCATATCGCAATAAGGAACTGCCAAACTTAAACCGCTGATCGCAAATAAAATTGCTTTCAGCGGTTTTTTTATTTGCATTTAGGAAATAATTGTTGTATCTTTGAATAAAAATAAACGATATGAAAAATCCGTATCAATTTATGCACCAAGTTGCACAGGGGAATGAAAATAAGGCCCGCGAAGCAAGGGCCGCACTCATTTATGTGCAATTGATTGTGTTGGGAGCGTTGTTTGCCGTCTTTTTTCCAATCCCTGTTTTAGGGGACTTAATTTTAATGGCGCATAGTTGCCTAACGGCGATACTTTCACCAACCCACCCTGAAAAAATGTGGGTATTCTACCTTGGTGTGTGGGCGTTACCCAGCATAATTTTGTTGGGTATTAGCCAACGCAGTGAAGGTCGTGCCCATTTCTTTTCGTCGTTTTTCAGTGACGACGACCACAAACATTAAAGATTTTTAATATATCTCCCTTGCCGTTTACTGCAATTTATTTGTGGTAAATGGCATTTTTATTTGGATATGTCAGGATACTATTGTATCTTTGACCTATCAATCAAACAAAAAATTAGCGTCATGCCAGTAGCAATAAGTCTTTTCCAAATGATCCTCGGCATCATACTTGGCGTGGCAATGTGCCAATCGGTACCAATGCAATGGATCGACGATCTGTTCACCATGTTCAACGGTGAACGCTTCGCCATCATTGGCAGGCTCTTGGTTGGCCTTGTGTTGTTCTGTATTGGCTTCGCCTTTGGCCAAGCCATAGCCATAGTCCTGATAATCTGTGCTATCTTCATGGCGTTTACAAAGAATAAATAAATTGATTGGAAACATTTTTTTTAGTGGTTAACTAAAAAAAATTAGGAAATGGGGGGTAATTGTTGTATCTTTGGGGGGTATTAAACAACGGGGGTATATCCCCCCAAATTAATCCCCCCTCCACCCGACCCCCCAGCAAGGGTCTATTAGGGTCGGGTGAGTACACGCAAAAATTTTTTTTGGAATTTTTAACCCCAAACAAACAAGTCTCACTTACATACGAACCAAAAAACAAACAAGTCTCATAATCATATGAAACCCTTTAATAAAAAGACTTTTCTAAATAATCATACGATCAAAAATTTTTTTTTTGGTTTTTATTAAAAACGTTGGTATATTTGTATTATGAAAGAATTAATAGAGCAATTATTAATTATTGCGCATCAACAAGAATTTAAGTTAGAGTATCAATTGGAACGTTCCAATCAGTTATCATACCGTTCTAAAACAATTGAATTAAATGCTATGATGGATGAGATTGATATTTACAAAGAAATCATAAAAAAATTTGTGAATATTCAAGGTAAAGCGCGTCATATTATTGTTGATGGAAATTATATACAAGATGGAGTTTATGATTTTGAATTTCCGACAATATCAGGTGAATACGAAAAATTTTTTAAAAACATATAATAATGGCAATACTACAAGTACCACAAACAATTCCGATTGAATTATCCACATACACCAATGAACATGGAGTTGAGATTTCCAAATTTAGTGTTTGGGATTACAATGGCGAATTAGACAATGATGTTGTAAAAACTCCCATGAAAAATTTGGTTGTAACAAAAATTCAAAAATATACTGACAAAGTTCGGGTGTATTTTCATAAACATACGACAACATATGTTTGGTTTGACGCCTATTATTTTAACGGTGTTTATTTCACGCAATGAGACAACTGTGTAATTTAGTTTTAGCCAGAACCAAAAAAGATTTGGCTGTTGGCTGTTTATTACGGTCGTATGCTATTGGGAGTCAATATAAGTGTGGACACTTAATGACTTTAACGGTAGAACCAGATAATTTAATTTACGATAATTGGGAGGTTGTAGAGCCATATTTGGTTGGTAATGATGAAATAAAAGTTGGAGATATGGTTTACAACATTGGGTGGGATATTGTAGGAAAGGTTATTGATTCAAAGTCATTTGGGATGGCGTATGACATTCATTGGAATGGATTTGAGCATTCTCACAGTGGAGAATTGATTTCAAAAGATGTTTTACAAAAAGTGATTGTTGGCCCAGAAAAGATCGGATATTTGGCGCACGGATATGGCAAACAACCTGATGATGCTTTTTATGATATTATTGGGTATGAGGACATTGGGGCATTGATTAATCGCGGGTATTGTTATGTTGAGTGTGAAGAAGTTTTGAAGCATCGACTTAGTGGTAGAGTACTTCGTCAACCAAGGGAACACATTGCTAAAAATTTATCTGGGTATGATTATGTTTGGTTACCCAAAGAGTTAAAAGGAAAAATAATCATACACTATGAAAATTAAACATAAACATCGTGACAGATATATTATAATAAAAATTGAAAACAACACTGAGGATAGAGATTTATATAGAGGTTTAACACATAAAGTTAAGATAGGTGTATTATTTGCGGATGGTTTTTTTGATATAAAGAGGGGGTATGATTCACAAAAACGTTTAACGATAGAATTTCAAAATCCTCCTGTGTTTTATGAAAATTGTTGGCTTAGTGGGGGTTTATGTTTTGCAAAAATAAATTGCAAGGGGAAAGAAAAGGCGATAAAATTCGCTTACAATTTAGTTACAGAATGGTTTAATTATCACGAAAAAATATATCAAAACACAAATGAGTAAAAAATTTAAAAAAATAACATCTGCGGAAGCATCACCAGAATTTACTGTTCGTGGCAACAATGATGGGAACTATGTGAAGGTTTGGAAGATTGATGATCGTTATATGGGATTAGAGGTGGGAAGTTGTTGTGTTGTTACCATAAAGGTAAAAATATCTGCTGAGGCTTTGAGTTCATTTTTGACTGAACTTTATTTAAAGGAAAACGTAGATTTTTTAGAGTTAGTAAAGAGTAATATGGGGTGGACGGCGGAAATTAATGAAAATTTTTTTGGTGAAAGTTGCAATTTAAATTGGAAAAACGAAAAAATATGAAAACAGATATTCAAATGTATGTTCAGGAGTTTTTAACATTACTCCAAGAGGAAATCCCCACCACAAAAGCGAAGCACAGGCTTGAGTTAAACGATGATGGCGCTTTGTCTTTGTTTTTAATATTTGAATCCGAGGGAATTTGGCAATCGTTTATTTTTGATGACGAGTTTTGCGACCAAACGCCACAAGAAGTTGTTGATGACATTTTAAAAATGTTAAATAAATAATATGAAATACTTTACATCAGATCAGCATTTGGGTGATCCACGAATTGGAATAAACAATGGAATTGATTTATTTAATCGGTCAAAAGTTTTTTCTTCTGTTGAGATACAGAATGAGATGTTAATTAAGGCCATTAATGCAGTAGTTGGCGTTAATGATGAATTAATTCATTTAGGTGATGTGTGTTATGATTTGGAGAGTTTGCATTGGATGGACGGCGTAAAATGTAAAAAGAGAACCCTTATAACTGGTAATTACGATGTTGGGAAAGAAAAACAGTTAGCAGAATATTTTGATGAGATATACGATATGGGTTGGTTTGAAATATCGGGGATAGATTATCCTGTTTATTGCAACCATTACCCAACGGATTGCAAAAAATATTTGGATCATGCATCAGACGAGAACTTTACTTTAACTGGTCATATACATGGTTTATGGACAGTTCAGAAGGGGATGTTAAATGTAGGATGTGATGCTTGGCATTTTTATCCAGTTTCCGAGGAAGAAGTGTTATTTAAGTATAATGCTATGCAAAAAATATACGATAAAAACGTATTTGTTTATGGTAATGATTAAGATTTTAATTTTTAATTACCTATTATTGTTTATGATAATGGGTTTTTATAGTATATTTACTGGCAGATGGCCAGATTTCACACAAGATTATTTAATGCCTGTTTTTGGTGTTTATTTATTTATTCGAGATAACGTATGATTGTTTTAGAATTTTTACTTACAGTTTATGGAACATTGTTTATGATGATGATGTTATACAGAGCATTCTCTGGTGAATTTGCAAGACTTAAATGGGAATATTTTATTCCTATTTTTGGACTTATATTTTTTTTTAACGATAATTTTTAAAATTTATGAAAACAGCGTTTATTATTTTTGTTTTAATTTGTTTAGGATTAGTTTTTTATCCTGAGTATGAAGATTATATGGATCAGAGGCATATTGCACAAATTCAATGGGACATTACTGTTGGTGGGGACGGTGTTTATACTTCTAAAGATGGTAAATATGAATTAACAGTTGTTCATCCATATCCAGCTACCATTGGACATAAAGGTGATGAAACTGGTTTTTTAATTTTTTCTTACATGGGTGGTTATAATTACATTTCCCACCCAAATCCAGTTTTAATGCAAACTTTTAAAAAAAGATAGATGTTAACAGAAAATTTAAATTATAAATTCAAATTGCCTATTGGTGATTGGTCGTCGGATGGTCATGGTCGGTGTGACTATTTTTTAATTCTTTCTAACAGACCGTTGAATGAATTACGGGAGATTTATTTTGCTACGAATAAAAAAGTAAATCTTGATGGGTTGGACGGCGAATATTCCCCTTGTTCTGATTATGCGGATAACGAAATAAGTTCTGAGCAAATTGAATCTTTGGGTTTGCATCCAGAAGATTACGATAAATTTATTGAAAAATATGCTGGAATAACACAATTTAGCCCCAAGGGGTTTGCACAATTATTTGTAGATTATATAATGTTACATAATCCACAAGTTGTTTTAGAAATTGTACAAGAGGAACCAGTGGAGATGTTTCCATTTTATGGTTTTGACGAGCAAAATCGGCACATTGGGCACTTTGGATACGGGTTATATTTGGAATAGTCATGGGTGGGTATTATTGTTCACATTGCGAAAAATTAAATTTGTGTCCTTGCAAATCCTGCAAAGTATCTTATGGTGTAGATATTGGTGATATGAAGTTTGGGGTGTGGACGGCGGATGGTAATGGGATTGAATGTCAATATTGTGGTAAGGCATTTTCTTTAGATGCGTCATTAGAAATTGAATTAAAAAAATATAAAACATGAAAATAGTAATAACAATTTTATTAATGTTCACATCTGGCCTATTATATGGTCAATTTGGCGATTATTTATTCACCAAAGGAACTTTTATGCTGCGGGACAGTGTAGGTGAATTGAGAGAAGTCTCTAAAATGGATTCCGTTTTAGAGGTAAGTGTCGTGTTGAAGCATAATATTCTTATTATTAAATATTATGAATATGGGACTGCGAATTTTGCTGGTGGGGTTGAGTTTAATATTAGTGATACGTGGAGTGCAAAAGTTAACAATGACTATGTAATTTATAGTCAAGATTTGGGTGAATTATTTTTTTGTTTTTTATACTACCCCGAATACAAAAATATTCTTCAATTTATGATTGGTAATTCAAATACTAATCAATTAATATTTTTTGCACCGTAATGCCTTTTCAATTAGAAACGAGAGTTGTTAATCTAAAAACCTCTACTTATGATATTTTTATTGGTAGGGGTTCAATTTGGGGAAATCCGTATTCTCATTTACGAGATTCAAAAGCAAAATTTGTTGTGCAAACACGCGAAGAAGCAATTGAGAAATATAAAGAATATATTTTGAATAAACCTGAGTTGTTAAAACGGCTTTGGGAATTAAAGGGAAAGGTTTTGGGGTGTTATTGTAAGCCTTTAAGTTGTCATGGTGATATATTGATTGAATTAATTAATGAACATTGTAAATGAAATTTTTACTTTTAGAAAGCGAATTTGAATCTCGTTCAGTTTTTTATGTTTTTGAATTGTCATCTGCTAAATTTGCCAATAAATTATACAAAAAACTTAGAATGTTGCCATTGTTAACGAATGTTGTTAAAAATGGTTGGGTAAATATTTGTGATATTCCAGAAGATTATTTATCTTTGCAGGAGTTTCAGGTGTTAAATCGTATTACAAAATATAAAATCACTGGGGTAATTTTGATGAGTGAATACGAATACGCTTTATCTACAATTATTAAAGCGTTAAACTTAGATAAAGTTATGAAAAAAACATTTGGGGATATATTAAAAAATCACAATAACAAGATACTAAAAGATTTTCGAAGGCCATGAATTTAAGAAAAGATATTATTACTATTGGAACACATGATGGTACGTTTCATACAGACGATGTTTTAGCAATAGCATTACTAAAACATTACTATGAATCTACACACGAAGTAGTGATAGTAAGAACAAGAGATAAAGAATTATTAAACACTTGTGACATTTTAGTGGATGTTGGATTAAAATATGATGGCGTTAAATATTTTGACCACCATCAAGACCCCAGTTTAAAATGCAGTGCGTCTTTAATATGGAAATTTATTGCGGAAAAGGAATATTCTTTTGAGTTTCAATATGTTAATAGATTTGTATTAGACGCGGTTTCAGATATAGATACAAATTATGACAACGTAGAGGCTTTACGTGGCCCTATGGACAGTTACTACAATATCACAGCATTAATAAGTGATATGAATTATCTACCATCTAAGGAATTTGATTCTGCGGTAGAAATTGGGAAATTATTTTGGAAAGCCATACTTTATAAATGTCAACAATTAATTGTTGAAAGAAAGATTATTTTAGATGGGATTAAAGACGATGGGAATAATTTTACTTTATGGTTAAGTAAAGGAATGAATATCAAGCCTCATTTAGAGTTATTAGAACAAATGGGGATACGGTATGTGGTTCATCCGCATTATAATCCAGCGAAATATTGTTTAAAGACCATTAACAGCGCAA
>ERZ795044.1957-NODE-1957-length-18185-cov-8.059790_pt1 | contig 18185 bp, 22 predicted proteins | sample MGYA00375128_ERZ795044 | MGnify/ENA primary metagenome ERZ795044 (study PRJEB30173, sample SAMN05720213) | anaerobic digester metagenome | isolation source: active sludge of municipal wastewater-treating anaerobic digesters | place: USA | collected 2014-12-22 ... | reverse complement strand
CCAACCTTTGTCCCGTTTCTGCTCTCCGTGGTCTTATTTTCGTGGGACCCCTATTTCGCTAATAGGTTTCTGTTCTGATTTTTTTTCGCACCGTTTTCCTGCCCATGATTTAATTACAGCGTAACAGCCTGTCAACTGTCAATATCGCGACTCAGGGTGTCAGAGGGGTGTCAAAATCGCGATTCAGCTAAACCATGGGTTTATAGTGTAGGTGTATGAGTAGATGCTGCATCATGGCCGGATGGGATGACGCGCCGCACCTGACGGACGAGATGAAGTCCGATCTTCTGCTGTCGATCCCTCCGTATCAGCGTGAGGCACGTTCCAAGGGCCGTCCGATGCTTGGTGTGGGTGCGATCTACCCGATAGCCGAGGAGGACATCACCTGCCGGCCGTTTGAGATACCGAAGACGTGGGGCCGCACGTTCGGGTTTGACGTGGGGTGGCAGTACACGGCTGCGGTGTGGGGTGCGTACGACCGCGAGGGCGACATTGTCTACCTGTACTCCGAGTACAAGCGCGGGAACGTGGAGCCACCGATACATGCGGCCGCTCTGAGGACCCGCGGGTCGTGGATACCCGGGGTGATCGATCCGGCGTCTGCCGGGTCTTCCCAGGTCGATGGTCGCAAGCTGATAACGATCTACCGGGACGAGATGAAGCTCGACATCCGTGCGGCGAACAATGCCGTTGCCGCGGGGATAGAGGCTGTCTGGTACCGGCTCACGACCGGCAGACTGCTTGTCTTCAATACCCTGGTGAACTGGCTCGGCGAGTTCAGGACGTACCACCGCGACGAAGACGGCGACATCGTCAAGAGCAACGACCACCTCATGGACGCTACCCGTTACCTGGTCATGAGCGGGCTTCAGTACGGGATCAGCGAGGAACAGGCAAACCAGCTTATCAGAGCGCCCAGGGACCGCTACGGTCGCCCCCTGTCAGCACAGCGCATCGTCGGCGACCCGTCAGTGGGGTACTAATCCATGCAGGACCTTACCCGTATCGCTCCACCGGTCAGCGACCACTCGCCAGGCGGCAACAACCCGCTCCAGGGCGCACAGGTCAACGTGCCCCTCGGCGACATGAACATCCCCATGCCGTACAACCTCATCGCAACCCTCCACCAGAAACTGGAGGCGCGCAGACTGCGCAGGCGCGTGCTCGAGGTGGAGTGGATCGACGCCTACCGCCGGTACGACGGACAGTACGACCCGACTACGCTCAACAAGATCCAGGCCCTCAAACGATCCGCCGTGTGGCTCAACTTCACCAGCATGAAGGTCCACCAGGCACACGCCGCCATCATCGACTTCCTCGTGGGCCAGGACGAATCACCCTGGGACATCGACCCCGAACCCATGCCAGCCGGCATGATCGTGCCCATCGAGTACGTCCAGCAGGGCATCACCCCGGAGATCATCAACGAGGAACTCAAGCACCGGTGCGAACGCCTCAAGCAGTGCATGAAAGACCAGCTTGCAGAGGCAGGGTTCGTCAAGCACCTCGACTCCTCCGTCCTGGAAATGTGCATCCCGGGCACCGGCGCCCTCAAGGGCCCCATCACCATCAAACGCCGGGAACGCCAGGACTACAACATGGTCCTCAACCCCGCAACCAGGCAGATGTACCCCCAGGAAGTCACCGTCGGCGGCTACATGCCCGAACTCGCCGCCGTCTCCATCTTCAGCCTCTTCCCGGACATGGAATGCCCCGACGTGCAGAAAGGCGACGGCATCTTCGAGGAACAACTCGTCACCCGGGCAGAACTCATCGACCTCCTCTACCAGCCCGACATCAACAAGGAGGCCATCCTCGCCACCCTGACAGAAAACCCCAACGGGAACGCCGTCGTCGACCCCATCATGTGCGAACTCCGCATGCTCTCCGGCGACCCCGACCCCATGTCGACAAACAGGTTCTCCGTCGTCGAATACTACGGACCCGTCCTGGGCAGGGAACTCGCCGCCACAGGCATGAACATCCCCCAGAAATACCTCGACCTCCAGGTCAACGCCAATGTCCTGTTCACCGGCAGGTACATCCTGCGCGCCAAGGTCCACAAGGGCATGATCCCCTACTACCTGTTCCCCTACGTCCAGCGCCCGGGCATGTCCCCATTCGGCAAGGGCATCCCCATGCTCTGCAAACACACCCAGGACACCATCAACGGCGCCGCACGCATGATGCTCGACAACGCCGCCATCTCGTCGGGACCGATCATCGAGGCAAACAGCATCCTCCTCGAACCCGGCCAGGACCCCCGCGATATCCACGGGTGGAAGGTCTTTGTGTCCAAGATCGACCCGGTCACCGGCCAGAACGTCCGCGCTATCCAGGTCTACGACCTGCCCAACTACACTCATCACTTCCTCCGCATGATCGAGATGTTCCGCGCCTACATGGACGAGGAGAGCTTCATACCCTCCATCACCGGCGGACAGCAGGGATCACGCACAACCAAGACCGCCCTGGGCATGTCCATCCTGAACGCCAACTCCAACAGGACCCTGAAAAAGATCATGAGGAACGTGGACAACTACGCCATCAAACCCCTCATCGCCGCATGGGTCGAGTGGAACCTCAGGTACAACCCCGACATATCCATACTCGCCCGCGTCAAGGTAACCGCCAAGGGCGTCCTGTCCATCATGGCCCAGGAGATGCAGATCGACCGCCTCATGGCGCTCACCGGCGCCTTCGGGCACCTGCCCTACTTCAAGGTCGTCAACGCACTGCGCCAGATCGTGGAAGGCATGGATATGCCCGTCGACGACCTCGTCATGAGCGACCAGGAAATGGCGGGCATGGTCTCCCCGGACATCGCGGGCGGAGCAGGGGCAACGGAAATGGCCGCGGCAACACCTCAGCCCGGCGGCCCAACCCAACCACCTACACAGAACGCCGGCGCGCGGACACCACAGCAGGGCGCCATGAGAGCGATCCCGGGAGGTAGAGCATGATGGACTACCACAAGGCCCGGATCCTCCACTCACTCAGGAAAAACGAACCGGAAGCGGCGGAAACCATCCTGGAGATCCTCATGGAACTCAGAGAAGCCGCCAGGGACAGGTTCGAGACAGCGACCACCGACACGGAGCGGCTCTCCGCTCAGGTCGAATCACGGCTTTTCAGGGACCTCCTCAGCCTCTTCGACAACGCAACAGCCGTCGTCCAGGCAGAGGAGCAGAGACGTTCAGTCATAACCACGGGACTCGATCGAGACAAGCGCATGCCCTCGATCGGCTCACCGTACTGAAACGGGACAAGCGCATAGCCGCCCCCGGAAAGGAGTTACCGGACCATGGGTAGAACCACAGAAGACCTTATCAACGAGGCGATGGACAAGGCCAACAAGGGTGTCGAACAGGCCGTAGAACACGCCAAATCCTTCGTGCCCTTCGGGGCCCCCGGAGCCTCACAGACCGAGGAACCAGCAGCCGCCGCACCCGTCACGCCAGAGACCCCTGAGACCCCTCCGGCAACACCCGAGCCGGAAGACAAGGCCCAGGCACAGGCACAGACCGAGGCCCCTGCGCAGGAGAAAACCCCCGCGCCCCAGGACAAGCCCATAGACTACGCCGCGGAACTGGAGAAACTCAAAAAGAACTACGACCATGTGAGGTCGTACGCAGACCGCGCCTCGGGCGAAAAGGCCGAGCTCCAGCGCAAGGTCGACGACCTCACGCGTAAACTTAACATCCTGCTCTCAGCGACACCCCAGGCCCAGGAGCCCACGAGGCCCCCCGAGCCCGGCGGCGAACCAACCGGAGACACACCGGTCCAAGGCCAGCCAACACCACAGGCACAGAAACGCATGGAAATGCGCAAGGAGCTTGAAGAACTGGCCGAGAACTTCCCGGACGTCATGGCCCCCCTCCTGAGATACCTCGACGTGATGGAAGAGTCCGTCAAGGACGAACTCGGCAGGGTCAAACCTGTCGTGGACAGCATCGTCCAGGACACGAGGACAAGGGCCGAACGAGAATTCGAGGAAGCACGCAACAAGGCCCATAGCGACATCGAGAAGGGCCTTCCGGGCTGGAAAAACCTCGTCTTCGCCAACCCCGCCAACATCGAAGAAGAGCCCCAGGTCAACCCCGCTCTCATAAACTGGCTCATGAGCCACGAGAACGGCGACCTCTACCGGGTCATGCTCTTCCCGGACCCCGAGAAAGGGGAACGCGGCGGATCTCCGGCATCCGTGGTCAAGATACTCAACGAGTTCAAGGCCACGCTGGACGCGCCGTCACAGTCGCGGATCGATGCGGCATCGCAAGATGCCCAGACCATCGTTCAGCCCAAGGGGTTCTCGCCCCAACAGGCCGGAGGGACAGCCCTCGAACGGCTCAAGGCGAACGGTTACGTCACCTACGAGGAGATCCAGCAGATCAAGTCCACCTACGGCGGCAACCCGCAACTCTACAGCGAGATTTGGCCGCTCGCCCAAAAGGCGTTCGCAGAAAGCAGGGTGATCTATCCAGGCGTTTCACCAGGACACCCCTACTAGCGTGGGGATCACCAAACGGAGGAAAAGAACATGGGCAAACAGTTTCCCGCAGTAAGCGGATATAACCAGATCCCCAACGGGTATTTCGTACCCGAGATCTGGTCAGGCAACATGCTCAAGAACTTCTACGAGCAGGCAATCGCCTCGGAGATCTGCAACCACGATTACGAAGGCGAGATCAAGGACAAGGGCGACAAGGTCATCATCAGGAGAGACCCCGAGGTCGAGATCCGCGCATACCAGAAGGGCAAGAGACTCGAGATGCAGAACGTCTCCGACGACGCGATCGAGTTTCCCATCCAGAGGGGCGTGTACTTCAACTTCCCGGTCGACGATGTTGACCGCCGGCAGAGCGACGTTCCGTGGATCCAGAAGGTCACGAACAACGCATCCATCAAGATCAAGAACTACATCGATGCGACCCTCTTCGCGGACGTCTACGGCCATGTGGCAACAGGCAACCAGTTCAAGAACAACGTGACACTCTCTGCCACTGCAACCGACTCCAATGGCATCCCGTCGTTCCTCACGAGCGTCATGGTCATGCTCGACGAGAACCACTGCCCGAACGATGGCGGACGGTTCCTCATCGTCACACCGGCCATCAAGGGCCTGATCATGCAGAACTCGGTCGTCAACAACGCAATGCACATGGGCGACAAACAGAGCATGCTCCGTACCGGATATCTCGGCACGTTCGACGGGCTGAAGATCTACGTCACCACCAATCTGTACGCGGCAAACACATACACCTACGTCCTTGCCGGTCACACCGCGGCCATCACGTTCGCGACGCAGATCACGAAGACTGAGAAGCTCCGCAATCCCAACACCTTCGGCGACATCATCAGGGGGCTCCAGGTGTTCGATTGGAAGGTCGTTCAGCCGACTCTGCTCTGCTACGGCACCGTCAAGACGTCATAAGGAGGTAACCTACAAATGGCAGAACACGATCTGAGAATCGGTAACACCGCATCCTATGGCCCCCCGGCGCAGACCCTTGACCGGGTCTATTACCTGGAGAACACGATCGACTTCAGCGTGAATAAGATGGCCGCGGCCGACACCGCGATCATCTTCAATCTCCCGGCGTACCACTGCGTACTTCACGCGATGTGCCAGCTTACCACCTCAGAGGGCACAACGGCGACTATCGAGATCGGTACACCTGGAGACCCGGACGGCATCATCAATGAGGTCAACCTCATGACGGTCGGGATCACCTCTTCGGCTCACCATGCTGACGAGGACGTGATCGGCGCAGTTTCGTCTACCGCTACGACGATCATCATCGATCCGGGTCACGCGCTCTGCACCGGCGCTATCAAGGTCGGCGTACTCATCGCGGACATGACGCCGCTCAGCACGAAGCTGGCGTAACTCCACGGGGGAAAGGCACGTTCACTTATTAACCTGACGGGGCTCCTCGACGGGGCCCCGTCTCCAAGAAAGGACAGACTGATGAAAAATATAGCCTCAATCAATATCGATACCCTTCGCGCCAAGAGCATCGCGGAACTCAACGAGCTCGGCAGGGAATTCTTCGGTATTGAGCTCAAGGGGAACAAGGTCGAGCGGATCAGGACCCTGGAGGAGCTCGTCAGGAAGGCCAAGAACGAACAGGCGGCCATGGAGATCGCAAGCGAGGACGTCACCCTCGAGACTCTCAGAGACGAGCTCGTGGGGAATACCATGCCCGTGTCGCGCCTCATCATCAATACCGATACCGGCATGGTCTACTTCAACACGCCGTCCCTCGCGGCCAAACCGGAGATGAAGCCCTACTACAAGGTCCCTGTTTGCGTGAACGGGCAGTCCATCATGGACCCCGACTACGCGCGCGCCCTCATTCCAGACTGTGTCCTGACGCATGCGCCAAGGGAATACAAGGACGCGGTGCCCAAGGACATCCCAGAGGCCATAGTCGATGGTCCCTCTGCCGACTGACATCATCAATCGGGCGCAGTGGATACTCAACGACGATACTGGAGAGCACTTCGATAGCGCACAACTCTGGGAGTTCTTCAACGACGCGCAGAGGGAAATAGCTCTCCAGGTCCCTGAGGCTTCCGCTGTCAAGAGCACGCTGACGACCACGGGAGAATCACCGGGCCTGGTCACCGGCGTCGAGCAGGACATACCAAGCACGAGCCACTTCCTCATCGACGTCCCGTGCAACACTGCCGGCGGAGTCATAGAGCGCGTCGAGCGGACCTGGCTCGACAAGCACCTCCCCGGGTGGCGGACTGTTACCGGGTCCACGACGATCAGGAGTTACTGCTACAACCCGAAAGAAGGGCGCAGGAGGTTCCAGGTCTTTCCCGCCGTGGCATCCGGCGCATCCATAGAGTGCATCACGTCGGCCATGCCCGAGGACTCGAGCTTCGAGGACAACATCTTCCACGTCGACGTGGTCTACGCGAACGTCTCCATGGACTACGTCCTCTTCAGGGCACTGAACCGCCTCGTGGGAAACCCGACCTTCATGTCGCGGGCCCAGGGGCACCTGCAGTCGTTCTTCATCGGGTGCGGCAAGTCGGCGCAATCGCCTCTTCTGCTCGAAAACCCTGAGTTGAACCTCAAGGAGGGATGATGGATGGCAACTTTCTCTGACTTCTACGACCTCATCGCGAAGGACGTTCCCGACTGCCCTGGGTTCATCATGGACATCGAGATCATGCACGCCACGAGGGTTTTCTGCAGCGACACCTGGATCTGGCAGGATCCCCATGACAGCGAGCTCGAGCTCACCATCGACGTCGACGGCGAGGACGTGGCCTACGACATAACCGTGGATGAGGGCCGTGAGCTCATAGCGGTCGCCGATGTAAAGGTCAACGACGTGACGACACTGGTGCCCGGGCACGATTACCAGGTCGACATCGGCGACGACAAGATCATCTTCGCGGTCGCGCCGGCGGCCGATGACACCGTTCTCGTCAAGCGGGTCTACAAGCCGGCCAAAGACCAGGAGACGATCCCGGACATCCTCTACGCCCGTCATGCCGAGGCTATCGCCAAGCTCGCCGTCCACTTCATCAAGGCATACACCAAGAAACCCTGGAGCGATCCCGGGGGATCAGCGTTCGCATACCGCGAGTACCGCAACCTCGCCAACATCGACCTGAGCCTGGCGTTGCGAGGGAGGACCCCCTCAGACATGACCGTGTTCCCGAGAGAGTTCGGGTTCGTTTGAGGAGGAGACATGGAACAGGACATCCAGGTCGAGCCCATACGCAGACAGATCGTCATAGCAGACGAGGCAAGGGGTGATGATGGCGAAAAGGAAAAATCCTGAGCACGCCGAGCAGGTCGCCCTCTTCGAGTGGCAGGAGAGGATGCTCACCAGGGTTCCCGAGATCATGAACCTCTTTGCCGTGCCGAATGGAGCGAAACTCCCGTTCTTCAAGGACAGCAACGGCAAGAGGGTCTGTGTCCAGGCACAGTTCCTCAAGGCAGAGGGCCTCAAACCGGGCGTCCCGGACCTCTTTCTCGCGTACCCCAACGACCGGTTCCACGGGTTCTTCATGGAGATGAAGGCCGGAACGAACAAGCTCACCATCGAGCAGATCGACTGGATCGAGCGGCTCTCCACGGCAGGGTATTTCTGCGGCGTCTACTGGTCATGGGTCGATGCGGCGAACGCAATCCTGGAATACCTGGGCAAGAAGATGAGGGTCGCAGGATGAGAGCGGAACGCGCAGTCACCATCCCCGAAGCGATCAAGCTCGTTGGTCTCGAGGGTCCATCCGAGATCTACGACGCCATCAGAAAGGGCAAGATCATGGTGGCGCGGGGCAGGGTAAACAGGTCGACCACGAAGCTCGACCCGCGGTCATTCAGGCTGTTCTGCGTGGACGCCTTCGGGGTTGGTGGCGTCGACCGCCCGACGAGTGGAGGCACGCCGTCTAGGAGGAAAAGGAGGAAAGTTCATGGGAAATGGAGATGACGACGTGACCGGGCGCCTATTCCTGCAACCCGGGGATATCTTCTGCTCGAAGAGCTCCTCTCTCCTCGGGAAGCTGATCAGGTTCGGCACGAAGAACCGGGGCGAAGAACGGACCAAGGTAAACCACGTCGGGAACATCGTGTCGCCCGGCTCGATCCTGAAGGCGGAAGTCGTCGAGGCCCTCACCACGGTCGTCAGGCACAACCTCTATGACGCGTACGGCCCGCCGTGCAAGGAAAAGGTCATCATCTTCCGCCACAGGACGACAACGCTCATCGAGAACGAGCTCATCGCGCGGAAGGCCATGAGTTACGTCGGCAAGAAATACGGGTGGTTCAAGCTCGTCACGCACGCGGGAGACTGTCTCCTGGGCAAGATCACCGGCAAGGACCTGTTCTTTTTCCGCAGGATCACACACTCCGACCGGTACCCGATCTGCTCGTGGGTGACCGAGCACGCGGAGCACGAGGTCGGCAGGTCCTTCGGCAAGCCCCTCGGGAGCACCACGCCCGACGATATCCACGACTACTGCATGGGGCACCCGGACGAGTTCGAGGTCATCTACCCCCTGGCGAGGCTCAGGTACGGAGGCGAGGCGGACTATGAAGATCGGAAACAACAGGTTGAGGATGACTGACGGTGAGATTCGCAAGTTCAAATCGAAGAAAAAAAGAGACAACTTCGAGCGATTCGCCCAGGCCCTCAAGCACGGATGGAAACCATCAAGGCAAACAAAGGGTTGACGTAAACGAAACCTATGGTGTAGTTAAGACAATGTCTACAGTCCACCGAAAAATCGAAACCAGCCTGTACGAGGTTGCCACGCGGTTCCTCGGGATGAAGGAAACCAAGGGGTCAAAGCACGACCCGTACATCATCTGGTGCTTTTCCCTGACAACCTATCCTGAGCCTCATGCCGACGAGGTCTCCTGGTGCAGTGCGATCATGAACGGATGGTGCAAGCACCTCGGTCTGCCAATGACGTGTTCTGCGGCCGCCAGGTCGTGGCTCGCCGTTGGGACCCCCATCAATATCGAAGAGGCGCGCATCGGCAACGATATCGTGATCCTCAGGCGCGGGCCCTCGCCTCAACCGGGCCCGAGCGTCATCAACGCCCCTGGTCATGTGACGGTATTCGGCGGCCTCGCAGGTCTCAAGTTCAAAGGAGTTGGAGGCAACCAGAGCGACATGGTCCGCGAGGACCTGTATCCAATCGAAGACATACTCGGAGTAAGGAGGCTTGCGTGAGATGGCAATAGACCCCGAAATAATCGCGGCAGGAAGCGCAATCGCGGGAGGAGGACTCGTTCTGGCAGGGAAGTACGTCTATACGAAGATACTCTTCGCGGAAACAGGAGCACACAAGGCGAAAGGAAACGGCAACGGAAACGGCAACGGTCGACTACAGATGCTCCAGAAACAATGTCCCGAACACCCCCAGGTGGTGCAGTCCATAAAAGACCTTTCGACAAAATTCGACCAGAACAACACCGAGATTCAACGGAAGCTCAACAAGACAGCCAACGACGTCGCCTGGATCCGCGGGTACCTGGACAAGGAGGAAAAATCCAATGATTAGCGGAACGCGCAAAATACTCTTCAGTATCGCACTGATCCTGATACTGCTTGCCGGGTCAGCCTGGGCGGGTCAGGTGCTCCCGGCCCTTGGCGGTACCACCGGCGGAGGCACAGGGGCCCTGGACGCGATTTACGCGGGCGGCGATGCACCGAAGTATTCAGCCCTTGCTACGGGCGATATCTGTATCGTTTCCGACCCGGACGCCCGCCTGACCTCTTTCTATATGTTCTACATCGACGATTATGCTCAGTCCGAGAGTGCGCCGTTCGTGATCCTGCCTGACGAGCAGTCTCCAGGTGTAGCCTATTCCGGCAACGGTGCATGGCTCATGATGAGCTTAAGTGCTGGACTCATAGTGAGCGGCGGCCTTGCCTCCCTTGCCCCTGGCGAGGACATCGCTGGCGAGCTCTTCTTATATGAAGCAGGCGGCACCGACACCTTTACCCTGTCTGCTCCTGCCGATATTACCACGTCCTATACCTGGACATTACCCGGAACTGCTGCTGGTGGTGCAAACTACCTTATCAACGTGGATGCAGATGGAACGATGGGATACACTGACCCTGCAACCCTCGGCGGCGGTGGAGGCGGTACGCTCACCACGCTTGAGGAAGCAGACTCCGGTGTGGGCGATGCCGATATTGTAACCATCGACTTCGGGGCAGGGTTCGACCTCACGGAAGACCCCAACACGGAAATTAATGTAGCCCTCGACCTCACCGAGTACACGGGTGCAATAGGTTCAACCAGTGGAGAAATTGGCAACATCTACATGGGTGATGCGGCGGTGATCTACATGGGCGCAGATCAGGATGTTTCCCTTACCCATGTGGCAGACACGGGTATTATCCTAAACGATGCCATGCAGTTCCAGTTCAGGGATTCGGCCATTTACATTGCGTCCCTGAACGATGGGTACTTAGACATTGAAGCCGACACCGCAATCCGTATGCTCGGCCCGGTCGATATGGGAGTAAATGCACTGGACTGCGATTCCAACACGGTTACGTTGTCAACGGTATCAGGTGCCATCGACGCAGGTGGTGCCACATCTCTTGAGATACCGAACAGCGATGATCCTGACGTTGATGCCGCTGGTGAAATCTCATGGGATACCGATGGATGGATGCGGGCCTATGACGGTTCGGCACAGGTTGCCATTGCCCGTAAACTTGAGGAAATCCATGTCACGGTCGTAGCACCGAACGACCTTGCTGATGCTGTCCGTGACAAGTTCGTAGTTTGGTCGAACGAATCAGGCATGAGCTTCATCGTGACCGGATGGAAGGCGTGGAGTGGAACCGATAATACGGAGTTGAACATCGAGGAGTACGATGCTGACGGCCAGAACAATGCGACCGTGGACGCCGTGAACATCCAGACCGACGGAACCGGAATCTATACCGCATCGGATACTTCGATAACCGGTGCGACCATTGAGAACGGGCACCTGATAGCTCTGGACTTCGATGACACCGACACGCCGACCTATGTAAAAATCACCATCTATGGCTACTATAATGCTGATGTGAACTGAGGTGAACCCATGAAGCGAATCCTCATACTGACAATCCTGCTCATGTCCTCGCTGGCATGGGCAGGGAGTACGACGGTGGTGGTGGGGCAGGGGGGCGGGGGGGCTGCCTTCTGCTCTGCTGCCGGAAACATTGTTGAGGAAACGTGGGATACAGAGTCAGGGGAGGACAACACATGGGCAGACACTACATCTGGAACAAACACTCTCGACCCCGACCACACTCCGCAAGCAGTTACAGGTTTTGATACACAGTGCCTGAATACTGCTGCTAGAGCTGCGTGGGGGTATGCCTATCAGGGCTTTAATGCAGGGTCCGAGAGCGCAATAACATACATACGATTCTATCTCTATGTAAATTCGGAAGGGCTGGACGATGGAGAATACTTTGACATTCTCAGGGCCATTAATAGCACAGGATCGACCGTGATATGCAGGATGCGGGTTATGCAGGAAAGCGGTCAGCTAAAATTACACGTAGGATGGGTGATGGCAGCAGGTCAACCATCAGGCACTATGGACATCAGCACAGGCACATCATATCTTGTTGAGATTAAAACCGATGATACGAACGACGCATTGGAATGGAAGGTCAATAGTGTGTCGCAGGGTTCATTCTCGGTAGATCCGACAGATGGCATACAGATATACAGGGTTGGTGTCTGCAATTCGGTTAATGCCACAATCGACATTGAGATTGATAATTTCGGGGTCAGTTCATCGGGATGGTTGGGATCATGCGGAAGTTAATAATTACTATTTTACTGCTTCTCCCCCTTTCTGCGATTGCAGCGGATAAGACCTTAATACAGGCACAATCACCATCTCGGTCAACAGCATATGAGGGGGCCGCTGATCCCTGGAATAAAATCAACACTAGCCCAGCAGAAGGCGGTAATGGCGATGGGCTATTGTTTTACCCTGGTTTTGCTGGCGAGTTTGGATCTAGCCCTGGTGGGGCTAATACTCCCGATATAGGCGGCAGACATGATATACCTATTGAGTCCATGCGACTAAAACTGATCAGGGATGCCCTGGAAGACATGGAGTATTTCACCCTGATAGATGTCGCAGGGAAGACCAGCGAGGCTAACACCTACGTCAATACAATGTTCACACAAACGGACGATATTGACCTGATATACTGGGATCTCAAAACAGATGTCGATACGTTCCTAGCTGCGAGAGAAAATATTGGTGAATTACTCGGCTCCTCCCCCTCCACGCCGACGATCCGCTCTGGCGGCATACGCAGTGGAGGTATCAGCGGAGGGAGAATGCAGTAATGGCTGACGAATTCAGACCAACTAGAGATGACAGGTGGGGCGCCGCTGACGACACCTTTGCAGGTGCCCCGGCGTATCTCCCTCCTGTCGTCGAGTCTGGTATAGCCGTTGATGTAATACTGATAGCCGTCGAGCTCGCTGTCTCCGATCTTGGTGAGGCGTCGGAGTACGCCGGCGATGGTACGAATGCTGTTGGAGTTGAGGATGCGGGGTACAGTGCTGATCTGGTGACCAGGGCGACGCATGGCGTATTCGCGCAGACCGCCGCAGACGCCTTTGTGAGCACCTATGTTGACGAGTTTGTTCCCCTGGACTTCCAGGGCAAGCGCGTAGAGGACACTGGAACAGGAGCGGAACAACTCGGCCTGAGAGAAGGAGCATCGATTGTCGAGGAGGATACGGCGGAGGGGGTTGATACGGTCTACGGCGTATATGCCGCGGTCTCAATCCCGGATACCGGTATCGGGCAGGATGGCCTTCCTCTCCCTGGTATTCGTGCAATCGTAAGGAGGACCGACAGCGGCATTGGTCAGGACATCCTGTCTGCCCAGAAGGGTAACGCGCTAGGCATTTCTGATGCCGGGTCACAGGTTACAGAAATAGAAGTCTACAGGCTGGTGCCGATCAGTGATGGCGCATCTGGTTCCGAGCAGGTGGCAAGACACAGGAGATTCGCCATTGCAGATGCCTGTTCCGGGGCGGACGTTGCGGTCGTGGCCTCCAGGGTTACTGTCCAGGATACCGGTATCGCCGTCGACCAGGCCAGGCTTGTCGGGTTGGACTACTACATCATCACCGAGACTGTATCAGGGGTCGACTCGATCAGTATCGTTCGAGGAAGAGAGGATGTGGTCGATGCGGGCACGGCATCAGAGATGATCGTTGTGGCTCCGCGTGTGACAATATCGGAAGCAGGGCTTGCAGAAGACACCGCGGGATCGTTCCTGAGGGATACGGATGTTTACCGTGTCGACATAACTATCAGCGCCCCGAGGGTCACGATTGCCTTCGAGGACGAGTAACGACCGACAATAGGAGGTTGAGATAAAGGACATGGAAAAACTCTACAAAAAGAGCAATGGCATCATGGTACCCGTGACTCCTGCGGAGTTGGCGGGAATCCTCGAAAAGGGCCTGTGGCAGCCGAAGTACAAGATCGACCGGTTCGAGAATGAGGATGCGTACCGTCACGGCGGCAGTCCGTTCGAGGTATCCGAGTGGGAAGGCAACACCCTCCTGAACGAGGGGATCCAGGCGATCTGGAACATCATCGGCGGCCTGACGACGGTAACCCTGTTCGACGCATCGAACGCGTACATCGGAGTTGGAGACAGCAGTACGGCCGCGGCCGCGGCACAGACCGCACTCCAGGCGGTAACGAACAAGCTCTATAAGGGCATGTACGCTGGATATCCGCAGAGGTCGAATCAGACCATCACCTTCAGGTCTGAATTCCTCGGCGGCGAGGCGAACTTCGCGTGGAACGAGTTTACCGTCGCAAACGGCAACTCAGACAGCGCGGTGAATCTCAACAGGGCCGTGAGCTCGCAGGGCACAAAGACCGCCGGTCAGGTCTGGACCCTCGACATCCAGATAACGCTCAGCTAAGGGAGGGCGCCGCCATGTTTGCGCGGTACGAGAACACGCCCATCACCTTCACCGTGACGTGCGAGGACAAGGACGGGAACCTCGTTGAGCCGGCCGTCCTTGCGTACAAGATCCTGGATCAGAGCACAAAGACGGAGATCGTGAGCGGAACCATATCGGGCCCGTCTTCGGTCCAGGAGATCACGCTCTCCGCGGAAGACAATATCCTCGTCAGCCAGTCGAAACCCAAGGAGAGGAGGTTGCTCATCGTGACCGCTGACGGGATAACGCCCGGCAAGGCGATGTTTGATGTGATCAACCTCAGATCGCTGAACTCGGGGGCCTAGCCATGAACAGCATGAAGATCGAGAGAGGAGAGGTCTATATCGGCACAAGGGCTATCTGCGACGCCATGAGGGTCAGCAGGAATACCCTCAAAGCCTACATATCGCAGGGCCTCAGGGTACGAAGGATGCCGACCGGCGCCCTTACGCTCTCAGGCGATGACGTAATGGACTGGTATGGCAAGATGCCTCTCGCGGGGAAAAAGTAATGTGGATCTCGTTCAGGAACTTCCATGGAGAGGTTCCCCGTATAAGAGACAAGAGGGAACTTCCGCAGGGGTATGCCCAGACCGCCAGAAACTGCGTTCTTGAAGGCGGTACGATCAGGCCGATCAAGGGCCTGACCCTTGTTGATACCCCGGCAAAGGCCGGCACCAAGAGGACTATCTACTACTACAGGGACTCGTCTCCTGACGTGTTCCTTCACTGGACCGAGGACGTCGACGTCATAAGGAGCATCATCGAGGGAGACGTCACCGGTCTGGCTATATTCACCGGGGCATCAGGAGGGTACCCGAGGATAACCAACGCCACGCTTGCCACAGGCGGCGGTGGCGCACTTTATCCGAATACGTCGTACCGTCTTGGTGTACCTGCCCCAACGACTGCTCCGTCTGCAACGGTGCTTGGTGATCCTCCAAGCGAGGAAGAAAAGCTCACGCCAGAGCATGTCGCGTATCGATATTGTTTCGTGAACAAGTCATTCAGCTACGACCAGGAGGGCCCTCTTTCCATGCCCTCTGGGGTCGTAGAGGCATACTTCACCGAAGGTCAGTCCGTCAGGCTCGACAGCCTCGAGACGTCGCTTCCTGGGTACGGGCACAATACCACCAACGTCGTCAAGCACATCTACCGCGGCGCAGTCGGGTACTCGACTGTCTCCTGGGTGTTCGTTGCGGAGGTACCGATCGGCGCTGACAGCTACACGGACACGACCCCGGCCGCATCGCTGTCTCTCACCACCGCGGACAACGAGGAGTTCTATCCTCCTCCTGACGGTCTCTCCGGGATAAAGGTCATGCCGAACGGCATCGTCGTCGGGTTCTACCGGAACACGGTCCACCTTTCTGAACCGTGGCAACCGCATGCGTTCCCGCCCGACTATGTCAAGCCGGTCGACTGGAACATCGTGTGCATAGGTACCATCGGCCAGTCCGGCGTCATCGTGACCCAGGGCCAGCCGTACCTGCTCATGGGTTCGCATCCGTCGAACATGACCCTCACCAAACTGGTGATCGGTCACCCGGGCAGGAGCAAGCGAGGTGGTGTCGAGATCGACGGGACCTTCTTCTATCCGACAACTGACGGTATCGCCATGGTGAGCCTCGATGACGCGGGGCTTGCCTCTTTGGGGATCCTCGACAGGCCCTCGTGGAGCGCATACTCTCCGAGCTCTATAAGCGCCTTTTCCCATAGCGACTGGTACGTCGGGTTCAACACGGCCTCCGGGTTCATGTTCCATCCGGGGAGCAAGGAGTTCGTCTCGCTCGATACCGTTGCGACCGCGGGGTATCACGACAAGCTGTCCGGGAATCTCTTTCTGCAGATAGGCGCCAGCATATACCAGTGGGACTCGGACGCGTCGAGCCCGCTCACCATGACATACAAGACAAAGGCAGAGCGGGTACCCTACCAATGCTGTATGGCGTGCGGCATGGTCCTGGCAAAAGAGTACCCGGTGACCTTCAGACTGTACGGGGATGGGGTCCTGAGGAAGACCGTCATTGTCGAGAATGGAGACCCCTTCTGGATGAAGGGTGGGTATCTCGCGAGGGAGTACGAGATAGAGGTTTCCGGCACGAACGAGGTGATCTGGTTCGGAGCCGGGGAGTCCATAGAAGACGTCTGGGGGGCGGTTGCGAATGGCATCTAGCCAACGATTCAGGGCACTGCCTGACGTGCAGTCCATAAAGGACCCCGCTACGAGGTCGGCATACGAGGCCATCAAGGAAGACCTCGAGGTCCTCCTCGGCTTGTCAGGTGACAGCAACCTTGCCTATGTGAGCAAGGGGTCCCTTGGTGGAACCCCTACGGAACCGGAGGAGCCCCAGGAGTATGTGCCGGGAACAGGCGAGCCTCCCATTCTGCCGATCCCTGTCATCACCGAAGAGGATATTCATGCGGCAGGGTTCTATGACTGGATCATGCTGTCATGGGACATCTCCTACGACTACTGGCTCGCCCACTTCGAGATCTTCAGGGCAATGGTCAACGACCTGACACAGGCCATCCCTGTCGGGACCACGCTCGACCATGTTTGGATCGACCGCGACGTATCGCCCGGGCAGGACTACTACTACTGGATCCGCATCGTACAGAAGGAGCGTGCGGGCGGCAATGTGGGCACCTTGCCTACAGACGGCAAGCTCGCTCGGTGCCTGGATAGCCCGGAGTGGATCCTGGAACAACTTATCGGGAACATCACCGAGTCCCATCTGTATCAGGCGTTGTCTGACAGGATCGACCTGATAGATGCTGATGCAAGTTTTCCGGGGTCTGTCAATGCTCGCATTGTAGAAGAGGCTGGAGCGAGAGTGCTCGCCGACAACGCCCTGGACGCCAGGGTAACTCAGAATGCGAATGATATCGTAGCGAATGCACAGCAGATCGTGTACCTCTCGACACTCATCGACGACCTTTCAGGCGGTGGAGAGTTCGGCGCCGAGGCGTTCATGGCCCTCGAGGCGAGGGTGACCGACGTGGAGGGTGTGGTAGAAACACAGACGAGCTCGATCACGGCCCTGGAGTCGCGTATCAGCGATGCCGAGTTGGAGCTCGCCGGCCTTTCTGGCGACATCGACGCATGGGCCACGGCAATCTCGCAGATGCAGACGACGGTGACAGAGCACGGCAACACCCTGTCCGCGCTCTCGTCCCAGACGACCCAGATCGCCACCACGGTCGGGGAGCACACGACGGCCATTGAGCAGAATGCTCTCAGTATCGACGGGATTGAGGGCGAGTACACCATCAAGATCGACGCAAACGGCAAGGTCGCAGGTATCGGCCTGGTGAACGGGCCCACGGGGTCCGAGTTCGCCATCAGGGCAGATAAGTTCTACATAGTCTACCCCGAGGGAGACGGGTCAGTGTCGATCGTCCCATTTGTGGTTGGCATGGTGAACGGAACCTCGACGGTTGGTATCAATGGGGCCCTGGTCGTGGACGGGACCATTCTCGCAAGGATGATCGCTGCAGACGCCGTGACGGCAGACAAGATCAATGTGTCTTCCTTGGCCGCTATCAGCGCAAACCTCGGGTCGATCAATGCAGGAGACATCAATATCGGCTCTGGAGTTTTTCGGGTTTACTCAACCGGGCAGGCATATTTCGGGAACTGCGACCTGCAGAGCACAAACTACCAGGCAGGCGTCCGAGGGTGGAGGCTCACCAGGG
>ERZ795044.1951-NODE-1951-length-18229-cov-5.382690_pt1 | contig 18229 bp, 15 predicted proteins | sample MGYA00375128_ERZ795044 | MGnify/ENA primary metagenome ERZ795044 (study PRJEB30173, sample SAMN05720213) | anaerobic digester metagenome | isolation source: active sludge of municipal wastewater-treating anaerobic digesters | place: USA | collected 2014-12-22 ... | reverse complement strand
CGATCACCGCATGGAAGGCCGGGATGCCCATCAGCACGAAGTCGATGAAGAGCAGAATTGCGAAAGGCACCAGCACCCAGAACCACTGCAGCACGCCGGTGGGGCCGCTGAATCGGGCCGGTTCGGCGCCGACGCTCTTGCGGTGCTTGAGCATGGAATAGACCATGATCGCGAACACCACCACGAACAGCACGGTGATGATGACCATGAACTGGTTGTGCATCGACAGGGTGTCCCGTCCGATGGGCGTGACGGGCTTGGGGAAATTCCAGGTGTAGTCGGCGAGGGCTGAGCCGGCGCCGAGACTGAGGGCGAGCCCGGCGATGAATCGGGAAGGACGGCAAGGGCCGCCGGAACGGGGGTTGAGTGTCGTCAAGGCTCGTTCTCTTCTCTTCGTGGGATGATCGGCTTCAGGTTCGGAGCCGGCTGTTGAGCTTGGATTGCAGCTCGGATGCAAGCTGGCGGCGCTCTGCCGGTGTCAGCAGCCTCCCGACGCTGGCGCTATGGCCGTGGGAGCGGATGCACAGCAGCGGATCGGGGCCGGTGTCGGACTGGGTTTCGAAGCTGATGCGGGCCCAGCCGGCGTGAAAACTGTGCTGCGAGGTGCCGTGAGGCAGGCGGGTCGAGACGGTCAGGCGATCGCCCTCAAGGCGGATCGACTCTACCGATGCGTTGCGCCGCTCGACGACGATCAGTGCAAAGAAGAGAAGGGCGAGTTCAAGCCCGGCAAAGGGGAGCACCAGCCAGGCGCCGGCGAGCAGAAAGCCGCCGCTGACGAGCAGGCTTGAAACCACGACGAGGCAGGTCATGCCACGGCGGACGGTTGGGGTAAGCGAACGGTTGGGGCGCGCGATCCATTCCCGCGCGCCCTCCGTCTCTGTCATTGTTATAGCCATGGCGTCTCCTCCAGGCCCGTCTGCGACTTTTTGACGCAGATCAAATTTGGTGCTCAGTTTAGCATCGGTTCTTCTTTTCGCGGTGCACTTCACGAGAGTGCAAGTTTTTGAAAGTTAAAGAGGTTTTAAATGGTTTCGATGTTGCGGTGCATCATTGCGGTGGGTGTGATCCTCGGCCTTCTGAATGCCTGTTCTCCGTCCGGAAACGGCGGCGAGGGCTTCGCGAATACCGATATCACCGGCGCAAAGTACGGGCAGGATTTCAAACTGATCGACCATCATGGCCAGCCCCGCAGTCTGGCCGACTACCGGGGCAAGGTGGTGACCCTGTTTTTCGGCTATACCCAGTGTCCTGACGTGTGCCCGACCAATCTGGCCGGCATGGCCGAGGTGATGCGCCAGCTCGGGCCGGATGCAGACAAGGTTCAGGTGCTGTTCATGACCGTCGATCCGGAGCGGGATACCCGCGAACTGCTGGCCGAATATGTGCCGGCCTTCGATGCGCGGTTTGTCGGGCTCTACGGCGATCTGCCGACGACCCAGGCGGTGGCGAAGGATTTCAAGGTCTTCTACCAGAAGCAGGGCGACGTGACCGGCAAGGCCTATACCGTGGATCACTCCACCGGCACTTACGTCTTCGACCCGCAGGGACACCTGCGCCTGTATGTGAAGCACGGCGAGAAGCCGGAGCTGATCACCGCCGACATCAGAAAACTGCTTGCCGGAAAGTGATGGCGGCGGGCGCTGGCGCCGCAAGCAAAAAGGGCAACCCGCGGGGGTTGCCCTTTTTTATGCGTCGAACCGTCGGCGCTCAGGCGAGCGCGGCGAGCTGGTTGCGCATCTTCTGCATGGCCTTGGCTTCGATCTGGCGGATGCGCTCGGCCGAAACGCCATATTCGGCGGCCAGTTCGTGCAGGGTGGCGGCGTCGCCTTCGGCCAGCCAGCGACGCTGGACGATCATACGGCTGCGGTCGTCGAGCATGGCCAGCGCTTCGTGGAGGCCTTCGTCCTGGAGGCGGGCGTATTGCCGCTGGGCGAGCACTTCGGACGGCTCGGCGTGGGGGTCGGCCAGATAGGCGATGGGGGCGAAACGCTCCTCGTCGTCGTCGGGGCCGGCTTCGAGCGCAACGTCCTGACCGGACAGGCGGGTTTCCATCTCGCGCACTTCTTCGGGTTTGACGCCCAAGTGCTGCGCCACCGCCATCACGTCATCGCCCTGCAGCGTGTTGCTGCTGCTTTTCATGCTGCGCAGGTTGAAGAACAGTTTGCGCTGCGCCTTGGTGGTGGCGATCTTGACCAGTCGCCAGTTCTTGACGATGTATTCGTGGATTTCGGCCTTGATCCAGTGGATCGCGAAAGACACCAGCCGGACGCCACGGTCCGGGTCGAAGCGCTTGACGGCCTTCATCAAGCCGACATTGCCTTCCTGGATCAGATCGGCATGGGGCAGGCCATAGCCGAGATAACCTCGCGCAATGGCCACCACCAGCCGCAAGTGCGACATGACCAGCTTGCGCGCCGCGTCGAGATCCTCATTTTCCCGGAAGTCATGAGCGAGATCGGATTCTTCCTTCTCGGTCAACAGGGGGATGCGGTTCACGCTCTGGATGTACTGATCCAGGCTGCCAACCGAGGACGGAACGGGAAACGACAAGGTGTGGGACATCAGTGACTAACCTCCTTGGGTCCAATATTAGCACTCCCTGCCTGTGAGTGCTAAGGGGGCGATTGGTTCAATGGAGTCGCGATGCATTGGGAAAAATCGCGTCGATGCCGGGTGAGCGCTCGGAGCGAGTTGTGACGGCTTGAAGCGAGCGGCAGGCGGCGTTTCCACGGCCGGTTGTTGCCAGCCAAAAAAAATCGCGGCAGCCGAAGCTTGCCGCGAGTTTGCGCGTGGGGGAGACGGGGCTTCTCAGAAATGATACTCGGCGCGGATCATCGGGGTCTTGGCGAAGGCGCCGCTGCCGGCTGCGCCGGTGTGGTCGTTCCCGAACTTGTTGCGCCAGTACTGGTACTCCAGACCGATCTTGGCGGTGTTCTTGCTGGCCCCAAGCAGCGAGCTGGCGTCGTACATGACCTGCATGTCGATGTTGGTTTCCGGCTTGGTGCCGCCGCCGAACTCGTTCTTGCCCTTCGATGCGATGAAGTTGGCGTAGCCCTCGAAGCTGAGCGGGAGGGAGCCGATGGGGATGCCCCAGGCCAGGTTCAGCATCGGATGCGGATCGTAGTCGTAGCGGTCGGTGGCGGTGTGGGAGAACTTGTTGTAGGGCGCGTTGCTTTCCCACAGTTGCAGGATGCTGACATTCAGGAAGCCGGGAACATCCAGCATGACCGTCGGGCCGGCGACCAACATCCGCTTCTTGGAGTTGTAACCGGCGTCGTCCTTTGTGTTGGCATCGAAGCCGGCGGTCAGGCCGACGCCGCGGATCGGACCGAACTTGAAGCTTTCCGGGCGGCCGGTGACCTTGCCCAAATCCAGGGTGTGGCGATAGACGACATAAATTTCCTGGGCGCCCGAGCTGGAGCCGGGGGACGCCGGGTCCTTGCTGTCGGAGAGCAGCATGTCGACGTTGAGAAAGTTCGTACCGTATTTGTAGCCGCTGACATGCCCCAGGTTGAAGATGTTCTTGGCGATATCTTCGTTGTTGAAGGGCTCGCCAAAAGACGTGCCGTAGCGGTAGCCGATGTAGGTGTCGCTCCAGTCCGCGGCGTGGGCGGCGGATAGGCCTGCGGCGATCAGGGCGCAACCGAGGATTGCGGATTTCTTGATGGACATGGGTGAGACCTCCGGAGTTGAATAAATTTATTCGGGGCTGTGGTACTGCGATGCAGCATTGAGCCGATGGGCAAAATTTATCAGGACAGCGGAGCGTTTGGAGGTATATCTATTATCACCGAATTTATATACCGCGATTTTTGTATCCCATTGAATACAATGGAATTGTTTTGAAAGGGGCAATGCCGGGAAATGCACCTCGAGGGTGCGGAAAACGGCGCGGCGCACTGTTTTAAAGCGCGCTTTCGATTGGCATTTTTCGGGTGCCCCGCTCCGCCGGTTTGGCAGGTAAGGGGCAATCGGATGCCCCTTCCCGCTATTACCGAAACGCGGCTTTCCCCATCACATGGGTCGCGGTGACACAGCGTTCGTCGCCCAGGATCAGCATTGCAAACAGCCGCTCGGCGAGGCTTTCGCCGCCCTTTAGCCGGAAATCCAGTTCCGGTGTGGCGCGTGGATCGAGGACGACGAAGTCCGCTTCCTTGCCGGGGGCAAAATTGCCGATGAATTCATCCAGATAGAGCGCCTGCGCACCGCCCAGGGTGGCGAGAAACCAGGCTCGAAGCGGCGGGAGCGGGCGCCGATGCACTTGCGAGACCTTGTAGGCTTCGCCCAGCGTGCGGATCAGGCTGAAAGAAGTGCCGCCGCCGACGTCGGTGGCCAGACCGACGCGGATGCCGGCTTCGCTGGCTGCCGCGTGGTTGAAGAAGCCGCTGCCGAGGAACAGGTTGGAGGTCGGGCAGAAGGCGGCGGCGCTGCCCGTGCTGGCCATTTCGCCGATTTCGACCGGGGCGAGGTGGATGCAGTGGCCGTAGATGGTGCGTGGGCCGAGCAGGCCGTAGTGCCGATAGACGTCGAGATAGTCGCGGCAATTGGGGAACAATTGGCCGACCCAGGCGATTTCGGCCGGATTTTCGGCGAGGTGCGACTGGACATGCAGGTCGGGCCGGCTTTTGTAGAGTTCGCCGGCGAGGGCCAGCTGTTCGGGCGTCGAGGTCGGCGCAAAGCGCGGCGTGATGCTGTAGCGCAGGCGGCCCTTGCCGTGCCAGCGCTCGATCAGGGCCAGACAGTCGCGTTCGGCGTCGGCCACGGTGTCCACGAGCGTGGCCGGCGCATTGCGGTCCATCATCACCTTGCCGGTCAGCATCCGCAGATTGCGTTTGGCGGCCGAGGCCATGAAAGCATCCACCGATTGCGGATGGACCGTTGAAAACACAGACGCCGTCGTCGTGCCGTGGGCCAGCATGCGTTGGACGAAATACTCGGCGGTGGCGGCGGCGACCGCCGGGTCGCCGAAGGCGGCTTCGGCCGGGAAGGTGTAATCGTTGAGCCAGTCGAGCAATTGCCGGCCGAAGGAGGCGATGATGCCGGCTTGCGGGTAATGGCAGTGGGTGTCGATCAGGCCGGGCAGGATCAGTTTGCCGCGGTAGTCGGAGATTTCGGCGCGGGCGAGAAGCTCCGGCGCGATGCGGGCCTGGAGCTCGACCCACGGGCCGATGTCGGCGATATGGCCGTCGGCAATCCACAGCGCGCCGTCCGGGAAGAACTGGTAGCTGTCGGCGGCGTCGTGCTCGCCGGGATCTTTGAGGAAATGCAGCACTTGGCCGCGGACGAGCTGGTAAAGGGTGGGGTTCGGTTCGCGCATGACTTTTCAGGGCGTGCCGTTGGCGAGTTGGCGGGCCAGTCGGTTGTGGGTGGCGATCAGGGGGGGCAGGTCGAGGGGCAGAAACTGGCCGTCGCTGACCACCGGTTTGCCGTCGATGATGGAATGGCGTACCGATTGCGGCGTGCAGAAGACCAGCGCGGCGACCGGGTCGTGCACCGCGGCGCCGGCCAGATCGAGTCCGCCGGTCGGGAAGGCGACAAGGTCGGCGCTCATGCCTGGAGCCAGCGCGCCGATGTCGTCGCGGCCCAGCACCCGGGCGCCGCCCAGGGTGGCGAGTTCCAGCGCTTGGCGGGCGTTCATCGCCGCCGGGCCGTGCCCGACGCGGGCCAGCAGCATGGCCTGACGGGCTTCGCCGAGCAGGTGGGCGGCGTCGTTCGAGGCGCAGCCGTCGACGCCGAGGCCGACATGGACGCCGGCTTCGCGCATCGCCGGCGTCGGCGCAATGCCGGAAGCCAGCCGCATGTTGGAGCAGGGGCAGTGCGCGACGCCGGTGCCGGTGCGGGCAAACAGCCCGATGCCCGGCGTGTCGAGCTTGACGCAGTGGGCGTGCCAGACGTCGTGGCCGACCCAGCCCAGCGACTCGGCGTATTCGGCCGGCGTCATGCCGAATTTTTCGCGGCTGTAGGCGACGTCGTTGTCGTTTTCGGCCAGGTGGGTGTGCAGCGATACGCCGTAGTGGCGGGCCAGCGTGGCGGCTTCGCGCATCAGGTCGCGGCTGACCGAAAAGGGCGAACAGGGGGCGACGACGATGCGCTGCATGGCGTGGCGGCGGGGGTCGTGCCAGGTTTCGATCAGACGTTGCGTGTCTTGCAGGATCGCCCCTTCGTCTTCGACCAGCCGGTCCGGTGGCAGGCCGCCCTGACTTTCGCCGACGCTCATGCTGCCGCGCGCCGCGTGAAAGCGCATGCCGATGGTGGCGGCGGCTTCGATCGAATCGTCGAGCCGGCTGCCGTTCGGGTAGATGTACAAATGGTCGCTCGAGGTGGTGCAGCCGGAAAGGATCAGCTCGGCCATCGCGGTCAGGGTTGAAACCCGGATCATTTCGGGGGTCAGCCCGCCCCAGATCGGATAGAGCCGGCGCAGCCAGCCGAACAGTTCCGCATCCTGCGCGCCGGGGATCGCCCGGGTCAGGCTCTGGTACATGTGATGGTGGGTGTTGATCAGACCGGGCAGGGCGACCGTGCCGGCCAGCGAGATCACCTGGTCGGCGTCCGTCGGCAGTTGGTCGGCGGTGCCGACCGCCTCGATCACGCCGTCGCGGATGAAGACGCCGCCGCCCGCGATCTCGCGGCGGGCCTCGTCCATGGTGACGAGGACGTCGGCGTTTTTCAGCAGAAGTGTGGTCATGGCAGGAAGGGCTTGCCGAGCGAGGCCGGCAGGTTGAGTTGGAGCAGCCGGCGGTCGCGCGAAATGACGACCAGCACGACGATGGTGGCGATGTAGGGCAGGGCCGCGAGGACTTGAACCGGTACGTCGATGCCCAGCCCCTGGGCGTGGAACTGCAGGATGGTGACGGCGCCGAACAGATAGGCGCCGAGCAGCAGGCGGGTCGGCTTCCAGGTCGCAAAAACCACCAGCGCGACGGCGATCCAGCCGCGGCCGGCGCTCATGTTCTGAACCCACAGCGGGGTGTAGACGGTGGACAGATAGGCGCCCGCGATGCCCGCCATGGCGCCGCCGAAGGCGACGGCGCCGTAGCGGATGCCGAGGACCGGGTAGCCGATGGCGTGGGCGGATTCCGGGGATTCCCCGACCGCCTTGAGCAGCAGCCCGAGGCGGGTCTTGCTGAGCGTCCAGGCCACGCTGGCAAAGGCAATGAAGGACAGATAGACCACCGCATCCTGCTTGAACAGCACCGGTCCGAGCAGCGGGATGTCGGAGAGCAGCGGGATCGCCAGCGGTTGCAGGCCGGGGAGGCTGTAGCTGACGTAGTGCTGGCCGACGAAGGCCGACAGGCCGATGCCGAAGATGGTCAGGGCGAGGCCGCAGGCGGCCTGGTTGGCGGCCAGCGAGAGGGCGAAGAAGGCGAAGATCATCGCCGTGGCGGCACCGGCGATGGCGCCGACCGGCAGACCGATGGCCGCGCCGTAGCCGGTGTCGGCGGCGGCGGCGAAGCCGGCGATGGCGCCGGTCAGCATCATGCCTTCGACGCCCAGATTGATGACGCCGGTGCGTTCGGCAATCAGTTCGCCAAGGCCGGCGAAGATCAGCGGTGTGGCGGCGGCAATGGCGCCGGCGAGAACGGGGATCAGACTTTCGACCATGATGTTTTCCTCAGACGGCGATCAGATTGGGGTGCGCAGGCGATTGTCGATGAAGGCATCGGCGCCGAGCAGGAAGAACAGCAGCATGCCCTGGAAGATGCCGGTGATTGCCGCCGGCATCTGCAGGCTGACCTGGGCGGCTTCGCCGCCGAGGTAGATCAGCGCCATCAGGAAGCCGGCCAGCACAATCCCCAGTGCGTGCAGGCGGCCGAGGTAGGCGACGATGATGGCGGCAAAGCCGTAGCCCGGAGAGATGTTCAGGTTGAGCTGGCCGACCGGGCCGGCCACTTCGCCGACGCCGGCCAGACCGGCGGTGAGGCCGGACATGACCAGACTGAACCAGATCGTCCGCTGGGCCGAGAAACCGGCGTAGCGCGAGGCAGCTGGCGCCTGTCCGCCGACTTCCAGCTGATAGGCCAGGAAGCTCTTGGCGTTGAACAGCCAGAAGGCGAGCACCGCAAACAGGGTGATGAAGACCGAGGTGTTCACCCGCGAGCCTTCGAGCAGGATGCCGAATAGCGCGCTGTCGCCGAACATCACCGACTGCGGGAAATTCATGCCCTCCGGGTCGCGCCACGGGCCATTGACCATATAGGACAGGATGAAGGTCGCCACGTAGGTCAGCATCAGCGTGGTCAGCGTCTCTTCGGCGTTGAAGCGGGTTTTGAGGAGTGCCGGCAAGGCGCCCCACAAGGCGCCGCCGACGGCACCGGCAAGCACCATGGCGGGGATGATCAGCGACGAATCGCTGCCTTCGAAGTAGATCGCCACGCCACCGCCGAACAGCGCGCCGACGATCAGCTGGCCTTCGGCGCCGATGTTGTAGATGCGTGCCTTGAAGCCGATGGCCAGGCCCTGGGCGATGAGGATCAAGGGGCAGGCCTTGATCAGCAGTTCGCTCCAGCCGTTGCTGCTGGTGAGCGGTTCGATGAAGAAGACCTGGAAGGAGGCGAGCGCGGGTTTGCCGAGCGCCCAGAAAAGCAGGGAACCGACCACCAGGGTGGCGGCGATGGCGATCAGAGGCGCCGTCCAGCGCATGATCTGCGACGGTTGGGCGCGGGGTTCAAGCAGGTGCATGGCTGGACTCCGTAGGCTTGGCGGTTGCGTTGAACAGGCCGGACATCTGCAGGCCGACGGATTCGGCGTTGGTTGCCGCCTTCGGTTGCGCGGCAGAGAGTTTGCCGGCCGCGAGAACGGCGATGCGGTCGCTGATCTCGAAGAGTTCTTCGAGTTCTTCCGAAATGACCAGGATGGCGACCCCGGTACGCGACAGGTCGAGCAGGGTCTGGCGCAGCACCGCGGACGCGCCGACATCGACCCCCCAGGTCGGTTGGGCGACGATCATGAGCTGGGGGGCAAGCATGATTTCCCGGCCGACGATGAATTTCTGCAGATTGCCGCCCGACAGCGAGCGGGCCGCCGAGGCCGGGCCGCCGCAACGGACGTCGAAGCGGGCGATGCACTGCTCGGCAAATTCCCAGGCTTTCTTGTATTTGACCAGCCCCCATTGCTTCATGCCCTTGCGGTGAGCGGTGAGCAGCGCATTGCGGGCCAGCGACAGGGACGGCACGGCCCCGCGGCCAAGGCGCTCTTCGGGGACGAACACCAGCCCCTTGCTGCGCCGTTGGCCTGCATCGAGATGGCCGATGGCTTCGCCGGACAGCTTGATGGCCTCGCGATCGACGGTGTTTTCGCCGGACAGCGCGGCCAGCAGTTCGGCCTGACCGTTGCCCGAGATGCCGGCGATGCCGAGGATCTCGCCGGATTGGACGGTCAGCGAAATGTCGGCGAGCGCCGTGCCGAAGGGGTCGTCCGAGGTGAGCGAGAGCCCGCGGACTTCCAGCACCGGCTTTTGTTCGCCGGTGTAGGCCGGCGCTTCGCAGACCGGCAATTCGCGGCCGATCATCATGCGCGCCATGCTGGCCGGCGTTTCGTCGCGGGGGACGGCGGTGCCGGTCACCTTGCCGCCGCGCATGATGGTGGCGCTATCGCAGAGCGATTTGATTTCGTGCAGCTTGTGGCTGATGTAGAGGATGGAAACGCCTTCCGAGGAAAGACGGCGCAGGGTTTCGAACAGCTTCTGCACGGCCTGGGGCGTGAGGACCGAGGTCGGCTCGTCGAGAATCAGCAGCTTCGGGTCCTGCAGCAGGCAGCGCACGATCTCGACGCGCTGGCGCTCGCCGACCGACAGGCTGTGCACCAGGCGGAACGGGTCCAGCGGCAGACCGTAGCGTTCAGAAACCGCCTTGACGCGAACCGCCAGCGCCGCCAGATCGAAGGGCTCGTCCAGCACCAGGGCGATGTTTTCGACGACGGACAGGGTTTCGAACAGCGAGAAATGCTGGAAGACCATGCCGATGCCCAGTTGGCGCGCCTGGGCCGGGTTGGCGACGGCGACTTGGTGGCCGTTCCACATGATCTCGCCTTCGTCGGCCTTGACCGCGCCGTAGATGATCTTCATCAGGGTGCTTTTGCCGGCGCCGTTCTCGCCAAGGATGGCGTGGATTTCACCGGGCATGACGGTCAGGCTGACGTCGGAATTGGCAACGACGCTGGGATAGCGCTTGGTGATGTGCAGCAACTGGAGACGGGGATCGGGCGGTGGCATGCTTACTCCGGTTGAAAAGGACGAACGAGGCGGTCGAGCAGACGCGGGCGGGCGACCTGGCCGAGGAGTTGGCGGGCGTGGTGGATTTGCAGGATTTCGGCGGCGACGGCCAGCGCGATGGCGGCGGGCTGCTTGCCGACAATGCCAGGAATGCCGATCGGGCAGGTCAGTTCGCCGAGGCGCTGGCGGGCCAGACCGCGGTCGAGCAGGCGGCGCTCGAAGGAGGCGCGTTTGCTGTGCGAGCCGATCAGGCCGAAGTAGGCGAAGTCGTGGCGACGGTAGATCGCTTCGCAGAGCGCGAAATCCTGCGCGTGGCTGTGCGTCATGACGATGAAGAAGGTGCCGGCCGGGGCGCTGGCCACCTCGCTCTCCGGCATGTCGGCGATTCGCGTGTCGAAGCCGCCGGTGTCGATGTTGGCAAAGGCTTCGTCGCGGCTGTCGATCCAGGTGATCGCGGCGCCGAGCGGCGGTAACTGGCGAACCAGCGCCTGCGCGACGTGACCGGCGCCGAAGATCCATACCGGAAAGCGGTCGGCCGTGACGTCCTGGGTGAATTGCCAGTTCGTCGGGCCGCCGTCCAGCCGGATGCCCTTCTCGCCGGCCTTGGCGGTCCACTCCGAAGCCCTGGCGTGGTGGTCGAGCCGGCGTTGCAGGCTGGCGCCGTTTTCCACGGCGGCTTGGCGCGCCTGCCATTCGGGCAGGGCGGCCGCCGGGATGTTTTCGAAGAGCAGCCAGACGACGCCGCCGCAACACTGGCCGAGGCGGGCGCCGAGCGAGTAGCGCTCGATTTCCGGGCGGCTTCCGCCGGATGCGAGGCGACGGCGGGCGTGGGCAATGGCTTGCCATTCGAGATGGCCGCCGCCGATGGTCAGCGCGGTGCGCTCCCGGCCGACCAGCATGCTTGCGCCGGCTTCGCGCGGCACCGAGCCCTGGGTGCGGGCGACGGTGATCAGCACGACGTCCTGGCCGGCGGCCAGTTGGGCGATGAGCGGGGCGAGCCAGTCGGCACTCACGATCAGACTCCCCGGCCCGCTTCGATGGCGTGCAGGATGGCTTCCGGCGTCGCCGGGGCGCTGAGTTGCACCGCGCTGCCGGCCGGCAGGGCCGCGGCGACGGCGTCGCGGATGGCCTGGAAGACCGACAGCGCCAGCATGAAGGGCGGCTCGCCGACCGCCTTGGAGCGGTGGATGCTGTCCTCGACATTGGCGTTGTCGTAGAGCCGGACGTTGAAGATGTCCGGCAGATCGCTGGCGGTCGGGATCTTGTAGGTGGATGGCGCATGGCTCATCAGGCGGCCGGCCTGGGCGCCGTCGGTCTTCCACCACAACTCCTCGCTGGTCAGCCAGCCCATGCCCTGGATGAAGCCGCCTTCGATCTGGCCGATGTCGAGCGCCGGATTAATCGAGCGGCCGACGTCGTGCAGGATGTCGACGCGCAGCACGCGCAGTTCGCCAGTCAGGGTGTCGATGGCGACCTCGCTGGCCGAGGCGCCGTAGGCGAAATAGAAAAAGGGCCGGCCGAACTTGGTGACGGGGTCGAAATGGATTTTCGGTGTGCGGTAAAAGCCGGCGTCCCAGAGCTGGATGCGCGCCCGATAGGCGGCCATCACCACTTCGCCGAAACCGGCGTCGTAAACCTCGCCGGCCTTGACCCGGCCATCGACGAACTGCACGTCCGCGACGGCGACCTTGCCCTGGCACAGTTCGACGACGAAGGCGGCGAGCCGGGCTTTGATGTTCTGGCAGGCGTTCTGCGAAGCCTTGCCGTTGAGGTCGGCGCCGCTCGAGGCCGCGGTGGCCGAGGTGTTGGCGACGCGGCTGGTGTCGGTCGAGGAGAGGCGCACGTCGGCCAGCGGCAGGCCGAACTCCTGGGCGACGATCTGTTTGATCTTGGTGTATAGGCCCTGGCCCATCTCGGTGCCGCCGTGGGAGACCAGCACGGTGCCGTCGGTATAGACATGGACCAGCGCGCCGGCCTGGTTGTAATGGGTGGCGTTGAAGGAGATGCCGAACTTGACCGGGGTGAGCGCCAGGCCGCGCTTGATGATCGGGCTGCCCGCGTTGAATTCGGCAATCGCGGCCCGCCGGGCGGCGTAGTCGCATTCGGCGGCCAGTTCGGCGACCAGGGCCGGGGCGACGTTGTCCTCGACGAGCATGCCGTAGGGCGTGGTGCTGCGCGCGCCGGGTTCGACATCGTAGAAATTGATCTGGCGGATTTCGAGCGGGTCGCGGCCGAGGTGGCGGGCGATGTCGTCGAGCACCGTTTCGATGACGAACATGCCCTGCGGCCCGCCGAAGCCGCGGAAGGCGGTGTTGGAAACCGTGTTGGTCTTGCAGCGCAGGCTCTTCAGCGCGACCGCGTCGAGGTAGTAGGCATTGTCGATGTGGCAGATGGTGCGGTCGTTGACCGGGCCCGAGAGGTCGGCCGAGTAGCCGCAGTTGGAGGCCATTTCGAGCTTCAGGCCAAGCAGACGGCCGGCGTCGTCGAAGGCCGATTGCCATTGGTACTGAAAGCCGTGGCGCTTGCCGGTGGCGATCATGTCGTCGTCGCGGTCGAGGCGGATCTTGACCGGCTTGCCGGTGCGGACCGCCAGCAGCGCGGCGAGGCAGGCCCATTGAGCCGATTGGGATTCCTTGCCGCCGAAACCGCCGCCCATGCGCCGGGTTTCGACGCTGATCTGATGCGAGCGCCAGCCCAGGGCGTGGGAGACGAGCTGCTGCATTTCGGTCGGATGCTGGGTCGAGCAGATCAGGTGCAGGGTGTGATCTTCCTTCGGCTGGACGTAGGAAACCTGGCCTTCGAGATAGAAGTGCTCCTGACCGCCGACGTGGGCCGTGCCGCTGAGACGGTGCGGGGCATGGGCGAAGGCGGGGTCGACCGGTCCGCGCTGCATCGCAAAGGGCGGCAGCACCCAGGATTCGGCGGCAATCGCGGCGTCCATGCTGAGGATGGGCGTTTCGGCGTCGTATTCGACCTTGGCCAGCCGCACCGCCTGACGGGCTGCGTCGCGGGTGTCGGCGGCGACCGCGAAGATCACTTGGCCGTAGAACTGGATGGCGTCGCTGGCGATGATCGGGTCGTCGTGCAGGATCGGGCCGCAATTGTTTTCGCCGGGAATGTCGGCGGCGGTCAGGACGCAGCGCACGCCGGGGTAGGCGCGCACCGCGGCGAGGTCGAGGTTCTTGATGCGGCCGTGGGCGACGGTCGACAGGCCCGCTGCCGCATGCAAGGTGCCGGCCAGTTCGGGCAGATCGTCGACGTAGGCGGCCTTGCCGCTGACGTGCAGATGGGCGCTTTCGTGCGGGATGGCACGGCCGACCAGCGGTCCCGTGCTGAAGGGGCGGGCACTCATGGGCGGGCCTCCGGGAGGATCGGTGAAAGTTGTGCCAGACGGACGGGGGCGGCGGTCGATGCCGGGGCCTGCGCGGTTTCCAGCCAGAAGCGCTGGAGCAGGTTGGCTGCGACGCTGAGCCGGTAGGCGCTGCTTGCCCGCACGTCGGAGAAGGGGGTGAAGTCCTCTTTCAGCGCGGCCATGCCGAGGCGCACGGTGTCGAGGCTCCACGGCCGGCCAAGCATGGCGGCTTCGCAGGCGGCGGCGCGTTTCGGCGTGGCTGCCATGCCTCCGATGGCAAGGCGGGCCCGGCGGATCAGGCCTTCGTCGTCCAGATGCACGGCCAGTCCGGCGGCGACCGCGGAAATGTCCTGATCGAGGCGCTTGGCCACCTTGTAGCTGCGGAACAGGCGTTGCAAGGGTGCGTTTGGCGCGTCGACGATCAGCGAGCGGACGAATTCGCCCCGTTGCAGGGCGGTCTTCTGGTAATCGAGGTAGAAGTCTTCGAGCAGCATTTCCCGCGTCGCGTCGCCCTTTTGCAGCACGATCCGGCAACCGAGCGCGATCAGTGCCGGCATCGAGTCGCCGATCGGTGAGCCGTTGGCGACGTTGCCGCCGAGCGTGCCGGCATTCTTGACCGGGGTGGAGGCGAAGCGGCGGGCCAGTTCGGCCCATTGCGGCTCGAAGGCGGTGAGTGCGGCAAAGGCATCGGTCAGCGTGACGCCGGCGCCGATTTCCAGGCGTTCGGCACCGATCGCCAGGCGCTTCAGTTCGGCGACGGCGCCGAGCTGGATGATTTCGCCGAGATCGCGCCCCTGCTTGGTGACCCACAGGCCGACGTCCGTGCCGCCGGCGACCAGGCGGGCATCCGGCAGCTTTTCGCGCAATTCGGCCAGTTCGGCCAGACTGCGCGGGCTGTGGCTGCGCCGGCCGGCGCCCTGATAGTCGAGGGGCGGCAGTTTGGCGAGGGTCTTGAGCGCGGCGATCACCGGCTCGCGCTTGAGCGGCTGGCGGGGCAGGGCGTAGGCGTCTTTGGTGGCATCGACGATCGGGCGGTAGCCGGTGCAGCGGCACAGGTTGCCCGACAGGGTGTGGTCGATTTCCTCGCGTTCCGGACAGTCCGGCTGGTTTTCGTAGAGCGCGAACAGCGACATCGCAAAGCCCGGCGTGCAGAAGCCGCACTGCGAACCGTGCCGGTCGACCAGCGCCTGCTGAATGGGGTGCAGCGTGTCGGCGGTCGGCGCAAGGTCTTCGACGGTGAACAAGGCCTTGCCGTCGAGGGAAGGCAGAAACTGGATGCAGGAATTGACGGCGCTCAGGCGCAGTTCCTCGTATCCGTCCGCGCCGACCAGCTCGCCGACGACGACGGTGCATGCGCCGCAGTCGCCCTCCGCGCAGCCTTCCTTGGTGCCGGTCTGGCACAGGTCTTCGCGCAGGTACTGGAGGACGCTGCGGGTCGGCGCGGGCCCCTGTACCGAGTGCAGGGCGCCGCGAAAATAGAACTGGATTGGACGTTCGGCCATGATGCAAAAGGGCTCCTGTGACGACGGTTTAAAGTAGCACGGCGCATCGGGCGGGGTTGAGAGGCCGACGCCGATAAGGGTTATGTGCCATCGCTTATGGCCGTTGCCAGAAGCCGGCATGGGCGGCGGCGGCTTCTTCTTCCAGGCAGGGGCCGGTGACCTCGATGCGGCGTTGGCCGCGGGCGAAGACTTCGCGGCAAGGCAAGGCGAAGGTCGGGTTTTCGGGGTGGTCGCCGGTCAGTCCGAGCAGTTGGTGCTCGGACAGCGCATAGACCACGCGGCCGATGCCGCACCAGTAGATGGCGCCGGCGCACATGGCGCAGGGTTCGGCGCTGGTGTAAAGCGTTGCGGCGGCGAGTTGTTCCGGGCTGAGCCGTCTGGCGGCAAGGCCGGCGGCGACCAGTTCGGCGTGGCGGGTCGGATCGCCCTCCGGCGGCAGCGAATCGTTGCCGGCTTCGGCGACGATGTTGCCCGCGGCATCGACGACGATGGCCGCGAAAGGGTGTTTGCCGCTGTCGCGCACGCGGCGGGAAAGCGCGATGCAGTAGCGCAGGTGCTGCGCGTCCTGCTCGGTGAGATTGCAGGTCATGGCGGGTCTCCGTCGGGGATAGCCGGCATTATCGAGGCGACCGGGGCCGGGCAATGGCAGCCCTGAGCAATACTGGTCATAACGTTGCCGAGATAGGTTCCGCCGCAAAGGATTGCTACAGTGCAGCAATCAACGCTCGCCGACCTTCCTAGGAGAATCAAGCATGCTGCTGTCCCGACTCAAGACCCTCACCGCCGTTGCGGTCATGTCCGTTGCCGGCCTGACTGCCGCTCACGCTGCCGAGCCGATCAAGGCCGGTTTCGTCTACATCGGCCCGACCGGCGATCATGGCTGGACTTTTGCGCACGACGAAGGCCGCAAGATGCTGGAAGCCCAGTCCGGCGGCAAGTTCAAGACCGCCTTTGTCGAAAACGTCCCGGAAACCGCCGACGCAGAGCGGGTCTTCCGCGATCTGGCCCAAAAGGGGAACAAGGTCGTCTTTGGTACGTCCTTCGGCTACATGAACCAGATGGTCAAGGTTGCCAAGGCCTTCCCGAACACGGTGTTCATGCACGCCACCGGTTACAAGACGGCGGCCAACCTCGGCGTCTACGACGTCCGTACCTACGAAGGCGCCTACATGCTGGGCGTTGTCGCCGGCAAGATGAGCAAGAGCAACCAGCTGGGCGTTGTCGCGTCGATTCCCATCCCGGAAGTCATCCGCAACATCAACGCCTTTACCATCGGCGCCCGCAGCGTCAATCCGGCGATCACCACGCGTGCGATCTGGGTGAATTCCTGGTTCGATCCGGGCAAGGAGCGTGAAGCCGCGCTGGCGCTGATCTCGCAGGGCTGCGACGTGCTCATGCAGAACACCGACTCGCCGGCCGTCGTTCAGGCTGCCCAGGAAAAGGGGGTCTTGGCGTTCGGTTGGGATTCCGACATGTCCAAGTTCGGTGGCAAGGCTCAGCTGGCGGCATCCGTCCTGCACTGGGGTGTGCTCTATAAAAAGACGATGGACGAAGTCGAAGCCGGCACCTGGAAGAGCGGCGACATGTGGTGGGGCGTCAAGGAAGGCGCGGTCAATATCGAGAACTTCGGCCCGGCCGTGCCCCCCGCGGTCAAGAAGCTGGCCGAAGAGCGCCGCGATGCGATCAAGCTCGGCAAGCTGCACCCCTATGCCGGTCCGGTCAAGGATCAGTCCGGAAAGGTCTTTGTGGCTGCCGGTCAGACCTACGCCGATGCCGACTTGAAGAAGATGAACTTCTATGTCGAAGGGGTTCAGGGTTCGATTCCCAAGTGAGCGTCCCGCAAGGAACGAAGCGCGACCTGCGGGTCGCGTTTTTCGTTGCCGCGCGGCCCGACCTCGTCGCTGGGCGGCGCGGCGCCTTTGCAGCGCGGATGTTCGAAACCCGCTCGTCGAGCGACTGATTCAATCACCGGAGAACTTCTTCCATGACCGCCACGCAAGACCCGGATGCCGTCCTCGCACTGGCCTGCCGCATGCCGAAGGCCGAGTTGCACGTGCATATCGAAGGCACGCTGGAGCCGGCGCTGGCCTTTGCGCTCGCCCGCCGCAACGGCATCGCGCTGCCTTACGCCGACGAAGCCGCGCTGGCCGCCGCCTACGACTTCGACAGCCTGCAGTCCTTTCTCGATCTTTATTACGCCTGTGCCGACGTGCTGCGCAGCGCCGACGATTTTCGCGATCTGATGCTGGCCTATCTCGAACGCGCCGCCGCCGACAACGTCATTCATGCCGAAATCTTCTTCGACCCGCAGACCCATACGGCGCGCGGCATTCCGTTCCTGACCGTGCTCGACGGTCTGGAAGAGGGCCTCAAGCAGGGCAAGGCGCGCTGGGGCATCAGCGGCCGGCTGATCCTCTGCTTCTTGCGTCATCTCAGCGAGGAAGACGCCTTTGCCACGCTGGCCGAAGCCGAGCCGCATCTGGCGCGGATCGACGGCTTCGGGCTCGATTCGTCGGAAAAGGGCAATCCGCCCAGCAAGTTCGAACGCGTCTTCGCCCGCTGCCGCGCCTTCGGCAAGCCGGTCGTTGCCCATGCCGGCGAGGAAGGTCCGCCGGAATATATCGGCCAGGCCCTCGACCTGCTGGGGTCGGCGCGCATCGATCACGGCGTGCGGGCGCTGGAGGATGCCGGACTGGTCGCGCGTCTGGTGCGCGAAGGCGTGCCGCTGACCGTCTGCCCGCTCTCCAACATCCGCCTGTGTGTATTCAAAACCATGGCCGATCACACCCTTGGCCAGCTCTTGGCACAGGGCGTCAAAGTTACGCTGAACAGCGACGACCCGGCCTATTTCGGCGGCTACATGAACGACAACATCCGGGCCGTGCAGGCGGCCTTCCATTTCGATGCCGCGACTTGGTATCGCCTGGCGCGCAACAGCTTTGAGGCAAGTTTTGCCAGCGATGCGGAGAAATCCGGCTGGATAGCCAGGCTGGATGCCTGCATGGCGGCCGGGTGAGGGCGTCGCCGTGGCGGCGCTCATCCCACTGCGGTGAGCGCCTGCTCGAGCCAACCGAAGATCGCCGACGCCGCCTGTTTTCGATTTCCGCGAGAGGCGCATTACTATCCGTCCGGACTCCGGCGCCGCTTCCGCCGTCGCCTCGAGTT
>ERZ795044.1949-NODE-1949-length-18254-cov-5.756470_pt1 | contig 18254 bp, 16 predicted proteins | sample MGYA00375128_ERZ795044 | MGnify/ENA primary metagenome ERZ795044 (study PRJEB30173, sample SAMN05720213) | anaerobic digester metagenome | isolation source: active sludge of municipal wastewater-treating anaerobic digesters | place: USA | collected 2014-12-22 ... | reverse complement strand
TGCCACTGGACAACTTCATCATGCGATGGATCACGTGGTTCGCCACGCACTTCATCGGCCTGTTCAACGCTTCGGCCGACAGCTTCAAGGGCTTGGTCACGGGAATCCTTCCCCTGCTCATCGTCCTGCTGACCGCCATGTACGCCATCACCACCTGGATCGGCGAAGATCGGGTCACCCGCGCTGCGCAGTGGGCCGGCAAGTACGCCCTCACCCGCTACACGATCATGCCGATCATCGCCGTGATCGTGCTGACCAACCCCATGGCCTACTCCTTCGGACGCTTCCTGCCCGAAAAGTACAAGCCGGCCTTCTACGACTCCGCGGTGTCGTTCGTGCACCCGGTGACCGCGTTCTTCCCCCATGCCAACGCAGGTGAGATCTTCGTCTGGGCAGGCGTCTCGGCCGGTGTGCTGGCCGTGGACAAGGGGGCCTACGCCACTCTCGCCGCCCTGTACTTCATCGTCGGCATCGTCGTGATCCTCATCAGGGGCGTCGTGACGCAATACATCACCACGCTGTTGATCGCCCGTGGCGGTCACCAGGACACCTTCAAGAAGTTCGACGACGACTACGCTGCAGGTCACCTGCAGGGGGTTGAGTGATCATGGCATACCGCACAATCAAGATCGTCAAGGGACGCGGCGGCTGGGGCGATGGCCTCATCCTGACGCCCACGGATGAGAACAACATCGTCCTCTCGGTGACGAACGGTGGCATCCATCCGGTCGCCGCCAAGATCGCCGAACTCTCCGGGGCCACGGCCGTCGACGGCTTCACGACCCACTGCGAGGACTCCAAGGTCCTGGCTGCCGTCATCAACTGCGGTGGCACCGCCCGGATCGGGGTCTACCCCAAGAAGCGGATTCCCACGGTCGACGTCTACCCGGGGGAGCCCAGCGGCCCGTTGGCGCAGTTCATCACGTCCGACATCTTCGTGTCGGCCGTCACCCCCAACGAGGTCTCCCTCGCGGCCGGCGACGACCTGGGAGCCGAGGCCCCCATCGTCAACGACTCGTCCGCGACCGCTCCCACGGCTGCTGAGGCCGCGGCTGAGGCCTCCGCGAAGAAGGCTGCAGCAGCCGCTGCCGCCGGTGGAGGGTTCTCCGGTTTCGTCGTCAAGTTCGGCGGCTGGATCGGCTACTTCATCAACACGCTGCTGTCGTCGGGCCGTCAGGCGCTCCAGCTGGTCATGCAGACGATCATCCCGTTCATGGCGTACGTCTCGTTGCTGATCGGCATCGTGACCTACACCGGCGTCTCGGAGTGGATCGCCAAGGGCGTCTCGCCGCTGGTCGACAACCCGCTCGGCCTGATCCTGCTCGGCATCATCACCGCGATCCCCGTGTTGTCGCCCATCCTCGGGCCGGGAGCTGCCATCGCGCAGGTCGTCGGCGTCCTCATGGGTACGCAGATCGCCCAGGGAACGTTGCCCGTCCAGTACGCGCTTCCCACCCTGTTCGCCATCAACGGCCAGGTCGGTTGTGACTTTGTTCCCGTGGGATTGTCCCTCGGGGAGGCCAAGCCTGAGACGATCGCTGTAGGTGTGCCGGCCGTGCTGTTCTCGCGCCTGATCACCTCACCCATCGCCGTCATCATCGCCTACTTAGCCAGCTTCCTCATCTAGTCGGCGACTCACCACTCAGGAGAAAACCATGGGATCCACGATTTGGTCCGCAGCCCTCACCCTCATCGGCGAGGACGCCGGGATGATGCTTGAAGGCGGCGTCATCATCTTGTTCGGCGAGCCTGTCCCGAGCGCACTGGCCGACATCAGCCTCGTGCATGCGGGGGCCGAAGGGCTGGCCCGCGAGATCAAGCCCGGGGATCTGTTCCAGCTCGGCACGGCCGTCTTCACCATCGATGAGGTGGGGGAGCGGGCACAGGCCAACCTTGCCGAGCTGGGACATGCCGTGGTGTATGTCAATCAACCCGGGCAGAACCTCCTGCCCGGTGCGATCAAGGCCACCGGCGGCGCAATCCCCACCCCCGCCGTCGGTGACACGGTCGCCTTCGCCGAAGCGGACTGACCCCTCGTGGGGTGGGAGTTCGCGGCCTACCTGGTCGCAGCGATGCTGCTGGGGTTGGTCCTGGCCTACTTCCAGCAGCGTCACTACTCCGGAGAGATCGGTCGGCTCGCGCTGGCGAACAACAGCCCCAGCAAGTCGTTGGTCTCCGGACGCAGCAAGGGCCGTGTGAGGGGCGCGGTCGTCATCCTCGTCGTCGACCGGACGACCCGCAAGATCGTCGCGGCGCGCACGATGACCGGCGCCACCAGCTTCGCCCGATTCAAGGACGCCCCCGAACTCCTCGGGTCTGTCCAGGGCGTCGCCGAACGTGCGAGTTCGAAGAAGGTCGCCGAGGCGGCCGCTGAAGCCATCGCGCAACTCAAGGTGCGCAGCAGTTGATACTGCGCCGTCTTTCTGAGGAGCGCAGTAGTTGATCACAGACGTCGAGTCACATCCCGGCGCCTCCACTGAGAAGAAGAACTCGAAAGGACCAGCAATGGGATACACCGCCCGTCTCGCAGCTCGTGAGAAGGAACTCGGCCGACCGGTTCGCGTCGGCATCATCGGGGCAGGACAGATGGGCTCCGGCCTCGTCGCCCAGGTTCACCGCGCCGTCGGCATGGACGTCGTCGCGGTCGCCGACATCGCGATCGAACGCGCAGAGACCGCGCTGAAGAATGCCGGACGCGCCGACGTCGTCGTGGAGAACGACATCGCCAAGGCGAGCGCTCTGATCGAAGAGGGCAAGGCTGTCGCCCTCACCGATGGTCTGCAGGTGCCCAACCTGCCAGTCGACATCGTGCTCGAGGTGTCGGGCATGCCCGACATCGCGGCACAGATCGCCTGGTCGAGCCTGATGGCCAAGAAGGATGTCGCCCTGATGACGGTCGAGGCCGACATCACCGTCGGACTGTTGCTGTCGACCGTGGCCAACGCCGGCAACAACGTCTACACGATCTGTCGTGGCGACGAGCCGGTCGAGTGCGTGAAGCTCGTCGAGTACGCCGAGGATCTCGGCCTGAAGGTCGTCGTGGCCGGCAAGGGCAAGAACAACCCCAATCGTCCGACCGACACTCCCGACGACATCATGGCCGAGGCGCTCGCCAAGGGCATGAACCCCAAGATGCTCTGCTCGTTCACCGACGGCACGAAGACCCAGCTCGAGATGGCCGCCCTGGCCAACGCGACCGGCTTCAAGGTCGAGGTTCCCGGCATGCACGGCATCGCCTGTGACGTCGACGGTCTCCAGGCCGCCATGCAGCCCACCGCCACCGGCGGCATCGTCGAAGGCACGGCGCCCATCGTCGAGTACGTGACCGGTAACGTCGCGCCCGGCGTCTTCGTCGTCGTCGAGTCCGAGAACGAGGTCGTCACGCACGAACTCGAATACCTCAAGATGGGCAAGGGCCCCTACTTCGCCATCTACCGCCCGTTCCACCTGGCGTCCATCGAGGCGTCGCTGTCGATCGGCGAGGCGATCCTCGATCGTCAGGCTAGCTTCCAGTCGAAGTACTGGACGGCCGAGGTGACCGCCAAGTCGAAGTCCGACCTGACGGCAGGCCTCAAGCTTGAAGGCATCGGCGGCCACCACGTCCATGGATGGACGCTGGACGCCGGCGACGCCCGCAACCTGAACGCCATCCCGATCGGTCTGGTCGCCGGGTGCACGCTGAAGCGCGACATCCCCGCCGGGACGATCCTCACCTACGACGACGTCGAGGTCGACGAGACGCGTCCCTTGGTGGCCATGCGCCGCCTGCAGGACGCCCTCATCGCCAACGGGACGCTCTAGGAAGGTTCGCACCCCCTGCGCAGGGTGACGTCCCGGGCCCCTAACATGGGTCCGGGACACCACCCGGGGGACCGACAAGGGGGACGCCGTGCCTGCCAGCCGCTCACGCAGCCTCCTGATCGACGCTGCCCGCCTCTACTACGTGGATGGGCTCGGGCAGGGCGAGATCTCCCGCCGTTTGGGTGTCTCGCGGTCGAACGTGTCGCGCATCCTCGCGGCGGCGCGTGAGCAGGGCATCGTCGAGGTACGGATTCACGACGACAATCGCGAGACCCGCCGCGTCCCCGAACTTGAACTGGCACTCGTCGAGCGCTTCGGCATTCGTGACGTCCACGTGGGTGGGGTGGCGTCCGGCATCACCCCGCTCGACCAGGTGACCCAACTCGCTGCCCGCATCTTCGAGGAACGGGCGGTGGACGCCACCCGCATCGGACTCAGTTGGGGCGCCACCATCGCACACTTCGTGGACGAACTGCAGCCGCAGACGGCCAAGCGGGTGCTCGAGGTCATGCCGCTCGTCGGTGGGCTGCCCACCGGTGAGACCGGACGAGCCGGCAATCTCTCGATCCTCACGCTCGCCCGCAAGGTCGGCGCGTCGCCCCGGTGGATGCAGGCGCCGGCGGTGGTCGAGTCGAAACTGACGCACGACGCGATGATGCACGAGTCGAGCATCGTCGATTCACTCGAGTACGCCGCCAATTGCGACCTTGCCTTCGTCGGTATCGGATCATTCGGCATCCACAACTCACGGCGCGTGATCGCGGCCATGCGGTTGAGCGCGGCCGAGGAGGCAGAGCTCATGGCCGATGAGCCGGTCGGTGACATCTGTGGACGCTTCTACGACGTCCAGGGGCGGGTGCTCGGACCGCCGACGTCCGAGCGGGTCATCGGACTGACCATGGAACAACTGGCGGGCATCGAGACACTGGTCGGCATGGCGTCCGGCAAGGAGAAGGCGCCCGGCGTCGCCGGCGCCCTCAGGACAGGTGTCCTGGACGTGCTCGTGATCGACGAGGCACTGGCCCATGCGGTCCTGACAGAGGTCGGGTAGCGTCGCCGATCGCGCGTGTGCACATATTCCCAGGCGCAGGCATTCCACTTTTCAGCGTAAGTGCGGCACAATGGACACATGCAGTGACGTCATGTGCACGAATGTGAACTACGTCCAGCACAGACCACCCCAGACAGACCCCATCCCCAGGAGCCATCATGCCTTCACGCACCACCACTGTCGCTGCACCGGAGGGCCTGCATGCGCGCCCCGCGTCCGAGTTCGTGAAGGCGGCCAAGGCAACCGGCCTGAAGGTCACGATCAGCAAGGATGACGGGCCTGCGGTTGACGCCACGTCGATCCTGTCCGTGATGGGACTGGGGGCCGGCCAGGGTGCGACTGTCACGTTGACCGCAGAGGGCGACGATGCGGACGCCAAGCTCGATGCGCTGGTCGACCTGGTCTCCCACGTCGAATGAGCCGCCACCTGCGCGAACTTCGGGGCGTGGGCGTCGGATCCCGCGGCGCGGTCGGGCCCGCGGTGCGTGTGAACCCGGCCCCCGGCGTGCCTGCCGACGAGCCCCGGCCGGCGTCCGCCGACGACCGTGCCCGTGATGTCGCACGCCTTGAGGCGGCGCTGACGTCGGTCACGCGTGATCTCGACGCTGCAGCGGCCCTGCACGAAGGCGAGACCCTCGGGGACGTCCTGCTCGCGACGTCCCAGATGGCTGAGGACCCCGCCCTGTTGTCGGAGTCGATCGCCCTCGTCGAGGCCGGCATGGGTCCGGCCCACGCGATCACGCAGGTCGCGGGGCAGTTCGCCGACCTCTTCGTCGCAGCCGGTGGCTACCTGGCCGAGCGCGTCAGTGACCTGAACTCCGTCCGCGACAGGGTGGTCGCCCGACTGACCGGCCAGCCGGATCCCGGCCTGACCGACTTGGCCGAGCCCGCCGTACTCATCGCCCATGATCTGACGCCCGCCGACACGTCCACCCTCGACCTGGCGAAGATCCTCGCCATCTGCACCGAGGCGGGCGGCCCGACCGCGCACACGGCCATCATCGCCCGGCAACTGGGACTACCGTGCGTCGTGCAGGTCGCAGGTCTGATGGAGATCCCCGAGGGGACGCTGCTGGCCGTCGAGTCGTCCAGCGGCACGGTCACGATCGAACCCGACATCAGCGTCCAGGCTCGGATCAGCGAGCGCGCGGCGCGCAACACCATCTTCGATGCCGACCTCGAGCCCGCGACAACGTCCGACGGGCATCGCATCCCACTCCTCGCGAACGTGGGCACCGTCGCTGACGGGCTGTCGGCGGGAGTGGCGGCGGTCGAGGGGGTGGGGTTGTTGCGCACCGAGGTGCTGTTCCTGGGCGCGAGCCTCGAACCGAGCATCGAAGTGCAGGCGTCCGCGTACGCCGAAGTGCTGCAGGCCTTCGTCGGACGAAAGGTGGTCGTCCGCACCCTGGACGCCGGCGCCGACAAGCCCCTGGCCTTCGCCACGATGCCCGGTGAGGAGAACCCCGCACTGGGCGTCCGCGGCTACCGGCTCGTCCGGACCCTGCCCAATCTCATCGCCAACCAACTCGAGGCCCTCGGACGCGCGTCCGCCGCCGTGCCCGGCACCGAGCTGTGGGTCATGGCACCGATGATTGCGACCCTTCAGGAGGCGGCCGACTTCGCTGCCCTGGCGCGGGGGGCGGGCCTCGACAAGGTGGGCGTCATGATCGAGGTGCCTTCGGCGGCACTGCGGGCGTCCCAGTTGCTGGAGGTCGTCGACTTCGTGTCGCTCGGCACCAACGATCTGGGGCAGTACACGATGGCGGCCGACCGGATGGCCGGCGAATTGTCCGACATCCTCGACATGTGGCAGCCCGCGGTGCTCGACCTCGTCGCGATGACCGCGTCGGCGGGGATTGCATCCGGACGTCCGGTGGGCGTGTGCGGTGAGTCGGCGTCCGACCCGCTGATGGCGCTCGTGCTCACGGGCCTGGGTGTGACGAGCCTTTCGATGTCGACTTCGGCGCTGGGTGAGGTTCGCTACGCGTTGCGTCACACGAGCCTCGACACCTGTCAGGCGATGGCGCGGGCCGCCTTGGCGGCCGGCTCACCGACCGAGGCGAGGGACGCGGCAGCCGCACTCCTCAGCGACGACCTCGGGCACATGCTCGACCTCTGACGCACCACTCAACACGAAAACCGGCCTCCCCTCGTGACGAGGGGAGGCCGGTCTCGTGTTGTCAGAGTTCGAGGCCCGGGTACAGCGGATTGGCGTCCAGGATCTCGGCCGCCGCAGCTTTGACCCGGTCGGCGACGCCGTCCGCCAAGGTGTACTTCGCCTTGCCCGGCGTCCCCTGGGCGGTGGTGACGGGGGTCGTGTTCGACAGGACGTCCACGATCAGCCCGGCGACCGCGTCGAACTCGGACGCGCCGAATCCGCGGCTGGTGAGCGCCGGCGTGCCGATCCGGACGCCCGAGGTGTACCAGGCGCCGTTCGGGTCGGCGGGCACCGAATTGCGGTTGGTGACGATGCCCGAGTCGAGCAGGGCCGACTCGGCCTGGCGTCCGGTGAGGCCGAACGACGTGGTGTCGATGAGCACGAGGTGGTTGTCGGTGCCCCCGGTGACCAGCTTGGCGCCACGCGACAGGAGGCCCTCGGCGAGGGTCTTGGCGTTGTCGGCGACCTGCTGGGCATAAGTCCGGAAGGCGTCGGTGCGTGCCTCGGCGAGTGCGACGGCCTTGGCGGCCATCATGTGTGCCAGCGGACCGCCCAGCACCATCGGGCAGCCACGATCGACGGCGGACGCGTACTCGGCGGTCGCGAGCACCATGCCACCACGCGGGCCGCGCAGCGACTTGTGCGTGGTGGTGGTGACGATGTGGGCGTGGGGAACCGGGTCCTCCTCGCCGGTGAAGACCTTGCCGGCCACGAGGCCGGCGAAGTGGGCCATGTCGACCATCAGCGTCGCGCCCACGGAGTCGGCGATCTCGCGCATCGTGGCGAAGTTCACGCGGCGGGGATAGGCCGAGTAGCCGGCGATGAGGATGAGCGGCTTGAACTCGGCGACGTCGGCGGCGAGCAAGTCGTAGTCGATGAGCTGCGTCTCGGGGTTCGTGCCGTAGGAGCGCTGGTGGAACATCTTGCCCGAGATGTTGTGGCGGAAGCCGTGGGTCAGGTGACCGCCGGCGTCCAGGCTCATCCCCATGACGCGCTGCTCGCCGAAGGTGTGGCGCAGTGTCTCCCAGTCGGCCTCCGTGAGGTCGTTGACGGTCTTGGCGCCCAGCCTGGCCAGCGCGGGGGATTCGACGCGGTGCGCGAGGATCGACCAGTAGGCCACGAGGTTGGCGTCGATGCCCGAGTGGGGCTGCACGTAGGCGTACTCGGCGCCGAACAGTTCGCGGGCGTGCTCGGCGGCGACCGACTCGACGGTGTCGACGTTCTGGCACCCGGCGTAGAAGCGGTGCCCCACCGTGCCCTCGGCGTACTTGTCGCTGAACCAGGTGCCCATGGTCATCAGCACCGGCAGGCTGGCGTAGTTCTCGGACGCGATGAGCTTCAGCGAGTTCCGCTGATCGGTCAACTCCTGGCGGGTGGCTGCGGCGATGCGCGGCTCGACGGACTCGATCACGCCCAGCATGGTCTGGTAGGCGCTGCTGGCTTGTGCGGCGACGTCGGTCACAGGTGCTCCTTGCGAATCGATGGGGTTCACGAACAAATCTACCGGTGCGCACTGGCCGGGGTCGCATCGTCCCGCCGTCGGTAGCCTCGGTGTGCAGTTGGCGCTGGTAGACCAACGGAGATTGCGCACCTCACGGGCGGTTCGACCTTGGCGGAGTTGTCCACAGATCTGGGCGACCCCCTGTAGCTGCGATGGTCTTGGCGGCGAGGCTGGTCGGGTGATCCCCAGAACGAACCCTTCTGCCGCCCTGATCCGGCTCGCGGAGGCGCAGGCCGGCGTCCTCACGACCGAGCAGGCGGACGCCCTCGGTTTCCACGAGACCCAGGTTCGAAGGGTGGTCGGCGAGGGCCGGTGGCAACGGCTGATGCGCGGCGTCTACTTCACTCATGACACGCCTCCTCCGTGGCTCGCGCTTGCCTGGGCTGGAGCGCTGACGGGTGGTGATCGAGCGGTTCTGAGCCTTGAGTCGGCAGCCCACCTGATTGGCTTTGCGCCTGAGCCGGGCGAGATCGACATCCACGTGCCGGCGACGTCGGGCCATCGGTCCACTGGAAGCTGGCGCTTCCACCGGCTGGACGAGGTGCCCCGGGGCTCGGGGATGCCGACGCGGACCATGCCGACGCGCACGGTCCTCGACCTTTGCCGACGTCATCCGGATCTGCAGGTGCACTGGGTCACCGAGGCCGTCGGCGGCCGCCACACGACGATCGCGAAGCTTCGACGGGAACTTGGCACCTTCTATCGGTTCCCGCACCGTGCGACGATGGAGCTCCTGCTGGCTGATGTCGGCATGGGGGCACACAGTCCGCTGGAGGTGATCTATCTGCGGGATGTCGAGCGCGCTCACGGACTGCCCTCCGGCCATCGTCAGGCCCGCCGCGGCGCAGGGCTGTCGGACGTCTACTACGACGAGGGGCTCGTGGTCGAGCTCGACGGCAGGCGGGGCCACGAGGGGCGTGGGCGCTTCCGGGACATGCAGCGGGACAACTTCCACATGCGCCGGGGAACACCGACTCTCCGCTACGGATGGGATGAGTGCACCCACAGTCCGTGCCTCGTGGCGAGAGAGGTGTCGTCGACCTTGATCAGCCTCGGCTCTCCTCACTTACCCCAGACGTGCCGCAGCTGTCGAGCCCTCGCAGCATGACGTCGATCCACTGGGTGCAGTTACCGTTGGCGTACCAGCGATAACTGCACACCCTAGACGGCGCGGGTCCGCCAGGCGTAGGTCAGGTACGGAATCTCGAGGACACCGCGTCCGACGAGGTCGGCGTGGGTGGCCAACAGGTGATTCCAGTGCCCGATCCGCTCGTCCCGTTGCGCGGGGGTCGCGGTGATCCACGATGAGCGGCTGCGCTGCTCGCCGAGGTAGTCCGCAACTCGAACGGAGCGCGTCCACGTGTGCCGGAGTTCCTCGACCGGCTCGAACGGAGACAGCGGGAATCGTGCGTCCACCAGGCGTCCCCGCGGTGCGAGGTCGAGCGAGTCGAACTCCGGGAGCCACGAGGCCCTCGACGGGTCCTCCTCGTTCCAGGCGGCGGCCAGCGTCCCACCCGGACGCAGCACCCTCGCGATCTCGGCGCTCGCGCGGTCGGCGTCCATCCAGTGCCACGCCTGGCCGATGACGACCGCGTCGACCGACGCGTCCAGGAGGTCGATCTGCTCGGCTGCACCCTGCATCGCGCAGACCTCGGGGTGGCGTGATCGCAGCAGCGCCAGCATGCTCGCGTCCGGTTCGATCGCAATCACGTCGAGCCCACGGGCGACCAACGAGTCGGTCAGTTTGCCGGTGCCGGCGCCGAGATCGAGCACGGTTCGTGGCGCCCCCGGGAGCAGCCAGTCGACCACCGCGTCCGGATAGGCCGGGCGGTAGGCGTCGTAGGCCTCGGCCGCGGCCCCGAACGACGACGCACGGACGGAATCGGGTGCGACGTCAGCCACGACAGCGCGAAATCTCGTAGAGCGCGATGGACGCTGCGACGCCCGCGTTGAGGCTCTCGACCTTGGACGCGATCGGGATCGACACGAGGTGGTCGCAGTGTTCGCGCACCAGTCGCGCCAACCCGTCGCCCTCGGATCCCACCACGACGACCATCGGGCCGTCCACCCCGGGGATGCCGGCGATGTCGGTGTCACCTTCACCTGCCAATCCCACGATGGTGAAGCCCGCCTTCGAGTACGACTCGAGCGCACGATTCAGATTGGTGGCACGGGCCACCGGGATGCGCGCGGCCGCGCCTGCGGACGTCTTCCAGGCCGACGCCGTCATGCCTGCCGACCGCCTCTCGGGGATGATCACGCCGTGTGCCCCGAAGGCCGCCGCAGACCGGATGATGGCGCCGAGGTTCCGCGGGTCCTGGATCGAGTCCAGCGCGACGACGAGTGCCTCCGTGTCGGATTCCAGCGCAGCCGCCAACAGGTCATCGGGGTGGGCGTATTCATAGGCCGGGAGCTGGATCGCCACGCCCTGGTGGACGGCGTCGTGGGTCAGCCTGTCCATCTCGCGACGAGTGACCAGCAGCATCGGCATCGAGCGCTCGGCCGCCAGTTTCAGGATCTCCCGCAGCCGGTCGTCCCGCTCGGCACCCTCGGCCACGTAGGCGGCCTTCACCGGCAGCCCCGCCGTCAGGGCCTCCAGCACGGGATTGCGTCCGATGACCCACTCGGGGCCGGTCCCCGGACGTCCGGAGCGCTGCTGCGGCTCGCGCCGCTGCGTCGGACGCGAACCGTCCTGCGACTGCTGCGCCTTGTGTGCCTTGTGGTACGTACGGTCCTCGGCCTTGGGGGTCGGTCCACGTCCCTCAAGGCCACGCTTGTTGCGTCCGCCCGAGCCGGCCGTGCGTCCCTTGCCCTTCGTGGTCGCGCCACGTCGCGTCGAGTTTCCAGCCATCAGTGGGTGCCCTCCAGGCTCCAGCGCGGTCCGCCGGGTGTGTCAGTGATCGTGAGTCCCAGCTCGGCGAGCCGGTCTCGAATGCTGTCTGCGGCGGCCCAGTCCTTGCGGGCGCGCGCCTCGCCGCGTTGGTCGAGAAGTGCCCTGACGAGCCCGTCCACCACCGGGCGCAGGTGTTCGTCGCCCTTCGCGGACGCCCACACCTCGTCGTCGGCGTCCAGTCCGAGGACGCGCAGCATCGCCACGACGGACGCCAGCGTCCGGGCCACGGCGTCGATGTCGCCGGCGTCAAGCGCGCGATTGCCCTCGCTGACGCCCCTGTAGAGGGTGGCCACGGCACCGGGGGTGCCGAGATCGTCGTCCATGGACGTCCGGAACGCGTCAGGAACGTCCACGATGTCGACGGTCCCCACCACCTCGGACGCCCGCCGGACGAACGTGTCGATCCTCGACAGGGACGCAGTGGCCTCGACGAGGCTGGTGTCGCTGAACTCGATGGCGCTGCGATAGTGCGGGGCCATCAGGTAGAACCGCACCGCGCGCGCGGGGTAGGCCTTCGTGACTTCGCTGACCAGTGCGCCGTTGCCGAGCGACTTGCTCATCTTCTCGCCCGCCGCGGTCACCCAGGCGTTGTGCATCCAGTACTGCGCGAACGGACGCCCCGCAGCACTCGACTGGGCCAGTTCGTTCTCGTGGTGGGGGAAGCGAAGGTCGAGGCCGCCGCCGTGGATGTCGAAGGCGTCCCCGAGGTACTTGCCGGCCATCGCCGAGCACTCGATGTGCCACCCCGGACGTCCGCGGCCCCAGGGCGACGGCCACGACGCCGTGATCGGCTCGTCGGCCTTGTGGCCCTTCCAGAGGGCGAAGTCGCGTGGGTCGCGCTTGCCACGGGGGTCGGCGTCCGCGGCGGGTTCCATGTCGGCGATGGCCTGGTGGCTGAGCCTGCCGTAGGAGGGCCAGCTCTGGACGTCGAAGTACACGTCACCCGAACCATCGGACGCCGGGTACGCGTGCCCACGCTCAACGAGCGTCCCGATGAGTTCGACCATTTCGGGGATGTGACCCGTCGCGCGCGGCTCGTAGGTTGGCATGAGGCAGCCGAGCGCCGCGTAGGCGTCGTGCAGTTCACGTTCGAAGCGGTAGGCGTGCGCGAACCACTCCACGCCGGCCTCGGCCGACTTCGACAGGATCTTGTCGTCGATGTCGGTGACGTTCGCGACGACCGTCACCTCGTAGCCGGACGCCGTCAACCAGCGTCGAAGGACGTCGAAGACAACCTCCTTGCGAATGTGACCGATGTGCGGGGCGCTCTGCACGGTGAGCCCACAGTGGTAGATCGACACCTTGCCAGGGACGAGCGGCACGAGGTCGCGCGTCCTGCCAGTCAGGGAGTCGTGGAGTCTGAAGGTCACCCGGGCAGTCTACCGGGGCGTCGCCGCGCGACTCACCGCCCGACGGGGCCGTCCGCGAGCCGGGTCGTCACAGGTCAGTGGCCGCTTTCGCTCGAAGCGCCGCGATGTCGAGCACGGACGCCTGACTCAGGTCGACGTCCTCCGCGTCGTCCTCCCAGGGGTCGTAGGGCGGGGCCTCGTCGTCCTCACCCGCGACGCCCAACGACGGATCGTACGGGTTGACCAGCGGACGCTCACCCTCCGACAGCTGCACGAGGGCGCTCTCGGCGAGGGCCTCGTCGGGCAGGTCCTTGAGGATCTCGTCGATGTAGCGCTGGGCGGCCTCGACGATCGGCACCTCGCGGAACTCGCGTTGCCCCGCGTACCAGCGGTAGTCGAGCACCTCGTGGAAGAACTGCGCGCCATCACGCTTGCCACGCAACTCGTGGGGGATGGCGTTGACGACGGGTTCGAAGGTCTGCAACAGCCACTGGTGCGCCACCACGGCCTCGTCGACGTGTTGCTGGTTGGTGCGGGCCCGGAAGGTGTCGAGGTCGTTCAGCAGGCGCCGCGCCTGATTCTCCTCGGTGTCGAGTCCGGTGAGGCGCATGAGGCGGCGGGAGTGGTGGCCCGCGTCCACGACCTTGGGCTGGATCCTGATCTGGTCACCCTCGGCCGAGGTGGCGATGTCGAGTTCGGCCACGTCGAACCCGAGCGCGTTGAGGCGGCGGACGCGCGACTCGATGCGGTGCAGTTCCGACCCTGCGAACTCCTCGGCGCCGGTCAACTCGCCCCACAGTTCGCGGTAACGGTTCTCGATGACGTCGACGAGCACCACCGGGTCGAGGGCCTCGTCGAGCAGGCCGCCTGCCTCAAGATCGCAGAACTCGCCGAACAGATTGGTGCGGGCGATCTGCAGGTCGTGCTCGCGCTGCCCGGTCGTCAGGGCGTCGTGGAGTTCGCCGGTCTCGGCGTCCACCAGGTAGGCGGCGAAAGCGCCGGCGTCCCGGCGGAAGAGGACGTTCGACAACGACACATCCCCCCACAGGAAGCCCAGCAGGTGGAGTCGCGCCAGGAGCACGACGAGCGCATCCAGCAGGCGCATCACCGTGTCCTTGCGGACGCCGGAACTGAACAGCGACCGGTACGGCAGGGAGAACTGCAGGTGCCGGGTGATGAGCACCGGATCGAGGAGTTCACCGGTTGCGCTGACGCGTCCGCTGACGACACCGATGGGTTCGACGGACGGGGTGTCGAGGCGCATCAGATCGTGGAGCATCCGGTACTCGTGGATGGCGAGGTGTTCGATGACTTCCTTCGCCGCGTAGACCGAGTCGCCGACCTTGATGAACCGGACGACGTGTCTGGAGATGCCTCGTGGGAGGGCGACCAGGTGCTCGTGGGGCCATTCGGCGAGGGGCACGTTCCATGGCAGGGGGATCAGCCTGGCGTCCGGCTGCGCTGACAGGAATCGGGGCACCCGCCAAGTCTGACAGAACGGACGCAGGATCGGAACGACAAGCCCATTCACAGGGCCGAAGCCCGATCAGAGGGCCCGGTCGAGGCCCGCCTTGAGGTCGGCCACGAGGTCGTCGCGTCCCTCGATACCGACGGACAACCGCAGCAGCCCGTCGCCGATCCCGGCCGTGGCCAGGGCCTCGCCGGTCATCGACGCGTGGGTCATGGACGCAGGGTGGGCGACGAGCGATTCGGTGCCGCCGAGGGATTCGGCGAGGTCGAAGCACGTCAGACCGGTGACGAGCCGCTCGGCGGCCGCGCGTCCGCCCACGAGGTCGAAGCTGACGAGCGACCCGAAGCCGTCCTGTTGGCGGGCCGCGAGGGCGTGGCCGGGGTGGTCGGGCAGCCCGGGGTAGTGGACGCGGGTGACCGCCGGGTGGCCGACCAGCAGGTCGACGAGGGCGGCGGCGTTCTCCTGGTGGACGCGGAGTCGGGCGTCCAGCGTCCGGAGGCCGCGCAGGGCGAGGTACGAATCGAAGGGGGACGCGGTCAGCCCGAGGACGTTCGCCCACGTCCGCAGTTGCTCGTGGAGGTCGTCGGTCGCGGCGATCGCGGCTCCGGAGACCACGTCGGAGTGGCCGTTGATGAACTTGGTGGCCGAGTGGACGACGATGTCGGCGCCGAACTCGATCGGACGTTGCAGCAACGGCGAACAGAAGGTGTTGTCGACGGCCACGACGGCCCCGGCGGCGTGGGACGCCCCACTCACGGCTGCCAGGTCGGTGATGCGCAGCAGGGGGTTCGACGGGGTCTCCAGCCAGACCAGATCGGCGGCTGTGGCCAGGGCGGGACCCCAGGCGTCCGGGTCGGTGAAGTCGACGAACTCGACGGTGATGTGGCCCCGCTCGGCGAGTCGGGTGAAGAGGCGCCACGTGCCGCCGTAGGCGTCGTGGGCCACGAGGACTCGCGAGCCGACCGGGGCCATGGCCGTCACGACGAGGGTCACGGCCGCTAGCCCGGTGGCCGTGATGGTGCCGCCGGCCCCGCCCTCGAGCGTGGCGAGGGCCTCACCCAGGAGGTCGCGGGTGGGGTTGCCCGACCGCGAGTAGTCGTACGTCCGGGGGGTGCCGAGGCTGGTGAACGTGTAGTTCGTCGACAGGTAGATCGGGGGGACGACGGCCCCCTGGGAGGTGTCGCGTCCCAGACCGGTGCGCAACCCGCGGGTCAGGCGGGAGGGTTGCGGGGGTGTGGCGTCGGTCATGGAATCTCCAGCCTGGAGGGACGGGCGGGTCTTTGGGGCCCCACTCTAGGTCGGACGACCGCGAAAGGCCGCGTCCGTCTCAGGAGCAGCGTCCGAATCAGCGGCCCAGCAGCTCGGCCACGGTGAGCGGCGTGATCTGGGGGGCGTAGAGGCCCATGACCTGGATCGCGGCAGCATGGTTCTCGTCGGTCGACCCTGCGCAGGCGTCCGTGACGATCTCGACGGTGCAGCCGGCGTCCGCGGCGGCGAGGGCGGTCGAGATGACGCAACAGTCGGTGGCCACCCCGGTGAGCACGAGGTGGGCCTGATCCCCGGTGATCGCAGCGAGCGCGGGTCCCCACTTGCCGAAAGTCGAGACGTCCACGGTCGGACGCACCGCCCACGGGCGAGCGGCGTCCACGAGGTCGAAGTAGGGGTCGTCATCGGGGCGGTCGGCGAACGTCCACTTGTCGAAGTAGGCGCGCCATGAGCCGGTCCGATCGGTTCCGGGGATCCAGCGTGTCACCAGCACCCGGTCACCGAAGTGGTCGACGAGGCGGTTGATCGGGTCGATGATGGACGCGAACGTCGGCGCGCACCACTCGGACGCAGGGTCGGCGAAGATCCGCTGGGGATCGACGATGACGAGCCACGGGCTGGTCACCGCCCCGCCTCCGCCTGCGCGTAGGTGCCTTCCTCCTGCAAGCGGATGCGGCCGCGACGCGCGACCAACGTCACGAGGAAGCTCAGGACGAGGGACAGCAGGACGCCGAGATTGGCGTATGCCCAGGTGCCGTCGCGTCCACCGAGTCCCAGGGGGCCGAGCAGGTAACCCTGCCAGTTCATGAACGACGTCGATTCGTCCCAGTTGAACGTGTTGATGACCAGGCCCCAACCGATGACGGTGGCGCCGATCATCGTGGCGATGGAGACCCAGTCGAAGGCCCCGTAGCGTCCGGTCGCGTCGAAGAGCGCGACCTCGTCGTAGTCGCGCTTGCGGGTGAGGATGTCGGCGATGAGGATGCCCGCCCAACTCGCCAGGGGGACGCCCAGGGTGATGAGGAACGACTGGAACGGGTTGAGGAACGAGGTCGCGAAGAAGACGACGTAGATCGTGCCGGCGGTCAGGATGATGCCGTCGATGAAGGCGGCCGACCAGCGGGGGATCCTGAACCCGAGGCTGAGGAGGGTGAGGCCTGAGGAGTAGATGCCGAGCACGGCCCCCGAGACGAGGGCCAGGACTGCGGTGATGAGGAAGGGGATCAGCACCCAGATGGGGAGGAGGGTGGCGAGGGTTCCGATCGGATCGTTCTGGATGCCGTTGAAGAGATCCTCCGACGACCCTGCCAGCAGCAGGCCGAAGATCACGAGGATCATCGGTGCGACCGATCCACCGAACGTGTTCCAGAAGACGATCTGCCCCCCGGACGCGTCCCTGCGCTGGTAGCGCGACCAGTCTGCGGCGATGTTGATCCAGCCGAGCCCGAACCCGGTCATCACCATGACGAGTGCGCCGGTGACCTGCTGGCCGGTGCCGGACGGCATGGCCGAGACCGTCGCCCAGTCGATGTCAGAGACCGTGAGGATCATGTAGAGCACGGTCACGGCGCCGGTGATCCAGGTGAGGATCGACTGCATCTTCATGATGGTGTGGTAGCCGGCGACGGACGCGGCGACGATCATCGCCGCGATCACCGCGATGGCGATCAGTTTCGTGGCGGTACCGCTGCTCCAGCCGAGCTGGTTGAAGACGGTGGCGGTGGCGAGCGTCGCGAGGATGGCGAGCACCGTCTCCCAGCCGATCGAGACCAGCCAGCTCAGGACTCCCGGAAGCTTCTGGCCCTGGACGCCGAACGCCGCCCGCGACAGCACCATGGTGGGTGCTGATCCGCGCTTGCCGGCGATCGCGATGATGCCGCAGAGCCCGAAGCTGACGACGATGCCGATCAGGGCTACGATCGTCGCCTGCCAGAACGAGATGCCGAAGCCGAGGATGAACGATCCGTAGCTCATGCCGAAGACGCTCACATTGGCCGCGAACCACGGCCAGAACAGATCCTTCGGCTCGGCCGTGCGCTCCGACTCGGCGATGATGTCGATGCCCTGCGTCTCGACGAGACCGCGCGTGGCGGTCGGGACGCCCTCAGGTGTACTCATTCCCACAGATTCGCACATGTGGGCTTCCCAGCGGTCCCAAGCTCGCCGGACGCACACGAAGGGCCCCGCCGGAGCGGGGCCCTTCGTCGACTGCAGATCAGGAAAGGCGTTCCAGGCTTGCGTTGCTGAACACGTGCACGTGCGACGGATCGACCGTCAGACGCACCGTGGTTCCGCGCTGCGGAGGCGTGCGGCTCGAGATGCGGGCCACGATCTGCGGGGCGGTCAGCTTCTGGTCGTCGGCGATGCCCGACACCGTGCCGTACAGGTAGGCGTCGGCGCCGGTCTCTTCGACGACGGCCACTTCGATGCCCAGGCCCTGGCCGTCCTCGGAGAGGCTGAAGACCTCGGGACGGATGCCCAGGGTCAGCGTCTTCTCGTCGGCCTTGGCCTTCGCCAGCGTCGCGCGGGGGACCGGCACGGTGTAGTCACCGAGCTGGACGCCACCCTCGACGATGCGGCCTTCCATCAGGTTCATGGCGGGCGAGCCGATGAAGCCGGCGACGAACAGGTTGGTGGGGGTGTCGTACAGGGCGAGCGGGGTGTCGACCTGCTGCAGGACGCCGTCCTTCATGACCGCGACGCGGTCACCCATCGTCATGGCCTCGACCTGGTCGTGGGTCACGTAGACGGTGGTGACACCGAG
>ERZ795044.1946-NODE-1946-length-18271-cov-6.439614_pt1 | contig 18271 bp, 22 predicted proteins | sample MGYA00375128_ERZ795044 | MGnify/ENA primary metagenome ERZ795044 (study PRJEB30173, sample SAMN05720213) | anaerobic digester metagenome | isolation source: active sludge of municipal wastewater-treating anaerobic digesters | place: USA | collected 2014-12-22 ... | reverse complement strand
GGGGCAGACTCGATTAAAACCGTTTACGTCGAGCCCGCCCCCGATTGTTCGCGCTCCTAATCAGCTTCTTTCAACAACAACTTCGCTGATCTGGAGGACGGGCGAGAGGTCGGTGTAATTCGGGATGTCGCCCAGAATTTCATCGGCATGCGGGCCGAAGCCGGCTTGAAACGCTTCGACTGATTCGCAAAAAATGTGGCACATGCCGACGTAGGTTGCCGGCGCATCCGGCGTTCCGCCCGCCAATCCCTTATCAACGGTGTAGTACTTGCAGTGGTTGCCCATGCGGGCCTTGACCATGGGCATGTGCTGGTCGCGGTAGTATTCATGGTCGAATCGGGCACCGGGTGTATTGGGGTACATCACGCTGACTTTGATCATTTTTGTCTCCAGGGTTTGGGTTGTTGTTCGTGGAAGGCTCATCCTGCCTTAGAGAGCCAGTTGCAGCAAGCGACCGTCGCCAGCGAAACAGGGAATAGAACCGGGTTGTCTTTGCCGGGAACAATCAGGGAGAGACCACGGTTATTTCAAGTAATCAATGCTGACGGGGTATAAGGTCATGCACCATTCTCATGTCTAAAAACCGTTAGCCAAACCACGACCGATGCCCCCAATCTTCACCCGTTCATCCCTCTGGAAATATCTCGCTGCCTGGCTCGTCATGTTGCTGGTCGCCGTGGCCAATGGGGCGGTGCGGGATATCACTTATGGCCCGCACGTTGACGCACTGACGGCCCATCAGATTTCTACTGTCACCGCCATTCTGCTGCTTGGCTTGGTGATCTGGCTGTGCAGTGCCGTGATGCCGGTTTCCTCCAAGCGCGAGGCTGTTTTACTCGGGCTGTTCTGGGCGGCGCTGACGGTCGCGTTCGAGTTTGTTTTCTTCCATTTCATCGGCGGTCATTCATGGTCCGAGTTGCTTGCCAACTACAACGTCGGGCAGGGCCGGGTCTGGGTTTTCGTGGTGCTCTGGATAGCGGTGGCCCCTTGGTTTTTCTTTCGTTTGCACACACCGGCCTGACGGGGAGCGAAAAGCGAAACGGCGCATTCAACGATGCGCCGTTTTTGGGCCTTTTTTCCGGTTCACCGTAGGGCTAGCCGTTGCCTCTATGGTCGCAGCATTTGCATTGCGGCGACTAGACCACCCGAAATCAGCTGGATTCGATCAGTTTTTCCCGCAGCCGCGGCGCTGCCCGATCAATAAACGCGCGTACCCGTGATGACAATAGGCGGGCGTGGGGGTAAGCGAAGCTGACAGGGAGCGGCTCGGGTTCGTAGGGGCGGAGCAGGCGGATGAGTTGGCCGGCGGCGATTTGTGCCTGCACCTGATAGGCGAAGAAGCGGCCGCAACCGACGCCTTTCAGGCAGGCGTCGATGGCGAAATCGATGTGATTGGTGGCGAGAATGTCGGGCATCGGGATGCGCAAGGTCTGGCCGTTTTCCTGAAAGGCCCATTCCGGCTCGAAGCTTTTGCCGATGATGCGGATGGCGCGGTGGCCGGGTAGCTCATCGGGATGCCTGGGCTGGCCGTGGCGGGCGAGGTATTCCAGGCTGGCGCAGACGATGCGGCGGGTGCTGCCGAGTGGGATGGCGACGAGCGAGGATTCGGGCAGGGTGCCGATGCGGATGGCAAGGTCGATGCCTTCGTCGATCAGATCGACGATGCGGTCGACGAGCAGAAGTTCGACGCGCACGTCGGGAAACGCGTCGAGGAAGTCGATGACCAGCGGGGCGACATGCAGGCGCCCGAACATGACCGGGGCGGTGATAACGAGCCGGCCGGCCGGGGTGACCTGACGGGCGAGCAGCGCCGCTTCCGCGTCTTCGACTTCGCTGAGCAGTCGCCGGCAGCGTTCGAAATAGTCGCGCCCTTCGTCGGTCAGCGCCATCCGCCGCGTCGTGCGATTGAGCAGGCGCACGCCGAGCGCCCGTTCGAGCGCCGACAGGCTGCGCACGACGGAGGTCGGCGAAGTGCCGAGGCGCTCGGCGGCGGCAGTCAGGCTGCCGGTCTCGACGATGCGGACGAAGGTGGTCATAGCGCGGAGTTTGTCCATGGCGCTGGATTAAACCGTTATTCGCATAGGTATTTTGTCTTTCAGTCTATTTATCGCGCTTATTGCATCGATGATTATGGCGTCATTGCCACTCAGACTGAAAGCCAAACGTGTCTCGCCACTTTGCCGCCCTTACTTACACCCCCAGCGTCCGGGCCAGCCAGCGCCGTTATGGCGGGCGGGAACTCGGGGAGGCTTCGGGCGGCAACGCCATCGCCGAACTCAGCCGCCGCGAGTGCGAGTTCATTGCTGCCCGCGACAGCTTTTTCCTGTCAACGGTCAGCGAAACCGGCTGGCCGCATGTGCAGCACCGCGGCGGTCCGGCTGGTTTCCTCCGCGTGCTGGATGCGACGACGCTGGCCTTTGCCGACTTTTCCGGCAACCGGCAGTACGTCAGCGTCGGCAATCTGGCCGCTAACAACCGGGCGGCGCTGATCCTGATGGATTACCCAAACCAGCGCCGCTTGAAGATTCTTGGTCGCATTGAAGTGATCGACATGGCTGCTGCGACCATAGAAGCAACGGCTGGCCCTACGGTCGACGCGGAATTGTTGGCAAAAATGCAGCCGCTGGGCCGTGAGGTCGAACGCATCCTGCTTGTTCGGGTGGCGGCTTTCGACTGGAACTGTTCCCGCCACATTACGCCGCGCTTTACTGCGAGCGAATGGCAATCCCTTGATTCTTCGCCCACTGAAACATCCACTACCAAGGAGTAAGACATGAAACTGTACGATCTGGAACTCTCCGGGAACTGCTACAAGGTTCGCCTGTTTGCGGCGTTGGCAAAGATTCCGTTGGAAATGGTGCCGGTGGACTTCATGGGCGGCGAACACAAGCGCCCGCCCCTCACCAACCTGAACCCGTGGGGCGAGTTGCCGATTCTGGAGGATGGCAAAGTCGTCTTGCGCGATTCGCAAGCCATTCTGGTTTATCTCGCGGCGCAATACGGCGATGAAAACTGGCTACCGCGCGATGCCACCGGGCTGGGCGAGGTCATGCAATGGCTGTCGACATCCGCCAATGAACTCCAGAACGGCCCATGTGCAGCCCGCCTCGCCGATAAATTCGGCTACGCCATCGACAAGGCCAATACGCTGGAGCGCGCCGCCCGCATTCTGCCGCTGATCGAAGCGCATCTGGCTGCTCATCAATGGCTGGCGCTGGGCCGGCCGACCATCGCCGACTGCGCCGTCATGCCCTACGTCGCGCTGGCCCCGGAAGGCGGCATTTCGCTGGAAGCCTATCCGAACATCCGTCAGTGGATAGCGCGGATCAAAGCCTTGCCGGGATTTATTCCGATGCCGGGGATCTGAACTTAAAACGGACGCCGGCACGTCATAGCGTTTCTTTTCCACCCGGATCTAAATGGCCTCGGGCTGGCGATTGCTATACTGTTGGCGTCAATTTTGGAGTTCACCATGCCGACCATCAGCATGTTTTACGGGATCATCATCTGCCTCTATTTTTATGATGATGAGCGGCACAAACTGCCGCATATTCATGCCAAATATCAGGGGCAGGAGGCTTCATTTTCCATTCTGGATGCAGCGGTTCTGAGTGGAGAAATTCCAATTGCCAAAACCCGCCTGGTCCAGGCGTGGATTGAAATTCATCGCGAATCGCTACTGGCTGACTGGGAGTTGGCGGTTAATGGTCAAGCGCCTTTCGCCATCGATCCACTGCGCTAGGAGGGATCATGGAAGCTGTCATCCGTGTAAAACCGAGAGAAGATTTCTCGCTGGAACTCTGGTTTAGTACCGGCGACCACCGTTTGTTCGATGCCCGCCCCTATTTGAATCGCGGCATATTCACGCGCTTGCAGGATTTGTCATTATTCAACCAGGCCTTTGTGAGTTTGGATACCGTGTGTTGGCCGGGTGATCTGGACATCGCCCCCGAAACACTTTTTGACCGTTCGGTGCCAATAAACGAGGACGGTCGCAACCGTTCTTGACAACCGCGAACTTGCAAAACCAAAAATGGCGCATCCAACGATGCGCCATTTTTTGCCTTTTTCCCGGTTGACCGTAAGGCTAGCCTTGCTTCTATGGCCCCGGCAATCCACGCATCTCCGCTAAAGCCGCGCCTGCTTAAAGCGCACCTTCGAGAATGCGCCGACTGACTTCCGGCGTGATGTTTTGATGCTCGCCGAGTGCCTTCATGCCGTGGGCTTCGAGTTGGCTGACCAGCGTATCAATAGCTTCGCGGCCGATGCCGTAGGCCGAGAGGCGGGTGGGTACGCCGAGGCTTTCAAAGAATTCGGCAGTTTGCCGAATTGCCGCATCGATACGTTGCGCTTCGTCACCTTCGCGGATCTGCCAGACGCGTTCGGCGTATTGCAGCAGCTTGGCACGCTTGTCGGCCCGCTGCACATTGAGCAAGGACGGCAGAACTATAGCCAGCGTGCGGGCGTGGTCGATCCCATGCTGTGCGGTCAGTTCGTGGCCGATCATGTGGGTCGCCCAATCCTGAGGTACGCCCGCGCCGATCAGGCCATTCAAAGCCAGCGTAGCAACCCACATCAGGTTGGCCCGGTTTTCGTAGTTTTCCGGCTCGGCCAGCACTTTCGGGCCGATTTCGACCAGAGTTTGCAGCAAACCTTCGGCAAAACGGTCCTGAACCATGCCGCCCACCGGGTAGGTCAGATATTGCTCAACGATGTGCACAAAGGCATCGACCACGCCGTTGGCGATTTGCTGCGGCGGCAGTGTGTAGGTTTTCGTCGGGTCGAGAATCGAGAATTGCGGGAAGACATGCGGATTCATGAACGCCAGTTTGGCCTTCGTTTCCTTGCGCGTGATGACCGAACCGTTGTTCATCTCCGAGCCCGTGGCCGGCAAAGTGAGCACACTCGCCAGCGGCACGGCGCTTTCGATCTTTGCCCCGGCGGAAAGTATCGTCCATGGATCGCCCACGAAAGGCACGGCGGCGGCGACAAACTTGGTGCCGTCAATGACCGAACCACCGCCTACCGCCAGCAGAAAATCGAGTTTCTCGGTTCGGACCTGCTCAACAGCGCGCATCAGCGTTTCGTAAGTCGGGTTGGCTTCGATGCCGCCAAACTCCTGAACCAGCCGCTGGCCCAGCGCCGCTTTGACTTCATCCAGCGTACCGTTTTTCTGGGCGCTGGCCCCGCCGTAGAGGATCAACACGCGCGCCTGAGCGGGGATCAGTTTGTTCAGTTTGGCAATGCTTTCAGTGCCGAAAACAATTTTCGTCGGATTGTGGAAAGTGAAATTCAACATCGGGTTTCTCCGGTTAACGCTGTGATTTGGTGCGGGGATGAATCGGCTGGGTACGACGCCGGCCTTAGATGCCAGGTTCAGATTTATTGTGCCGACCATGAAATAGCCCGTCCCATTCTACCCAGCACCCATCGCCCGGTCTGAGTCCTTCAGCGCATTTGGCAAAGCAAGCGGCTTCTGTGTATTAATCATTTTTCGGCCAATAACCCGGTTGACCGCAGCAATCAGTCACGCCCTTCCGCAAACCGCTGTGCAGCGCTAGAAAGCCGTGGGGATGTCAAAATAGCGGGATGCCGAACACCACACCCGCGATCATCCTGAGCACGCTCAACGCCAAATACATTCACGCCTCTTTGGGCTTGCGTTATTTGCTGGCCAACATGGCCCGCCACGGCGGCGACGACCTGCGCGCCCGCACCGTGATGCGCGAATTCACCATTGCCCGGCCGACGACGGAGATTGTCGAAACATTGCTCGCCGAACTGGGTGATGTGCCGGATCGCGGTACGCAGATCATCGGTTTCGGCGTTTATATCTGGAATGTGTCGGCGACGACGGAAGTTATCCGCCAGCTCAAGCTGGCGCGGCCCGACCTGAAAATCGTGCTCGGCGGGCCGGAAGTCAGCCACGAATGGGCAGATCAGGAAATTGTCCGGCTGGCCGATCACCTGATTACCGGCTGGGGCGATGTCAGTTTCCCCAAACTCTGCCGCGCCTTGCTGCACGGGCCAAAACCGTTGATGAAGGTGATCAGCGGCGAACAGGCCGGACTGGAAGAAATCAACCTGCCCTACGCCGAGTACAGCGCCAGCGATCTGGCGCACCGGCTTTTATATGTGGAAGCCTCGCGCGGCTGCCCGTTCAAATGCGAGTTCTGCCTCAGTGCGCTCGATAAAACCGCCTGGGCTTTCGAGCTAGAGCAATTCCTCGCCGCACTGGAAGGGCTATATCAGCGCGGGGCGCGCAATTTCAAGTTTGTCGATCGTACTTTCAACCTGAAAATCGACAGCTCGCTGCGCATTCTTCAGTTCTTCCTCGACCGCCTGACACCCGATTTATTCCTGCATTTCGAGGTCATTCCCGATCATTTGCCCGATCGCCTGAAGGAAATGATCGCCCGCTTTCCACCCGGCGTACTGCAGTTTGAGGTCGGCATTCAAACCTTCAGCCCCGAGGTACAGCAGCGAATTTCGCGCCGGCAGGATAACGACAAGACTTGCGCCAACGTCGATTGGCTGGTCAATCACAGCCACGCCCATCTGCACACCGACCTGATTTTTGGTTTGCCCGGCGAAACGCTGGCCAGTTTTGCCGAAGGCTTTGACCGGCTGTACGCGCTGCAGCCGCATGAAATCCAGCTCGGCGTGCTGAAACGCCTGCGCGGCACACCGATTGCCCGACATAGCGTCGAACACGGCATGGTTTACGACAGCCAGCCGCCCTACACCATCCAGCAAACCGGGGCAGTCGATGCGTCGGACGTGCAACGCTTCACCCGGCTGGCCCGCTACTGGGATCTGCTCGCCAACTCGGGCCGCTTCAAGCAAACCCTGCCTTTGCTGCTGGCCGGCCCGTCACCATTTGCGGCTTTTCTTGCCTGGAGCAACTGGCTCTGGCAAAACACCGGAAAAACCAGCGGCCTGACGCCTGAAATGCTGGTCGACCGCCTTTTCGATTATCTGACTCAGGTGATAAGGCTGGATGTGGAAGAGGCTCGCCAGCGCTTGCTGGCTGACTATCTGGCCAGTGGCGCCCGAGCGAATCCGTCCTGCCTGGCCGGCCACCTGAAAGGGCGGGATAACTCACCCGCTTCCGTCGCAAGAGCCTTGGCCCAGCGCCAGGCGCGCCATGCCGGCATCCGGGAAACTACCTAGTTTTATCCCTATTCACGCCGATAGATGGCAAACGACTAGCCGCCTACACTCCAATTCGTAAAAACGAAGCTACGAATTCAGCATCATTGGAGGAGGAAATCATGAATATTCTCATCGTCGACCCGTCTTCAGAACGGCGCGCCTTGGTAGACGACGCCTTGTCGTGGGTCAGTGACCGCTACTTTCTGCAGCAAGCGCAGAGCCTGATGGAAGCAAAAGAGCAGTTGCGTGGCGAAGAGTTTCAGCTGGTCATTGTCGGCCCGGAGCTACCTGAAGACACCTTTGCGGCGCTGGTCTTCCTGCGCGGCTGGTTGCCGCATACGCCCTTGCTGACTTACACCAAGATGAGCCGGTTTGATCGCAACATGCCGGCCCGCCTGCTTGATTGCGGCGCAAACCTGGTGTTTGACCAGCGCATGTCGGCAACGCAACTGGGATTGGTGCTTCGCCCTTATCTCGCCAACAAGAGCAACGTCCACCAATTCGCCACCCGCAAGGCTGCGCCGCTTGTTGATCAACCCGCCCAGCGTGCACCGCGCGAGCAGGTCGCTTCCTTCGGCTGATTGAGCGCCGGCCCGACAAGTTTCATGCGGCCGCTTCTGCGGCCGTTTTTCGTTAACCCGCGCAAATAATCGGGGCTCATTTTTTAACGAAATTTTGGGTTGACCGCAGGGTCGGCCGCTGAATCTATGGTCTTGGAGCCAGCGCTTACTTTCATGATCGACGCAGGTTTGCGCTGAACGCTTGAAGCTGGACGAAAGCCCTGATGCCTTCTAATCGCGCAATTCCCGGCCGGTCAGCTTGATAAATACGTCTTCCAGGTTCGACGCCCGATGCACGTAGCGCAGGCCGTGGGCCTCCGCCAGTTTGGCCAGCAAGTCGCGCGGTTCGCGACAATAAAAGAAAGCCGTTTCGCCGCTGGTTTCAACCCGCTCGGCCAGCCCGCGATGGTTTGCCACGAAGGCTGGCAGATCGCCACCGGCTTCATCGAAGACCTCGATCACCTGCGGTTCGATATGCTCGGCGATCAACTGCCGTGGGCTACCTTCGGTAATTTTGCGGCCGTGATCGATGACGATCAGGCGATCGCATAGGCGCTCGGCCTCATCCATGAAATGCGTCGTCAGGATCAGCGTTTTGCCGGCTGATTTAAGCTGCTTCAGCCGATCCCAGATCAAATGCCGTGCTTGCGGATCAAGGCCGGTAGTCGGCTCGTCGAGAAAAATAATATCCGGATTATTCACCAGCGCCCGGGCCAGCGTCAGGCGCCGTTTCATGCCACCGGACAAGGTCGAAATCCGCGCCTCGGCCTTGCTGCTCAGGCTGGCGAATTCGAGCAGTTGCGGAATGCGCTCCTTGATCTCGGCATCGGGAATGCCGAAGTAGCGGCCAAAAACGAGCAGATTTTCGCTGGCGGTAAAATCCGGATCGAGGTTGTCGAACTGCGGCACGACACCGACTCGCGCCCTCGCCTGCTGGGCTTCTGCCGGAATCGCCAAGCCGTTGAGCCTGACCGTGCCGCTATCCGGCGCAGTCAGGCCCAGACAGAGGCGCAAGGTCGTCGTCTTGCCGGCACCATTGGGGCCGAGCAGACCGAAACAGGTACCGGGTTGGACGGCGAAGGACAAACCGGCAACCACTTCGGTACCGGCGTAAGTCTTGCGCAGTTCATCAGCCACCAGTGCCATCGAGGCAGCGGCCGGTGCCACAGAATCAATGGCTGGTGCTAGTGCCACAGAGTCAACGCCCGATCCTAGTGCCGCCATGCGCGGGTAACGATGTCGCGAATCTGGTGCAGGCGACGGTGAAAGAAATGGTCGGCACCGGGCACGACCACCACCGGCACATCGAGCGGCAAGGCCCAGTTGAAGACATTGGCGAGCGGCACGGTTTCATCAGAGGAACCGTGAATAACGATGGTGTCGTGCGGCACGGCTTCGGTATCGTACTGGCGAGTGCCTTCGACAAAACCGGCGGCAGTCCCGACCAGGACAAGACGCTGCGCGGGATGACCGGCTTCCGTCAGGCGCTTGGCAACGCGAGTCTGGCAATACGCGCCGAAGGAGAAACCGGCCAGTGCAACCGGCAGGTTTCCACAGCGGCATTTAGCCTCGGCCAGTACGGCAAGCAGGTCTTCCGTTTCGCCAACGCCTTCATCATGTTCGCCTTCAGTGCCACCGACGCCCCGAAAATTCGGGCGGAAAGCCGCATAGCCGAGGCTAACGAAGGTTTTAGCCAAGGTGTAGGCAACCTTGTTGGTATTGGCGCCGCCACCCATCGGGTGCGGATGGGCGATCAGGGCGATGCCGCGTGGCGCGTCCGGGCGCTCCATGATCACTTCGATCTTGCCCGCCGGGCCGTCGACGACAATTTTTTCCTCGGCGACTTTCATATTTTCAGGCGCTCGACAATGCGGCCATTCACCAGATGTTCCTGAATGATTTCCTCGACGTCTTCCTTGTCGACGTAGGTGTACCAGACGGCTTCAGGATAAATCACCATCACCGGCCCCTGATCGCAGCGGTCAAGACAACCCGCCTTGTTAATACGCACCTGGCCGGCACCCTTCATTTTGAGCTGACTGATGCGATCCTTGGCGTAGGTCTGCATCTCGGTTGCGCCGAGCGCGTTGCAGCAGCTTTCACCAGCTTCGCGCTGGTTGCAGCAGAAAAAAACATGGTGTTTGAAGTGGCTCATGGACTCTCCTTTGGGGCGCCAATTATAGGCGCTCCGGTTTCACGTGGAACGCCCCAGAGGGCTACGGTCGACGCACAATTAGCAGCAAAAACGGCAGGGTCAGGAAAGGCCACAAAGTAGCTACCCAGCGCGTCAAACCATTGAAATTGAGAAAGTGCCCCTGTTGCCAGGTGGCGAGCGCCGCCATCGAGTAGGGGTTGGGCGGCGCCAGATTGACCAGCACCGTGCCGGACATCAGTGCCAACGGAATCAACATCAGGCGGGCAGTTGCTGGCAGGGCAAGGCTGATGGCGAGAACCAGCGCAGCGACCAGCAAGCCCATTTCGGCCCCAGGTGACAGCCAGGCCAGCGCCTCGCTCGGCCCGATCAGAATTGCCGCAGCCAGGGTGCGAATGGCCAGCCCCAGCGCCAAATAAAAGGGCACGATCAGGTAGGCGACCAAAAGACGGGCACAAAGCATGCGCAAGATCAGCCCGACGGCGATGGCATTGAAGGCGGTGACACTGGCCTCGATCATCACGAAGCTTTCGGCGACGAAAGGCTCGTCACTCGCAAACCCGAGCAAATGGCGCAAATCACCCGCCCCGAAGAGCAGGATTTCGGGAGAAAGCGGCACCAATAGCCACAAACCAAGCAGCGTCAGACCCAGCTCGGCATGCGGAACTGGCGCGATCAGCTTGTGCTCTAGCGCCACGATCCGGGCGAAAACACGCGGCCCAACCACTTGCGCGACAACCGCACCAAGCAGCGCCCCCAACGTATTGCAAGCGAGATCGAGATTGGAGGGGACGCGCGACGGCAACCAGGTTTGCACGGTTTCCAGCGCGAAACTGATACCACCCGCCACCAGCACGGCGATGACCAGTGCGGTGAATCGCCCAGGCCAGCCGCGCAGGGCCAGGGTCAAAAAGAAGCCTAACGGGACGTAGACCGCAACATTGGCGAGCAGATCGAAAACCGTCCAGTAACGCGGCCAGCCCCCATCGAGAAAGGCCAAAGGCGAAATGCCGGTATCACGCCAACCCGTGAACGGATGCAGGCTGCCGTAAACAACCAGCCCGAACCAGGCGAGCGCAAGGTAACGAGCAAGGAGAATGGGGCCACGCGTGTTCATGCAAGCGATTGTATGTCAGTGCCGATGCGGACGTTCCGGCTGGTGGTGCGTCTCGGCGGCGGCGCGATGGTGCAAGGCCTGATGAATATTGGCGTGCGGGGTTGGCCGACCGATCCACGGCGGCAGCAATGAACCAGCAACCATGCCCAGCATGCTGACGCCGAGACCGATCAACTGGGGCGGCACCAGACTGGCTGAGCCGATCAGGATTTCAATGAGCAGCCAGCTGCCTACGCCGCCAACCAGGGCAGCCAAGGCGCCTTGCGTTGTCGCCCGCGACCAGTAGGCGCCAAAAAAAAGCGGTACGAAAGCCCCGGCCAGCGTGATTTTGTAGGCATTTTCCACCATTTTGAAGATGGAGGATTGGGTAGTCAGGGCAAAGGCCAGCACCAGGCAGGCAAAACAAACCATGGTGATCCGCATCATGCGCAGCAGGCCCCGGTCATTCACGTTCGGGTAGATGTTGCGCAGGATGTTTTCCGAGAATGACACCGACGGCGCCAGCAGTGTGGCCGATGAGCAGGCCATGATGGCGGCGAGCACGGCACCAAAGAAAATGGCTTGGGCGAACAGTGGCGTGTGCTGCAGCACCAGTGCGGGCAAGACCAATTGCGAGTCGCTGGCGATCAGTTCATTGAATTTGGCAGGATCAATCAACGTCGCCGAATAGGCGATGAACATAGGGACGAAGGTGAAGCAGAAATAAAGCACGCCGCCGAGGATGGAGGCGTAGATGGCGACGCGGGCGCTTTTTGCCGAAGTCACCCGCTGAAAGACGTCCTGCTGCGGGATCGAGCCAAGCATCATGGTCATCCAGGCGGCCAGAAAAGCCAGCCATTCGACCCAGTTGCCACTCGGGAAAAAATCGAGCTTGCCGGCGGCGACGGCGTGGTTAATCACGACATCGACACCGCCGGTCATGCCGGAAACCAGATGGCCGATATAGAGCATGCCGCCCATCACCACGCCCATCTGGACAAAATCAAGAATGGCCACCGAGAACATGCCGCCGAAGGTGGTGTAGGTCAGGACGATGGCGGTGCCGAGCACCATGCCGAGCTCCTGGCTGATGGCGCCGTCGGTGACGACATTGAAGACCAGGCCAAGCGCCTTGATCTGCGCCGAAACCCAGCCCAGGTAGGAAACCACGATGCATAGCGTAGCGAGAATTTCGACCGTGCGGTTGTAGCGCATGCGGAAAAAGTCGCCAAGCGTCAGTACATTGAGCTTGTAAATTTTGGTGCCGTAGAAAATACCGGCAATAACCAGACACAGGCTCGCGCCGAAGGGATCGGCCACCACACCACGCAGCCCTTCCTTGACGAAGGTGGCGGAAACGCCAAAAACCGCTTCGGCCCCAAACCAGGTGGCAAATACGGTGGCAGTGACCACCGGCAACGGCAGGCTACGCCCGGCCACCGCGAAATCCTTGGCGTTATGAACGCGCGTCGCCGCAAACAGCCCGATGGCGATGGAGGCGAGCAAATAGAGCGCAACGAACCAGATCAGCATGATTCTGCAAGAAACCGAGGCAAGGAATTGAAAACGCCAAAATTATAGGGTGATTGCCCCGCCGAAAGGCGGCCAGACAAGCTTAAAACGGCACGGGGCAATGGAAACTGAGACTTGCTGCGGTCAACGGGTGAAAAAGGGCTAAATCCGTCGCATGCAACAGCAGGCGTTCTGATTTTATTTGCGCCGCACCGCCGTAAAGGTCGTCACCGAGAATCGGATGACCGAGGGCGCACATGTGCACCCTTAACTGGTGCGAACGACCGGTGACGGGTTTTAGTTCAACCCGCGTTGTCTTGTTAGCTGAATCAAAGCTCAGCCGGGTGAATCTTGTCAGTGAGGGCTTGCCTATCTCAAAATCCACCTTCTGCCTTGGCCGGTTTGGCCAGTCGGCAATCAACGGGAAATTCACCTCACCGGCGTCGGTGGCAAGCAAACCGTCAATAACCGCAACGTAGCTTTTCTCCACCTGACGCTCGCGAAAGAGCCGGGAAAGCTGGCGGTGCATTTCCTCGCCACGCGCCAGAATCAACAAACCCGAAGTCGCCATATCCAGACGATGAACGCTCAGTGCGTCGGGAAAAGTCGTCTGAACTCTTGATACCAGGCAATCCGCCATACCCTCCCCGCGCCCGGGTACCGAAAGCAGGCCAGCGGGTTTGTCGACGACGACCAGACTGTCATCCACAAAGACAATCGACAGCCCCGTATCGGGCGGTGGAAGATAAGCAATATTGGTCAATTGAAAATGCCGTTCAAAATCAGCTTGCCAAGGGCTCGCTGTAAATGTACTGTGTTTATAGCCAGTAATAGATGAGTGCGATTTACGCTCAGGCGAATATACCCCGCAGCATCCAGCTTTTCACTGACAGATTTTGCGTCCGGAAAGGGCAGCAATTTCTATTCCATCTTCGGCCCCTGTGCCATAATCCGCTCAAATTTTCGAGGTAGCTCCATGGACGACAACAAGGCAAAAGCGCTCGCCGCAGCGCTGCAACAAATTGAAAAGCAGTTCGGCAAAGGCTCGATCATGAAAATGGGCGACGCCGAGATCGACGAAGGCATTCAGGTGGTTTCCACCGGTTCGCTCGGCTTGGATATCGCGTTGGGCATCGGCGGTTTGCCGCGTGGCCGCGTTGTCGAAATCTACGGTCCGGAATCTTCCGGCAAAACCACGCTCTGCCTGCAAGTTGTCGCAGAAATGCAGAAACTGGGCGGCGTCGCAGCCTTTATTGATGCCGAACACGCGCTCGACCCGCAATACGCTCAAAAGCTCGGCGTTAACGTCAATGAGTTGCTGATTTCCCAGCCGGACAACGGCGAGCAGGCGCTGGAAATCGCCGACATGCTGGTGCGTTCCGCCTCAGTCGACATCGTCGTCATCGACTCGGTGGCCGCCCTCACCCCGCGCGCTGAAATCGAAGGCGACATGGGCGACCAAATGGTTGGCCTGCACGCCCGCCTGATGAGCCAGGCGCTGCGCAAGCTAACCGCCAACATCAAGAAAACCAATACGCTGGTGATCTTCATCAACCAGATCCGGATGAAAATCGGCGTCATGTTCGGCTCGCCGGAAACCACCACCGGCGGCAATGCGCTCAAGTTCTACGCCTCCGTCCGCCTCGACATCCGTCGCATCGGCTCGATCAAACGCGGCGACGAGGTAATCGGCAGCGAAACCAAGGTCAAGGTCGTCAAGAACAAGGTTTCCCCGCCCTTCCGCGAAGCCATTTTCGACATTCTTTACGGCGAAGGCATTTCCCGCGCCGGTGAAATCGTCGAACTCGGGGTCGCCCACAAACTGGTCGAGAAATCCGGGGCCTGGTATTCGTACAAGGGTGAAAAGATCGGCCAGGGCAAGGACAATTCCCGCGAATTTCTGCGTAGCCATCCGGAAATCGCCCAGGAAATCGAAGCCCGCATTCGCGAAGCCGCCAGCACCACCGTGATTAAACCGACCAAATCGGTGGCCGATGCCTGACCTGCGGGTTCGCGCCTTGCAACTCCTCACCCGGCGGGATCACAGTCGGGCGGAGTTGAAGAGCAAACTTGCGGGCGAAGCAGAGTCGGCAGAACAACTCGACGCCGTGCTCGACACGCTGGAAACCGAGCGCCTGCTTTGCGACCAGCGCTATGCCAGCCAGCGGGTCATCGCCCGCGCTCGGCGCTACGGTAACGGCCGGCTGAAACAGGAATTGCGGCACAATGGTGTCAGCGATGAAGATATCGCCGTGGCGCTTCCCGAAGGCGGCGACGAAACAGAACGCTGTCAAATGGTCTGGTCACGCAAATTCGGCGAGTTGCCAAAAACGCCTGAAGAACGAGCCAAACAGATGCGTTTCTTGCAGTATCGTGGTTTCTCCGGCGAAGCAATAAGGCAAACCATGCGCCGGGCCATGCGTGGAGCAGAAGAATGACCCCCCCACTCGCCAAACTCTCGGCTCACAATCTCAAAAAACGCTACAAGGCGCGGACGGTGGTTGAAGATGTCTCCTTCGAGGTGAAGTCCGGCGAGGTCGTTGGCTTGCTCGGCCCGAATGGTGCCGGCAAAACAACCTGTTTTTATATGATTGTCGGTTTGGTACCCGCCGATGGCGGCGAAGTCTATATCGACGATGCCAAACTGACCCATCTGCCAATGCACAGCCGGGCTCGCCAAGGGCTCTCCTACCTGCCGCAGGAAGCCTCAGTATTCCGCAAACTGAATGTTGAAGAAAATATTCGCGCTGTTCTTGAATTGCTCAATCTTCCAGAAGCCGAGCTCAATGACCGCGTCGAGGGCCTGCTCAGCGAATTGCATATTGACCATGTCCGACACGTCAATGCCTCGGCGCTATCCGGTGGTGAGCGGCGGCGGGTCGAAATCGCCCGTGCCCTGGCGACCAATCCACGCTTCATTCTTCTTGACGAGCCATTCGCCGGGGTCGACCCGATTGCCGTACTCGAAATCCAGAAAATCATTCGCTTCCTGAAAGAGCGCAATATCGGGGTACTGATTACCGACCACAACGTGCGTGAAACGCTTGGCATCTGTGATCATGCTTATATTATTAGTGCTGGTCGTGTCCTGGCCTCTGGACTGCCGAAAGAAATCGTCAATAATGAAAGCGTGCGCAAGGTTTACCTTGGCGAGCATTTCAAACTCTGACCGCTCAGTAGCACCCGCCCCCACTCAATGAAGCCCGCCCTCCAACTAAGACTATCGCAGCACCTTGCACTGACACCGCAGTTGCAGCAATCGATCAAGCTGCTGCAGTTGTCGACTGTCGAAATGCAGCAGGAGATAGAGCGCTATCTGCTCGAAAATCCAATGCTCGAACGCGATGACGAGCCGGGTGGCGAAGCATTCACCTCAGCCCAGCAGTTCGATTCACCACAAACCAGTGAAGGCGAGCGGGAGCAGCGCGTCGAGCGCGAGGAGCAGGATGCCCGTGATGTCCGCGAGCAGGACGTTCCATCGACGCCCACCGATGTCGACGATGACCGTTGGAGTTCTGATGCAGGCACCTTTACCGGCGCCGGGCGTGATGAAGATGATGACAGTGACTCGCACGACGTTCATGCGTCGACAATCAGCCTGCGCGACCATCTAGGCTGGCAACTGGGCATGACCCAGCTCTCTGATCGTGACCGTAGTCTGGTTCGTTTCCTGATCGAAGCACTGGATGACGATGGTTATCTCTCGGCCCCGCTGCAAGAACTTTGGGAAACCTTGCCGCCGGAATACGAAATAGAGATCGAAGAGCTCGAGATCGCTCTTCGCCATATTCAGAACTTTGACCCGATCGGGATTGGTGCACGCAGCCCGAAAGAATGCCTGGCATTGCAAATGAAAGCTTTGCCAAGCTGCTGCGATCAAGCGCTGGCACTGACAATTATCGACAAATATCTGGAATTGTTAGCCGCCCGTGACTTTGCCAAAATTCGCCGGCTGACGGGTTGCGACGACGAAGCGCTGAAAGCCGCACACGCTCTGATCATCAGTCTGAATCCAAGGCCCGGCGCTCGTTTTGCGCAGATTGAAGCGCGCTACATCACGCCTGACGTCATCGTCAAAAAACTCAAAGGCCAATGGACTGCCTACATCAACCCGGATGCCTATCCTCGCCTGCGGATTAATCGTTTATATGCCGAAATTCTCGGCCGCCAGCGCCGTGGCAATGGCAACCTGACTGGCCAGTTGCAGGAAGCACGCTGGCTGATCAAGAACATGCAGCAGCGCTTTGAAACCATCCACCGCGTAACGCAGGCCATCGTTGATCGCCAGCGCCAGTTTTTCGAGCATGGTGAAGTCGCCATGCGCCCGCTGGTGCTGCGCGAAATTGCTGATATTCTCGGCTTGCACGAATCGACCGTATCCCGCGTCACCAGCCAGAAGTACATGGCGACACCGCGCGGCATCTTCGAGCTTAAATATTTCTTTGGTAGCCATGTTTCCACCGATACTGGTGGGGCATGCTCCGCAACCGCTATCCGCGCCCTGATCAAGCAATTGATTGCGGCGGAAGATAGCAAGAAGCCCTTGTCGGATAGTCAATTATCCGAAATACTAGGCCAGCAGGGAATTGTTGTGGCTAGACGCACGGTTGCAAAATACCGCGAGTCACTCAGCATCCCGCCGGTCAATTTACGTAAGACCCTGTAGAGAGAGGAGAATAAAGTGAATCTGCAGATCAGTGGTCACCATATCGAGGTTACGCCGGCTTTACGCGAATACGTCGAGAACAAACTTGATCCCGTCATTCGCCATTTTGATAAAGTTACTGGTGTGAATGTGGTTCTCTCTGTCGAGAAACTAAAGCAAAAAGCTGAAGTGACGGTACATGTGCCAGGCAAGGATATGCACGCAGAGGAATCAGGCGATGATCTTTACGCCGCCATCGACACCCTCTTTGACAAATTGGATCGTCAGGTACAAAAGTACAAGCAAAAGATTCAGGATCACCATCGCGGTGAAAAGCCGACCCTCGAAGTAGCTGAATAAGCACAGATCGGCCGCAGCCTTGATGCTGCGGCCTTTCTTTTTCAGAACCCCCCTATGAATCCCTTATCAAACATCCTGTCCCCGTCACAGGTTATTCTTGACCTCGACGTTGGCAGTAAAAAACGGGTATTCGAACAGGCTGGCGTACTTTTTGAAACACAACTCGGGCTTGCCCGATCAGTGATATTCGACAGCCTTTTTGCCCGTGAAAAACTGGGTTCCACCGGTCTTGGCCAGGGCGTTGCCATTCCGCACGGCCGTATCAAAGGCCTGAAACAGGCAGCTGGCGCGTTTTTGCGGCTCGCCTCACCGGTACCTTTCGATTCCCCGGATGGACGTCCGGTTAATTTGTTGTTCGTACTTCTTGTGCCGGAACAAGCCACAGAAGAACATCTGCAGATTCTCTCCGAATTAGCCCAGCGCTTTTCCGATCGTGCCTTCCGTGAAAGCCTGCAGACCGCAGCGGACACAGCTACCATACTTAGCCTTTTCCAGACTTGAGTCAGTACCGTGCGCAACATCAGTCTGGTTCAGCTTTACGAAGATAACCGCGAAAAACTTTTGTTGAGCTGGGTCATCGGCCATCAGGCCGATCGCCGTATCGAAATCAAGGTTTCCAACAATTTCGGCGCTGATGTGGTTGGCCACATCAACATCATCCACCCAGAGCGCCTGCAAGTGATGGGACAGGCCGAATACGACTGGGCCCTGCGCATCGGTGAGCGCCGCTTCAGCCAGGTTTTCCTCGACCTTCTCCTTGCCCAGCCCCCTGCCATTATTGTTGGCGATGG
>ERZ795044.1939-NODE-1939-length-18289-cov-5.148733_pt1 | contig 18289 bp, 24 predicted proteins | sample MGYA00375128_ERZ795044 | MGnify/ENA primary metagenome ERZ795044 (study PRJEB30173, sample SAMN05720213) | anaerobic digester metagenome | isolation source: active sludge of municipal wastewater-treating anaerobic digesters | place: USA | collected 2014-12-22 ... | reverse complement strand
GACTTGCTGCCCATCACTATTCCGACCACAGGACCTTTGGTTTTCATGCAATCTCCTCCTAGAAAATGCGCATAGCCCCGCGAACAGGGTTACGAAACCTGCCCGCCGGGGCTTTTATCCCTTAGGTGTAGCCTTGCCTCGCCGGGCGAGGGGGCCTGCGCCGCTCGGTCCAGGCAAGCTCGGCATTCATCCTCGCTACGGAACCCTAGGCGCACTTTCGTCATATTCGGTTGTCGATTCAGACCCTACAAAATCCAAAGCCGCAAGGCCCTTTGAGGGCGTCGCGGCGGTAACGCTTTCTCTATTCGGCTCCGTCAGGGCGCCCTTCCGCATAACGGCGGAAGAAATCCTTTATAGCAACCCTGAAGGGCCAACGCATGTCCTTTTCGTCCTCCTCAAAGCGGGCCTCTCTGTGCCCCCTTATTTGATTCGACCACATAAGAATATTAAGCGAATTATCGAAAATCTTCAAGCGCTACGATGTTGCCGTAGCTACCTATCTATGTCCTTTACAAAACAGACCAGGCGATTGGCCTCCCTGAAGCCCGTCCTCTCATGGAAGGCGATGCTGGTCTCGTTGCTCAGCTCGCAGTCGCTGGCCAGTTCGGTTATGCCCTTCGACCTTGCCCAGCCCTCGCACGCTTCGAGCAGCTTTCCTGCGATGCCTTCATGCCTGTGGCCTTCAACGACGTAAATGCCCTCCAGGTAGCCCGCCGGGCTTGAGCGCGTGCCCTCGACATAATCGGAACGGATCTGGCAGTGGGCGAAACCCAGGGGAGTAATGCCTTCGGTAGCAAGCAGCATGGCAGATCCTTCGTCATTGAGCGCCTTTTCTAGTTCAACGGCAAGCTCTTCGCGTAAATTATCTGGCCATAAGAGAAGGGCGAGATCAATGATTCCATGTAGGTGTTCACGACCTGCGATCCTGATTTCCAAATCATCGGCCTCCGATCTGATGAATCCACAAATCTCAAAGTACAGGCAATTATGCTTTGTACCGGCGGATTTCTAGTCATACCTAGGTCCACCGAAGCACCTCATTATCCCAGCTGAGCGCGAACCCCTCTTTTTTTTTAATGATCGAGCGATATACTGGTTGGATCAGCTTGCCTATGTCTCCCATAACGATTTCAAGGCTCGTCCCGTTCTCGTCGTTGATTGATTCCATGAAGGCTTCCCATCTCGTTATTCTGTCTTTTTCTAGCCCGAACTGATTTTCGAAAACGGCTGGGCATGGTTCAAACTTCGTCCCCCTGGCTTTAAAGGTTGTCAATATGGCCTGTTGAAGCGTGCCGCCTCGTATCCTTTCCCTTTTTGGTACTGGTGAATATCGTAGAAATCCTTCATACGGCTATTCATAACCCCTAATGAAACCATTGCATCGAATTTTCCAGAGATTACAGTTTCTATCGAATATGCAGCAATTTTTGGGCTAGCAAAACCTTCCAGCAAGACGGGAAAGTCAATCATCTGAGGTTCAGGGACGACGATGTCTCTTACACCTACGTCAAGAATGGTTGATCCAGAGGCATTCAGGCCGACGAACCTCCACGGGATGTCGATCCTCACTGGGGCCCCCATGCGATTGCTTTCCCTGCCGTGTGGCTTTATCAGATCCGCAATGAACGTTATCCCGTCGGGATGAACTATCTTGGCGATTTCCCTTATCATATCGATATCGGGACCTCTTTCATCAAGATCGCCAGAAAACAGCACATCGATGTCCACTGTCGGCCTAATGGAGAAGCCGTAGCGGCCATATAGGAGAAGGCCTCCCTTCAGCATGAACCTGTCCGCGAACCCAGATATAGAAACACGATAAAGGAATCTCTCTTGTGCATATAATCTTAGGATGCTCATGGGCTCTCTTCAAAGCTCATGAGCCAGCTTCGTAAGTCTTGCCTTTACCGACGCTCCTATGTTGACCTTCATAGCAACATGGCAATCCTTATCTCCAGCTTTTTTACGACTCCACATATTTTCGCATATCTCATCAGCAGGTCGAAGTTCCTGGAACTACCGTTTACATAGGTGCGAACCGCCTCTATCGCCGCATTGCTCCCAATGTACTTCTCGAACTTAGTTACGTCACATATGGTCTTTTCCTTGTCGTAGATCCTGAATCCGCCCTTACCTTCTCCGATTACATCAATACCTGTGCCATACATCCTCTCATTGAATGCGTACGTCCTGATTGGAGGATAATCTGCGAGCTTGACGGCATAGTTTCTAGGTACTGCCATGCTAATCTCCCATGGATTATCCGTAGTAAGTCTATGATAAGCAAGAGCAGTACCGAGGCATATTATCCCTTTGGGCACTATCAGCGAAGCTATGCGATATATTATATCTTTACCTTCAGTAAGCTCTTGCCAGTTGTAAAGACCGTTCTTTATCCTGATTATCTTGCCTGCCTTTATGAGCTCTGTTATCTGCCTCATCTGGGCACCGCTGTCAAGGAGCTCGGATGTCCTCGCGAAGCCGTTACCGTCTTCGAAGACCTTCCTGATCCTTTTTGCGGTACTATCTCGCATAATTTCACCCCTATATTGATATATTGTATTAATTTTTATGTAATAGTTACCTGCTGCTTGAGCCACGATAACATGCTAATATTACACATATTATAACATTATATTTCAAATAGTATTATAAATTATGCTTATTCATATCTGACATGACTCATCACTGATGAACAGATGATGAGTCATGCAGTTGATATTATTTGCATGTCTTTGCTGAAATATTAAACGGCCAGCATGTCGCCCGAACAAAAGCCCTGAGAGATTTTACGTATTTGTGTGGACGATCATGTCAGCATGGATACCATCAGTTCGAGCTTCTGTCCGACCCCGCATATATTCGCGTATTCCGTGAGGCGGGCAAGGTCCTTGCCTTCTCTCTTTAGATATGTCCGTATCGCTTCCTTGATGACGTCCCTGCCCATGTATTTTTCGAATTTTACCGCGTCACAGATCGATTTCTCCTCGTCGAATATCATGAAACTGGATTTGCCCTTCTCTATCGTCTTCGCTCCCGCCTCGTACATCGCCTCGTTGTAGGCGTACATATAGATCGGAGGGAAGAGCGGCAGCTTGACCTTGTAATTCCTGGGCACGGCCATGCCTATCTCCCATGGTGTCTCTTCGATGAGGCCGTGGTAGGAGAGCGCGGATTTCAAGCAGATGATCCCTTTGGGTACCACCTTGGAGGCGGTTATGTATTGCAGGTCCGCCTCGGGCGTAAGCCCCGGCCACATATAAAGGCCCTTCTTGATCCTTTGTATGACTCCGTTCTCGACCAGATAGGTGATCTGCGACATATGGATCCCGTTGGTGAACAGCTCCGCCGACTTGGCGAATCCTTCGTTCTTCTCGAATATCTCCCGCATCTTGTCCATTCTTTCTTGTCTCATTCAATCAAACATCCTTTATTATTATCTGACCGCCGGAAGCGGTCCGTTATCGCCGCACTGAGCATGTCATATAAATCATAACACATATTTCTGTTTTGTATCTTGTTCTGGCATGTGCAGCCATCATACGTACATAAAAGATGCAGCCAACACCGTTGGCCTATGAACCCTATGCGTCGCTTTTCACGACGAATACGCCGGATCTGTCTGTTTGCACGGTAATCACGTTCTGGTGGCTTATTTGACGGGTTCCTAACAATTTGAAGTACCGATTATTCTATCATGGAAGGTATTCATCCTGTCGACCTAGAAATCGTCCACGGAAGGAGGATGCCACATGAGAAGAATTAGAGTAATAGCTGTGGTTCTAATCCTGTCAGCTCTGTTGACGCTGCAAGGATGCAGCAAGACTTGGTATGTGGACTTCACGAAAGTCAGCGATGTAGACGATTGGAAGAAACAGGACTGGAGCACTCCCCCGCACGTGGTCAGCGTATCCGCGTCGGGGCTTTACGTCGACAGTGTATTATTGACGGCGCCGTTCGGCTTCGACGGGGATTTTACGATGACCGTCCAGTTCAGCCTGAACGTTACCGCATCCGACTTCGTCCTTGGCCTGCAACTGATGCTCACTGGCGGAGGGGATGCTGTGTACTCGGAATATATATCGTCGGATTTCTATTCCCTGGGCTTGCCGCCTTCTGATCAGTATCCAGAAGGATACAGTATATATGAGGGGAGTCCCGGCAGGACACTTGCCGAAGGGGACGAGATCCCCGGGTTGAACAGGGCGGGGCTCAACACCTACAGGTTCATCAAGAAAGGCAACAGCATAAAGATGTTCATGAACGACGATATGCTCTGTGACGATATCTGTTCCTCCTATTCCGAGGCCTGGTTCTTCCCCGTCATCTACGTTGTATACGGGCTCGGCACCGGTGAATTGTATATAAAGAACATAAAGGTGGTGTACTCCGGGGATATAACTACATTGCCGTAGAACCTCCACAATAGCTCCTGACGCCCCCCCGTCCATCGGCACCAAGGTGCCGGCACGTACGGATGTGGCGGGCATCTGACAACCTAGGCGGGATACGTACATCCGCTGATCGATGGCAAATTCCTAGTCAACCATCGGTCATTATCGAAGCCGGCTGTTCAGCGTTCCTCTCTTTGCAGCGGATGCGCTTATCGCCAGCATCGGATGGCATCTGAACTACAACCGTTCGCTGTTCTGGCAAGCTTTTTGTCCCAGTTTAGGAACAAGTCCATATATAAGAGGATATGCAGACAATCAGCACAGTTTCTACGTATCACACTGGTAATCGTTCTCGTTTTTACGTAGTTGGCCAATAAAAGAATGAAGGAGGCGGATCCATTTAACGGCGTAGCGGCAGGATGGAGGCGACCTGCCGCTACGGCCTTTTCTGTTCAGTACTCGGGAGGTCCTGCGATGCTTACGTAATCGATCAAGTCCATGGGGGTAAGGACTCCCAGCGGGCGCTCGTATTCCCTCCCGCTTTCCGTGATTATCAGGGCCGGATAGCCCTGGTCCGATTCTTGGAAGAACGTCAGCGCCTCATACACCGTGGCGTCCTTGGCGATGTGGCATCTGTGCCCCGGTTCCTCCCTCATCAGCTCGCCTATCGTGGCCTCGGAAGGAGACGGCACCCTGCCTTCCTGTACCATCCTCTCGAGCCATACGGCGGTGTCCTCGCGGCGAAGGAAACCGTACCGGCCGCCCTTTTCGACTACAATCTGCGAGAAGTCCTGCTCCCTCATGTATCTTAGTGCCTTCGACAGTGGCTCAAGATAGTTGAATATGAAGGGGGCCGTCCTGCTCCTCCTGTCGTAAACCGTCATCGGCCTGGCGAGGGCTTCGAATATCTCGTCGAGCTTCTCTAGAACGTCTTCTCGCGGGTCGGCCATCGGCCTCCCGTCAAGGAACCGCTCGTGGGCAACGACGTTCCTGAGCCTGTTTATTGTCTCGAGGTCGTCATCGTACCTCCTTATGGTGTACTTGACCCTCCTGTCTGCCCTGAGTTTGTCCTTCTTCTCTATGAAGCTTCCCTTAAAGCCCCCGAGAAGGTACTCGAGATAGTGGTCTAGCTTGTTGTACTTCTCTATGAAGATCTCCGCGTTAGGCATGCCATTCCCCTCCTGACAGCGATATCTTCCGGGGCTCGCTTCGAAGCATCATGGAGACGGGGCGAACCGGACCTTTCGCCTATGGCAAGGGCCGCCCTGCTACGATTGCAAAGCGGCCCTTCGTCATCCCTTTGGTCATTCTTCGTGGTACGGTCCTTCTGCCAGGTTCTCGTACCTTGTGAACTCCTTCTTCCAGAACAAGTCGAAATCCCCGACGGGGCCGTTCCTCTGCTTGGCGATGATTATCTTGACCAGGTTCCTCAGGTTCGGCTCCTTCTTGAGTTTAGCCTCGTCCTGCTCCCTATGGATGAACATGACGACGTCCGCAGTCTGCTCAATCTCGCCCGATTCCTTCAGGTGGGAGAGCTTGGGCAGCTTGTCGGCCGCGCTTTCGACGGACCTTGAAAGCTGCGCGAGGCAGAGTACCGGCACTTCCATCTCCCTTGCGATCGACTTGAGGTCCCTTGTGATCTCCGCCACTTCTTGCTGCCTGTTCTCCACCCTTCCCCTTCCGGATATGAGCTGGAGGTAGTCGATTATTATCAAGGAGAGCCTGTTTTCGGCCTTGAGCCTCCTCGCCCTCGCCCTTATGTCCAAGGTCGTCATGTTCGACGTGTCGTCGATATACACGGGCGCTTCAGAGAGCTTGCCGACCGCATCGCTTAGGCTGTACCAATCGGTGTCCAGCAGGTTTCCCTTCCTGAGCTTCTGGCCGTCTATTTCGGCTATTGAGCTTATCATCCTCATCGCGAGCTGCTCGGCCGCCATCTCCAAAGAGCATATGAAGACGGACTTGCCCCTGTCCAGCGCCACGTTCTCGGCTATGTTGAGGGCGAGGGCGGTCTTTCCCACTGACGGGCGGGCCGCAATGATTATCAGCTCTGAGGGCTGAAGGCCGGAGAGGTAGTCGTCCATCTTGACGAAGCCGGTCTCAAGGCCCGTTATCCTCTGCTTTGATTCGTAGACCCTCTCGATGTTCTGGTAGGCCGTGTTCATGACCATCTTCAGCTCTTTAACGTCGCCTACCCGCTGCTTCCTCGCGAGGCTTAGCACGGCCTGTTCGGCCTTGTCCATGGATTCCTCCACGGACAGCTCCTCCGAGAAGCCTATGCCGGTGATCTGCATCCCCGCCTTGACGAGGTTCCTCATAGAGGACTTGTCCTTCACTATCCTGGCGTAATGGGACGCGTTCGCCGGAGTCGGCACGGTGTTCGCAAGGTGCGAGATATAGGAGGCGCCGCCGATCGATTCGAGCTTGCCGATGTTCCTGAGGTGCTCGGTCACGGTGACCAAATCGACGGGCGCGCCCTTGTCGAAGAGGCTCTTTATGGCGTCGAACAGGAAGCGGTGGTTCTCATGGTAGAAATCCGCCGCCTCGAGGTTGTCTATGACTTTGTCTATCGCGTCCCTGTCGAGGAGCATGGCCCCCAGGGCCGACTGCTCCGCCTCCAGGTTCTGTGGAGGGACCCTGTCCGTCAGGTTCCTGTTTTCATAGGACATGGAGCTCACCTTCCGTCGTCAGATTCTATGCCTGCGGGTCCCAGCCTGTAGCCTTCGAAGATATGCTCGAAGCATTCCTTTATGTCATCCACGGGCACTATCTCCACGCCGGTTATATCGGAGGGTACGTCCTTCTTGTTCCCCTCGGGTATCAGCACCTTCCTTATCCCGGCCTGCTTCGCGCCGTAGACCTTCTCGAAGACGCCGCCTACCTCCTTGACCTTGCCCTGTATGGATATCTCCCCGGTCACGGCCACGTCCTGGCGCACCCTTATGCCCCTCGACGCGCTGAGCATGGCAAGGAGTATCGCGGTGCCGGCGGACGGCCCTTCGATGTTGCCTCCTCCTACCACGTTCACGTGGAAGTCATATTTTCCCAGCTCGTCGCCGGTTATCGAACGGAAGACGGCCCCTGCGTTGAACACTGAGTCCTTCGCCATCGACCCCGCGGTCTCGTTGAACCTGATGTTTCCGCCCTTCTCATCCTTCCTGGGGAACGATACGGCCTCTATCTCGATCACAGAACCTAGGAAGCCCGACACCCCAAGGCCGAATATCTTGCCGACCTCGGCCGTCCCTGACGCTTTGATGTTCACGTAGGGCGTCATCCTTCCGGCCCTTATGGCGTCCTCCAGGTGGGTCTTCTTTATCAGCACGTCCTTCGAGCCCTGGCTTTCGTACAGGGCGAACGAGTACGCGTCTATAAGGAGGCTCGTCGCTTTCCTTCCTTCTATCGTGTAGTCGGATATCATCTCGGGCACGCCGTCTTCTATCCTCACGCCCAGCCTCGTCGCCGCGCTCGTGGCGATCTCCTGAACCGAGTGCTGCGTCAAGGGCTCGAAGAACACTTCTGCGCACCTGCTCCTTAGGGCCGGCGACAACGTCTCGGGCTCTCTTGTCGTGGCGCCGATCAGTATGAAGTCGGCGGGGGCGCCCTTATCGAAGAGCTGCTTTATATACTCCGGCACGCTCTTGTCCTCGGGGTCGTAGTAGGAGGATTCGAAGCTCACCCTCTTGTCCTCCATGACCTTGAGCAGCTTGTTAAGAAGCAGCGGGTCCATCTCGCCTATCTCGTCGATGAAAAGCACGCCACCGTGGGCTTCAGTCACGAGGCCCAGCTTGGGCTCGGGAACGCCGCCCTCCGCCAGGTCGCGCCTCGCTCCCTGGTAGATAGGATCGTGCACGCTTCCCATCAATGGATTGACTATGTCCCTGGGATCCCATCTGAGCGTAGTGCCGTCCACCTCTATGAACTTGGCGTCGGACCCGAACGGGGTGTATTTCGCCTTCTTTGCCTCTTCAAGCACGAGCCTCGCAGCCGACGTCTTGCCCACTCCGGGAGGCCCGTAGAGTATCACGTGCTGCGGGAACGGGCTCGATATCTTGGCCATGAGGGCCCGTATCGCCCTGTCCTGCCCGACTATCTGGGCGAGGTCGGACGGCCTTACGGCCTCCATCGCGGAGGTCAGCAGCTTCCTCTCCTCTAGCAGTTTCAGATCCTCCAGCTTCTTCTGCGTCTCGGGGGTCTCGGGACCCGTCTCTTCGCTCAGGAGCTGTTTTTTTACGTCCTTTACGTACTCCTCGTGCTTCTGCTGGAGCTTGTCGGTCACTTTCTTCTCTATGCTCTCGTCCAGGCGCTTCCTTGCGAGCATCTCCGCGAGCTCGTCCTCGAGCTCGTCCATGACGGACGGCAGCTCGTCGAAGCTGGGCGGTACCGTTATGGTCGGATCCTGGAAAACGATCCTCTGCAATGCCATGACCCTCTGTTCGAGGTCCTCGGACCTCATGAGGGTGAGTGATTCCAATTTGCCCGCCTTCAGTATCAGGCGGTCGGCCCCCAGCATGTCCGACAGCATGGAGAACATCGAGGAGATCCTCCTGGACATCTCGTCTATCGCTCCCGGGTGTTCCCACCACAGCAGCTTGGGCCCCTTGTTCCTTTCTCTTTCCTCGCCTTTCTTGAACAATCCCATACCTATCCTACTCCATCGGTTGTATCGTAAGCCGCAGCTTGGTGGCTATCCCTGACATGAGCCTCACTTCGGCCTCGTATTCGCCCACAGTTTTGATGTGATCCGGAATCTCTATCTTCTTCTTGTCCACTTCTATGTCCATGGTCTCCTTGAGGGCCTTCGCTACGTCGGCGCCGGTCACCGTGCCGTATAGCCTTCCTCCCTCGCCGCATTTGACCTTGAGGACTATCCCGCCCTCTTTAAGTTGGCGGGCGACCTGCCTTGCCTGGTGCTCCTCCCTTTCGAGCCTGTCCTGGGCGGCGCGCCTCATCTCGTCCACCCTTTTCAACTCGGCCGGGGTCGCTTCCGTAGCCAGCTTCCTTGGTATGAGGTAGTTCCTGGCGTAGCCGTCGGAGACTTCCAGGACCTGGTCCTTCTTACCTATCGCCTTTACGTCCTGCAGAAGTATCACTTTCATATCATGCCCGCCGCGGCTCTGTGCATGGCCATGGCCGCGACTCCCTCCTTTTCATCTATTTGTTCATATCCGCGCCGCCATTCCCTTACACGGCCGTGCGGATGGTGCAAGAGGCGGGACTTGGACCCGCCTTTATATTTCCCTTCGCCGGGCTTTTTATCCTTCGCCCGTCAGCGCAGTTTGCGGAAATCGTAGAAGCTGTCGACCACCCCGGCATAGGGCAGTAGTCCCGAAGTCAGCGGTGTGATGTAAAGGAACCCGCATATTATAAAACGAAGCAACTTGGGCACACCTTTCTGGCTGAGGTAGAACCACAGAAGCGACATCGCATGCACCATATAGAGCATCATCGCGCCCGTGAACATGTTGTTGCCCAATGTTGTGATCCAGTCCATCTTCACGTACCCGCCGATGAAGGGAAGAGCCAGGCCCAGAATCGGAAACCAGCTGAACCACACCGGCATCTGCCATCTCTCGAACTGCGTAATCGGGGCCGCCTTGCCTTTCATGCGGATGATGACAGCCCTGGTTATGGCATACGCGATAAGCGCCGTTACAAGGCTGCTTATCACGACCATCGCGGGGAGGAGCTTCGACACGACGAAGGCCATCTGCTCTGCCATCGCGTCCATCTGCTTCATCACTTCCGCGCCGGCGTTTATCTTGGCGTAGAAATTCTTTGTCGTCTCCAGCGAGGCCATCATGGCCGTCCTAAGGTCCTCGAGCGATTTCTGCGGCGTTATGCCTATCGCGACGGCGCCGAGCACGAAATCAACCACCGTGGTGAACGTAAGCACTGCTCCGGTTATCAAGGTGGAGCTGACCCAGCTGAGCCCCTTCTTCATGCACATACCGAGCGCTACGCCCGGGACGCCGATTATCATAAGGGATATCACCCCGTGTATTGGCCCGAGCGTCATACCTATCCCCAATGCGGCCACGAAAGAGGCCATCAGGCCCGCCTTGAAGCCGTGCCTCTGCGCGATCAGGGCCGCAGGTACAGGATAGGCCAGGATTATGACTATCTGCGTGGCATTTCCGAGAAGGTAGAGGGCGATGGCTATAGCTGCGAAGATGGCCCCTTCTACGATGGCTTTAGTGCTCATGGTGCGGGAACGTTCTCTCATTTGGCACCCCGATGCTTCAAGCCGGCCTTTCGGCCGGCGGTTTTCTCTGTTGGTGATGTCCTGCGCCTTCTAAACATCAAGGACCCCCCGGTAGGCCCGGAGAGTCCCGATTGGAATGCCAACCCCGCTTACTCCGCGGTGAAGGGCAGAAGGGCTATGTGCCTCGCCCTCTTTATCGCCTCGGTCACCAGGCGCTGGTGTTTCGCGCAACATCCGTTGATCCTGCGGGGGGTTATCTTGCCGCGCTCGTTTATGTACCTTCTCAGCTTTCCAAGGTCCTTGTAGTCTATCTCGGTGGCCTTGTCCACGCAGAACGTGCATACGCGCCTGCGGGCCTTGCGGCCTCCTTTTTCACGCCTCATCATCAGTGATCGTCCTCCTAAATCTGGTTTACCGAAGGGCATCAAAACGGCGGTTCATCCGCCAGGTCCTCGACGCCCACATCTTCATCGGCATCCTCCGGTGCACCCTCCTGCGGTTGAGGTCCACGGGAGTATCCCCCTTCGCCCCTCTTCTCGAGGAATACTACCCTGTTTGCCACTACTTCCCAGGCCCTACGCTTCTGCCCGTCCTGGGTCTCGTAGGAACGTACCTGCAGACGGCCTTCCACCGCTGTAAGATGCCCCTTCTTGACGTAGTTGCTGACGTTTTCCGCCTGTTTGTCCCAGACGACTATGTCGATGAAGTCCGCTTGGCTCCTGCCGCTCTGGTCCCTGATTCCCTTGTCCACGGCAAGCGTGAACTTGGCGACCGCCTTACCGCTTTGCGTGTAGCTCAGCACGGGGTCTTGGGTTAGCCTGCCGATCAGTATGACCCTGTTTAACATCTAAGACACCACCTTAGCTGGTATTCGGTCCGGCATTGAGCCAAATCAGCCGTCTTTCCTTACGATAAGATGGCGGATGACGCCTTCCGTGATTAGGAAGACGCGGTCAAGCTCGGCTACGAGACCCGGTTCGGCGTTGAAATAGAGGATTGTGTAATAACCCTCCATGTTACCGTCGATCTCGTATGCCAGCCTGCGCCTACCCATCCTGTCCGTCTTCGTGACCTCGCCACCCTGATCGGTAATCAACTTATCGAACTTGGCGACCACGGCCTCGGTATTCTCCTCATCTAGCTGGGGAGAGATGATGAACATGCATTCATAGGCTCTCACTGACTTACACCTCCCTTCGGACAAATGGCCCCGCAACTAGTGCGGAGCAGGGCAACATATATCTTAGCATCACGGGCCGAAGTTAGCAAACGCCCACTTGGGTGGGAAGCATCGGCCGAACGGACCTGACGCGAGGCGCTTTCAGGATATCTTGTCGAGTATCCTGGCCACGTCTTCTTTCGTGAGCACCTTGCCGTACGATACCACCTTGTCGTCGACCACGAGCGCGGGCATCGACATGACACCGTACGATACTATCTGCTCTATGTCCGTTACCTTGATGATCTCCGCGGCGAGCCCCTTCTCGCTTACGGCCTTCCTGACGTTATCCTCCAGGGTCGCACAGCTCCTGCATCCTGTGCCTAGAACTTTGATTACCATATCCATACCTCCTTGGCATCGGTCGGGTCGATGAAACGGCCTGCCGCTACGGAAAGGCCACTATTCGCAGTCGCAGTCGCATCCACAGCCGTCCGCGGCGCACCCGCAGCCACTGTCAGCTTCCTTTACGTCTCCTACGTATGCGATCGCCGAGGCCGGGCACAGACTGCCGCAGCCATGGCAGCCCTGGACGCAACCTTCCGGATACACCACCACGGGAACGGGGGCTTTAGCCCTGTCATATACGCCGTGGCGGCAGAGGCTCGTGCAATTCCCGCACTCCGTGCACCTGGAGTAGTCTATCACCGGATACCATCCTTTGGACATGTCGGTCCTCTCCTTTATACTCTCATATTGCCGTCAAAACAGAAGATGCCCGAAAGCATTGAAAGCATTCCCTATTATGATTATCCCGGATACGACGATAGGTACGGACATCGAAGCCTTCGCCTTTACCGTCCTTCTCGGTATCACTATAGAAGGAAGCGTAGGCGCGGTGACGCCGATCATGGACGACTGGGCCGCTTTCTGCCCGGCGCCGTTCACGGCACCCATGTCCATTCAATATCCGGCGATATTCCCGATATAAATCGACGGCCATCAATATTATATCGCGGACGCGAAACGTTCGACCCGGGCGGGTAGTAATGTACTATAACCGATGCATCCGGCACTTTCCGCTGTACTTTACGATGACTGCCATAGGCCTAATTACGTGCGATTCGACGCCATTTACATTAGTTGGTACAGGAATTATTATGAAGGTGTTCATTCAAGCAGAAAGGAGATGAGAAGATGGTTTCTAAGAAGCCGCTGATAGCACTGCTTATAGTCGTCGCGGTCGTAGCCCTGGGGGCGTTCGCGTTGCAGACGGGAGCGGATGAGACTAGCAGCTGCATCGGCTGCCACGCGAATGCGGACACCATGAAGGCCATGGTAGTCGTGCCCGAACTTGGCGGCGGCGAGGGCGAAGGCTGAGCGGGCCCTCCTCCCCCTGTAAGGGCGGAAGATTACTACCTGGGTTTCGTGGTCAGCAAGGACGCCTTGGAGAATGAGCCGCACCTTGCTATGCTCTCCTGTTCTGATTGCCACGCCGGCAACCCCGGAGGCAAGGACAAGGCAGAATCTCATGCCGACCTTGTAGAAAGGCCTTCGGACGACATATCGACATGTGCCGGATGCCATCCGGATGAGGCAGAGTACTATGCTACTTCCCTGCACTACACCACGGCAGGTTTCAGGAACGGCGTCATGGGGCGCTTCAGTGAGCAGGAGCTGGCAAAGTACGACGAGCTGGTCTTCGAGCAAAGCTGCAGGAGCTGTCACGCCGCGTGCGGCGACTGCCATGTCAAGACTCCGATAGTCTCCGGAGTGAACCTTGGATTGATATCCGGACATGATTTCGTTAGGAAGGACGAGACGAAAACCTGCGCGCTCTGCCACGGCGGCAGGGTATATTCAGAATTCACGGGAGATTACGGCGGAACGCCGGATGTGCACTATCAGAAAGGTATGCTGTGCGCGGACTGCCATACGGCCGAAGAGATGCACGGTGACGGTACGCTGTATGAAGGACGCCGGGACGTCTCGACACGGCCTCAATGCGTCAACTGCCATCCTATCGAGGCAAGCAGCGCTAACTCGAATGACGCGCACGAGGCGCATGTGGGCGTACTTTCTTGTTCGGCCTGCCACACTTCCGCAGAGTACAGGAACTGTCAGAACTGCCACGTAGGAGAAGGCTCTACCTCGTTCCCCGCATTGGTCCTGGGTAACAACCCAAGGATAGAAGGGCAGGTAACGACACTGAGGCTGGTGCCTACCGTCCGCAGTACGTTCGAGAAGGCAGGCATCAAGCAGGAAAACTTCGATTCCTTGCCCAACTGGTGGGATACGGTGCCCCACATGACCAAGAAACGCACCGACCGCACAAAGGACTGTGCCGTGTGCCATAGCGAGGGCCGGTACTTCATTACGGAGGAAATGTTCCCCAAGGACGGTTCGAAGGCGAACGAAGGACTTTTAAAGTAGAGCTGGATAATTTTTTAGCGGAGGTGTGAACGTGAAGAGGTTTTTGGTAATAGCGATGGCCGTAGCGCTTGTAGCCGCGATGGGCGGCGCATCTTCGGCTGCAGGTTTCAATCCTTTGGTGACGACCTCGTGGCTCTCGACCAACCTGAAGACTCCCGGCCTGGTAATACTGGACATCCGTTCAGTGGCGGATTATAAGGCGGGGCATATTCCCGGAGCGGTGAATATGCTCTACGGCGCTCTCTCGGTTAAGCGCGGCAGCCTGGCAAATGAGATACCGGATCTGCTTGACCTCCAGGATATGCTGCAGGAGATCGGCATAAACGAGAACTCCACCGTCGTAATCTACAGCTCGAAGTACTCCAAGGCCGATTCTTTCGCTGGGATATATGACTCGCTGAGGATCTGGTTTACGCTCAAGTACGCAGGTGTAAAGAGCGTCGGAGTTCTTGACGGCGGCCTCGACAAGTGGGTGCTCGAGAAGAAGGAAGTTTCGACCGAGATAGTGACCGCAAAGGCCGGCACCTTCAAGGTTACGCCCAACGAGGCGATCATGGCCACTGCGGACGAGGTAATCGCCGCCGTAGGTAAGAACGTAGTGATCGTGGACGTCAGGGATACGGCGACTTATGACGCGAAGCACATCAAAGGAGCCGTCAGCGTGCCTTCGTCGTTCGTGTTCAACGATGACGGGACGATAAAGACCGCCTCCGAGCTAAGTCTGTATTCGGTCCCGAAGATCGGCACCGACCTCAACAAGCAGATAATTGTCCACTGCGTAAGCGGACGTACCGCCAATGCGTGGTCATTCGTTCTGCTCGAGATGATGGGCTACAAGAACGTCTCGACTTATGACGGATCTTCGCAGGAATTCCCTGCGCTGCCCAATCTGCCTATGGAGCCGTAAGGCTCATTTAGGAGCAAGGAAGGCACCCGCGGGGGTGCCTTCCTTTTTTATCCATTTAACCGACTGGGCCTATGCGGGGTCATACGTTGAACTTGATAAGTACGACGTCCCCGTCCTTTATCTCATATTCCTTTCCCTCTGACCTTACCCTACCGCGTTCCTTGGCTTCGGCATAGGAGCCTATCTTCTCGAGCTCGTTGTAGTTAATGACATCGGCCCTTATGAAGCCCCTTTCCATGTCCGAGTGGATCTTGCCGGCTGCCTTGGCGGCATGGGTGCCCTTCTTCACGGACCAGGCGCGAGTCTCGGTCCCTTTCATGGTGAAGAAGGATATCAGGTCCAGCGCCTGGAAGCATTTCTCCACAAGGTGGTCGGCAAGCGGCCTGTCCAGCCCGAATTGCGACAGGTACTCCTTCGCCTCTTCCGCCGAGAGCTCCCCGAGGTCGTTATCCAGTTCGGCACATATGGCGACTACGGGACTGGCCGGGTCAATCGCCCTTATCTTGGCCGCCGCCCCTGATATCATCCCTATCCTGTCGGGAAGCTGTTCGCTGAACAGCTCGGGCATCACGCGGGGAAGCTCTGCGATCTGCTCCTCGTCCACGTTGAGCACTACGACCGCTGGCTTGGCCGTAAGGAGGAACAGCCTTTCCACGGCCTCGGCCTCTTCCTCATCGAGTTCGATCGACCTCAGCAACTTGCCCCCGGATATGTGGGCTTTGATCCTCTTGAGGGTCTCGAGCTCGTCCTTGTACTTCCTGTCCCCCGTTTTCAACATGGGCTCCGTCTTCTGTATGGCTTTGTCCACCGTCTGCAAGTCGGCGAGCAACAGCTCGGTGTTAACGATATCAAGGTCCCTGGCTGGGTCGATGCTTCCTTCGACGTGCACGACGTCCTTGTTCTCGAAGCACCTTAGGACGTGCGCTATGGCGTCACATTCCCTTATATGCCAAAGAACTTGTTGCCCAGGCCCTCTCCCTTCCATGCGCCCTTCACTAGTCCCGCTATGTCGAAATACTCAACGGTAGCCGGCGTCGCCTTATCGGCTTTCGCTAGTTCGGCTATCTTGCCCAGCCTCCTGTCGGGTATCTCCACCACTCCGATATTCGGCTCTACCGTAGTGAAAGGGTAGCTTCCAACTTGGGCGCCTGCTTTGGTAAGGGCATTGAACAGAGTGCTTTTGCCTGCGTTGGGAAGCCCTACTATCCCTACTCTTAGCAAAGGCCACACCCCCCGTCATTGCTTGTTTACGATAGCCCTGGCCTGCCTTTCGAAGTCTCCCCTCGCCATGACGACCTGCCTGCCGCAGCCCATGCACTTTATCCTGTAATCCACACCCGTTCCGAGCACCTGCCACTCGGACGAACCGCAGGGGTGCTTCTTCTTCATCCTCACAACGTCCCCGGGATTGTACGGGAAGTAGGACTTCTCCTCAACCACGGGCATTCCCTTCTTCCTCGGCCGGGTACTTGTCGGTCTCTATCGTTATGTTCCTGTGCGGGCTTGCCAGCCTAATTCCTTTCTCGTCGCATACGGTCTTGATCGCCTTGTTGATCTGCCTTGCGATGTTCCAGTGCTTCAGCGGGATGCCCTTGGCCCAGATCCTTATCCTGGAGCCCAGCTCATTCACCTCTTCGACTCCCAGTATCGTAGGCCCTTCTATCAGCCCGTCGAACTCTCCTCTCATCCCGTCGAGCGATGTTTGGATTCCTTCTATCGCCTTCTCCAGGTCCTCACGGATATCAAGCGTGACCGCGATCCATATCCTGAGGCCCTCGCTGCTGTAGTTCGTGACCTTGCTTATGTTCCCGTTGGGGATTATGTGCAGCTCCCCGCCGAAATCACGTATCTTGGTGATTCTCAGCTGGATATCCTCCACTATGCCCTCGCAGCCCTCGACCTTGACGTAGTCTCCCACCGCGTACTGGTCCTCGAACAGCATGAAGAAACCCGACATGACGTCCTTGATCAGCGCCTGCGCGCCGAAGCCGAATATGAGGCCGGCGAAGCCGGCGCCGGCAAGCAGGCTGGTTGGATTCAAACCCAGGATTTCCAGAGCTATGAGAGATGCGAAGAAGTACAACGCGTACTTGCTTATGCTCCTGAGTATCGTACCGCTTGTTTGTATGCGCCTTTGCTCGCTAACCTTGTGATGGTCCCTCCTGAGGCGCCTCCTTATGCTCGCGTCTATTATCTTTGCTAGTATTGTGTTCAGAAGGGACGCTATGGCGAACACCAGGGCGACGGAGACGATCCTTGCGCCTACACGCACGTAAGGCAGTATTTCCTCTACTGGTGTGCCGCGTAGCTTCGAAATCCACTCGGCGGCTCTATCTGTAAGTTTCATGATCCCACCTCCGGGAAGGTTGTTTCACGTGAAACATCATATCCTGATTATCGCACCGGCGACGGCCGTTATCATTAGGAGAAGTATCGGGTCCACATTAAGCAGCGCCACCGCCGCCAAGGCCGCGGCGAATATGACTATGCTTACCGTACTTCCCAGCGCGGCGGCCCCCATCGTATACGCCGCCGAAGCTATGAGCCCTATCACGACCGCCCTGAGCATGGTCTTGATGGCCTTCATCTTCTTGTTGTCCTTCAGCTTGTTAACGAAATACGTCAGTACGAGCATTATCAGCACGGGGAAGAAGATTACCCCTGTCGTGCCGACTATCGCGCCGGGTATGCCCGATAGCTTGTAGCCTATGAACGTAGATGCGTTCAGCGCTATCGGACCTGGTGTGACCTCGGCGATCGCCACAACGTCGAGGAATTCCTCCATAGTGAGCCAGGCCTTGCCGATTATTATCTCCGATTGGATGAGCCTCAGCGCCGCATAGCCGCCGCCGAACGTAAACAGGCCCACCTTGGCGAAACTGATGAATATGTCTATGAGCAATGCCATATCACAGCGCCTCCTCAGGCAATACCAGCGCAAGGAGCGCGAATGCCACAATAATCGGGAAGGGGCTCAGCTTGAGAAAGCAGTTCGCTACGAACGCGACTGCGGCTATCGCAAGATGCAGGGGCTTGGCGACGCATGTCTTCGACAGTCTTATCACAGCGGCGGCGATGAGCGCGACAACGGCCGGCCTCGCGGCCCTGAAAGCGCTCTGGAAGGCGCTGTATTTCATGAATGACGGGAAAATCGCCGCTATCACGATTATCACAAGGAGCAAGGGGAGCGT
>ERZ795044.1937-NODE-1937-length-18302-cov-6.623883_pt1 | contig 18302 bp, 17 predicted proteins | sample MGYA00375128_ERZ795044 | MGnify/ENA primary metagenome ERZ795044 (study PRJEB30173, sample SAMN05720213) | anaerobic digester metagenome | isolation source: active sludge of municipal wastewater-treating anaerobic digesters | place: USA | collected 2014-12-22 ... | reverse complement strand
ATTGGAGTAAATGTAACATGATGTCTTATACGACTAAGGAGAAAAGAAAGACCAAGTACAGAAATAAATGAAACCACAACAATGATCAGAATTTGAATTCCAAAAAGGCCAAATGATTGACCATTGATGTATGGATTTAAAGCCATAAAGTTAAAAAAGAGTACGCCAAAGATATCCGACAAACTTGTTTCATAAACGACAAACTCTTTGTTCTCTTGTGAAAGTCCTCTTACGCTCGGAATTGCAATCGCACTACTGATTACACAAAAAGGAATTACGTTTATGAGGTTCAATTTAAAACTATCGTCGTTTAAAGCACCTAATAAAAAGGATAGTCCAAAAGCCATTACAAACATTGGAATAATCGCAACGAGTACAGATTTCTTTATCATCGGAATCTTTGAGCGATTTATTTCCAGATCAAGTGAGCCTTCTAAGACGATTAAGATCAGACCAATTGTTCCCAATACAGGCAAAAATGGGTTCAGGTCAGGAATTACGATGTTGAGCGAAGTTGTAACATACCGAACAATACTCCCTAATAGCAATAGCAAAATTACTGAAGGGATCTTTGTAAAAGCAGCACTTACATCAAAAGCATAAGCCAACAAAAGTAAAACACAAATAATAATTGTAACAGTCATTTTTTTTGAATAGTATTTCTAGATTTGTAAATATAAAACAATTCATTGAAAGTGGACCACACATTAAATAATATGTTCTGCAAATCAATTATCTTAATATTTTATATGCAGTGTATTTTGTGGTCCAATAAATTGATCGCTCAAATTCCACTTGTAGCTTGCGGAACTATAAATCATATTGAACACTTTAAATCAAAATATATTTCAGCTCACACTATTGATGTGTGGCTGCCACAAAATTACAATCACAAAAGAAATTATCCGGTGTTGTATTTGCACGATGGGAGAACGATTTTTGATTCCACATTGGTTGGTGAAAGGCAGGAGTGGACAGTTGATGAGACAATAGATCGGTTGGTTTCAGAAAATAAAATACGTGATTGTATTGTAGTTGCAATATGGAATGACCCCACCTATCGATTTAGTGAATATTTTCCACAGCGCCCATTTGAAACATTAGCAGATAGTATTCAAAATAATATTTATTCCACAGCTAAATACAATAACCTCAGATTATTCAACAGCAGAATTCATTCTGACAATTATTTATTATTCATCACTCAAGAACTGAAGCCATATATTGATAGTGCTTATTCAACTAAACGCAATAGAAGAAATACTTTTATTGCAGGGTCAAGTTTAGGAGGTATGATTTCGCTGTATGCCATTTGTGAGTACCCAAAAATATTTGGAGGTGTTGCCTGCCTCTCAACTCATTGGCCGGGAATATTTACTCTGGTTGATAATCCATTTCCAAAAACGATGCTTGATTATCTTCAAACGCATTTACCTAAAAGCAGGAAACACAAGTTCTATTTTGATTTTGGTGGGAAAGGGATCGATACTACATATAAAACCTTCCAGAAAATGGTAGATGAAATCGGTAAGCTGAAAAATTATACAGATAAGAATTGGCTAACCCTGGAATTTCCTGATGCCGATCACTCAATTAGGGCTTGGAAGAAAAGAATTGAATTTCCATTGGAATTTCTTTTGAAAAAATAGCCATTCTTTCGTACATTTACAAGTATGAATTCAATGATAAATAAGATGCACGTCGAGATCTGGAGTGATGTGATGTGTCCGTTTTGTTATATAGGAAAACGGAAATTTGAAATCGCTCTTGCCCGTTTTCCTGAAAAGGAAAATATTCATGTCGTGTGGAGAAGTTTTCAATTGTCGCCTGATATGAAAACGGATCCTACGAAAAACATCAATCAATTTTTGGCTGAACACAAAGGCATCAATCTTCAGGAAGCTAAACGGATGAATGACTATGTAACAAATATGGCATCAGAAGTGGGTCTTATCTATCATTTCGAAAATGCAATTGTTGCCAACTCATTCAATGCACATCGATTCACACATTTTGCAAAGGCCTATGGAAAACAAAATGAAGCTGAAGAGAAATTATTTCACGCTTACTTTACCGACGGAAAAAATACTGACGACATTCAAACTTTAATGCAACTTTGCAAAGAGATCGAATTAGATGCAGCGACATTAGAAAAAGAACTAGAATCTGGAATGTATGTGGATGAAGTAAGAACAGATTTAGCTGAAGCGAATCAACTTGGCATTAGAGGAGTTCCATTCTTTCTATTCAACCGGAAACTTGCTATTTCAGGTGCACAGGATCCTGACATTTTTTTAAAGGCAATGACTAAGGCTTTCAACGAATGGCGAGTATTAAATCCGGAAGAAGAATTACTTTGACCTTTAAATTTATATGCAGAAAAAAAATTCAAAGTACCTCTACCCTGCGCTGATTAGCTTCCTTTTTTTAGGATCGTTTTATCTATTCTCGTCAATTCGTTATCCATTGCTCAATTCCGACAATGCAGTGACGGTCCTGATGACACACTACTTTAAATTTCCAAATGATCTTTATTTCTGGGGGCAAGACAGGCTTGGAAGTCTTATTCCACTGATTGGACAAATTCCGAATAAACTCTTTGGAATGTCTCCTATTCTTTCAGAATCGATAACGCACTATTTAATTCTGCTTGCAGGCTTTCTGGCTTTTTCTACTTTCATCCGTTCAAAATTCTATAAAGTCATTTTCGCAATTATCTGGTTTTTCCCTCCAATGCATTTAATTGATGTAACTCAATTTGCCTTTGGGATTCATTACAGTCTGATCGCCATAGTATGTTATCTGATCGATAAGCTTAACAAAGAAAACTCGTATGATAATCCGATTCGCTACTATTCAATACTTACATTATGTTCACTGCTTCTGGTAGTAGCTGTCTGGGTTTCAGATATGGCAATGGTGTCAGCCGGACTTTTGATCGGTATCAGTATCTACTACTTCATAAAAAATAAGAATCAAGTAAACTCTCGCAACAGAAATTCATTCATCGTCTTTTCATTAATTGGAAGCGTGGTCGGCTACTTATTTATTAGTTATGCCAAAAGTCTTTCAACAATGCAAAATTCCTACTCAACTTTTGGTGAAATAGATATGATCATGAAATCATGTTCTGTATTTTTAACAACCATAACAAATTTTCTCCTATTCAAAACGAACGAGCCGGCAACAAGCATTTATACATATTTCGTAATTACACTTATCATCGCAACATTTTTTGTAATTCGTAAGATCAAGTTAACTGATAATTCAAGGAAATGGATCCTTTACTTCTTTATCGAAACTATAGTACTCTTTTGTATTATTATGGCTTCAAAGTGGACTTTTTTAAACAATGTTCCTCGGCGCTATTTCACTTGCACCTACATCACTCTTTCTTTCGCATTTATTCTAATTCTCGACAATCTTGTATTAAGCGCTAAGCAAAAACAATTTTTCAGAACATTCACACTCATCACAGTATTAATTGGTGGATTAAGTTCAATCCATTATCTGAAATATGTTGAACCGAAATCGCTTGTCCCTATGGCCAAAGTCCTGGAAGATTTTCAAAATTTAGGGAAAATTGGAATCATATCAGAGTACTGGAATTCCTATGTCACATCATGCATCAATCCCGAATTGATCAAAGCAACTCCACACGACCAGACCTATGCAGTACGAAGTGTGCAAATCGTTGAAGAGGTTTTTGCTCAGCCGAATATTTATGTGATCAAGGATATGTGGATGGATAATTTTCCTGACAGTCTTTGGCAATTCAATCGAACACTGATAAAGGCCGGAGATGAATTCAAGATGGGAGATTGCTTTGTATGTAAATATGATCTTGTGAAGAATTAGTTCGGCTTAAATCCCAATTTAAAAATCAATTCGATATGCAAGAATCGGAATTAATGGTGCTTGATATGAAACTTTTGTTGTAACTGTCAAAGGATCGAAGTATTCTCCATAGACATTCTTGTTATTGGACACATTCTGAACATCCAGGCTCCAAGTGACAGTGCTTTTTGAACGATTTCTCTTGAATGATATTTTCACATCGGCACGAAAATAATTTTTCTCTTGTATTGAATAAGCTTCCGATTCAATGTATTTTGTTTCACCTGCTGCAACAGATGCTTCGTAATCAATTGGTGTGCTTCGAAGTCCACCTGAGTAGACCGTTTTTAAGTTTATTCCAATGATCCTGTTTCCAAATCCGGGACCTGTTTTAAATTCTTTCCCACCTGTAAAACTACCGGCAAATTGTCCATTGAATCGAGTATTGAACCATTCTCCTGATGCAGCCTGATATTTTGAATCATAGATTGACGAAGACAATAAGAAGTAAAAGTCATTGTGCAGATATTGCTCCAATGTAAATTCGACTCCTTTATTTATTCCTTTTCCATTATTGATCAATGGATCAGTCATAAAACCATATTCATTATTCAGCATAGAAAATGTATTTGTTGGATCAACACTCACAGGAACATTGCCTATGGATTGGTGATAAACTTCCAATTTCATATGAGTATATTTACCAATAGAACGATCATAACCCAAAACAAAATGTTGCGATTTTGTGATCTCCAATTCATGATTAGGGAAAACAAGATTTCCATTTTCGTCCGTGGTTTGCGCAAAGTATACTCCAAGCGGTTGAATTTGTCCATGTATACCAAAACCAAAGCTGATAGATTGTTTATTATTCAATTCATATTTCATAGAAGCTCTTGGTTCAATTGAATATGTTTTGTTTTCACTAAACATCAAATAGTGCAATCCGGCAATCATTGTCAACTTTTCAATTGGGTGATAATTCCATTGTGCAAAAGATTGAAATGTCAACGCTTCACCTTTTTGTAGGATCTGCGTTTCAATACCGGTATTACTTTCATTCTTGTATGCCTTTTCCAAATTATAGAAATTCATTGTTGCAATAATTCCGGCTTTCATACTATTCTTCGAATTTATCTTGCGTGTATAAACTGAATTCAAGGCTAGCTTATTTTGATCAAATTCTTCTGTTGCTTCCGGAATTTCCGAATAAGTATCATCAAGCTTTGCTTGAGTTCCACCACGACTTGTTCCTGATGCTAATAGTGTTGTTTTCAAATAACTTTTTTCATCCAACATAAAAAAGTGAGAAAGTCCGACAGCCCCGGTATTCGATTTGTAATTCCAATTGTATTGATCGTAGCTCGATTCCCACTTTGTCGAATCTTTCTTCGCATCAGAATCCTGATTGCTCAATCCACCAAAACCCCATACCGAAAAATTTCCTGCCTTTTTAGTCGGGAGATATACGTTAAATGAAAGGTCCTGAAAAGTAGTAACTGCGTCACCAATTTCAACTCCTAATGCTCCAATCATAGACAAGGTAGAATATCGATAATTCACCAAGTAAGATCCATTGTAATCTTTTTTAAATGGGCCTTCTACGGCCAAATCTGTCCCAAGTAAACCTGCCTGCAATGTATATTCAGTCTTTCGATCATTTCCCTTTCTCAACTTCATATCAAATACTCCCGACAATGCATTTCCATATTCAGCAGCAAAAGCGCCGGTAAGAAAATCGGAATTAGTAAGGAGTTGTGAACTGAGGATTGAAATTCCACCACCGGATGTTCCTTCCATGCTGAAGTGGTTGGGATTAGGGATCTCAACGCCTTCCATTCTCCATTGCATTCCGTTTGGTGAGTTCCCGCGGATTGCAATATTATTATTTCCATCGTCAGTAGAGATCACCCCTGCAAAAGCGGTCGACATACGAGCAGGGTCATTCACTGCAGCAGCATACTTCTGTGTTTCTTCTACGGAAAAAGTTCTTCCACTTACCATTGTAAATTCATTTAACGGCTTATCTTTTTCCACTTCCGCTGTAATGACTATTTCTTTTCCCATGACAATGTTTTCCTCGAGCGCAACAGAAAGAATTACTTCTTTTCCTGATGTAACATTGATATTAGGAACGGTCAGTTCTTTATATCCCATGAATGAAATTTTCAATGTTTGCATTCCAACAGGGACATTAATCAACTTGAAGTTTCCGTTGATGTCAGTTGCTGTTCCATTTAACGGAGAAGAGTTTAAAAGAATAACACTCGCACCAGGAAGTGTTGACTGCGAAATCTGGTCGACAACCTTCCCTCTTATTGTTTGTGTCAGGGTTTGTGCAATACCGGAATTTATTCCGAATAAAATAAATAATATAGAAAGTGGAATTGATTTCAGTCTGTGTGACATTTTTTTGAGATTGGATTTTATGAAATAGTTAGGACAAAGTTATACTGTTGAAAAAACCGGGTCTTGCAACAGGCTAACATGAAAGCTTGAAATATTAATTTCGATGATTGACGTTTCCTGATCCAGAAATGTGGACTGTAACTGCAGGTGAACCGAGGTAGTTAATGTTACCACTTCCTGAAATTGTTGCATCGAGACTTGTAGAAACATTTGTTTCAATATCGCCTGAGCCACTGATAGTCGCCTGACTATATTGACACGGCATTCCAAAACCACGAATATTTCCGGAACCACTGATGCGAAGTTTAGTATTGATCGCTGTTCCATTCAGATAAATATTTCCGGAACCGGAAATCACCGCTTCCATTGTAGAAACATTTCCTGCGAAATCAATTTTTCCAGAACCGGAAACATTTGCTTTTACATAGGATGATGGAAAAGAAGAGCCAGTGTAGATGTCTCCTGAACCACCAATATTCAAGTAGTCAAGTTCAGGCATACGAATGTCTACTGTAATATTTTCATCGCGTAATGATTTCTTCGAATCGATTACAAGTGTTCCTCCGCTTACATAAACATTTATCAGTGAATGATAATTATCATAAGTAGTAACCGTTATAGAGTAAACAGAATCACGGATAATATTTACATGCCCTGACAACTGCAGATCGACGCCGTTAAAATTTGTTAAATGACGTTCCTCTGAATGTATAGTTCCTACTCCTTCAACTCCACACCATTCTTTTGAGCATGATGTGATTGTGATAAGTAAAACAAAAAGTAATGTTGTTGATTTTAAACGATTTTTCATTGTTTTTAATGTATTTATTGGTTTTATACATTAAAGACAATTGAAAACGCGGCTACCCCTATTTAAAAAGAAACTATTGTAATAAGTGAATTAAATGCCGGGGATAATTCGCAGGTTCAAATTCTGATGGTTTTAAACTCTAATATCACTAAATTTTTAGCCACGAATTCACGAATGAAATGACATATTTTTTATTCGTGAATTCGTGGCTAAAATATTAGTGGCCTTTGTGTCAAATTTTTAACTCCAATCAGAAAAATCTGAGTGCAACTTTAGCGCCGATCCACGAAGAATATTTATACTCGCCCGACACTTGAGTATTCATAACATGGCTCGGAAGGATTTCTGTAAGGACACCATTGAATGTTGGATCATTTAAGTTAGATGCAAGTACATTCAATGACGGACCTGCAGCCAAAGAAAAATATTTTGAGAAGCGTTTTTCGAACGTAACATTTAACTTGGTCAATGGATTAAAGTAATTCAATTCGTTTCCTTGCAATGGTTGACTCATAGTAAGATCAAAATCGACCTGCCATTTTTTTCCCATATTTGCTGCTGTTCCAATTCCATATCCAAAATACCAAACCGGAATATCTGAATCGAAACGCATTCCGGCTTCAACTATATTATAGAATGAGCGAACACCAGTTCTTAATGCTACATTCAAAGGAAATGTTTCATTCGTTGAAACTTCCAATTGGTGATATCCACTTCTGACAAAACTTAAAAACCCAATTGGAACTCCATCAACACTATCTGCAAAATTAAGAAACCCAATTTGAGAGCCATGAATTGTTGTTGCAAAATTTAAAAGTCCTGCGATCTGCACACCATGAATTTCTCCCCCACTTACATTCATCAGGCCTGCTATTTGAGCACCTTTACTTCCATGCAATGACACATTCATCAACCCCGCTAACTGTACTGTTTCGACATGTTTCAAATTTACGTTCATCAATCCGGCCGCTTGAAACCCGGTAGCTGACTTTAAATTCACATTCATCAATCCGGCAAACTGAGCGCCATTAACAGTATCCAAATTGACATTCAGCAATCCGGAAAATTCTGCACCATTAGTAGTTTTTAAATTGTAATTAAGCAATCCGGCTAACTGAGTACCTTCAACATGCCCCCCTGCCAGATTGAACAACCCGGCAACTTGAACATACTTCACTGAATCGCGATCAATATTAAACAAACCTCCGACTTCAAGCTTACGAGTTCCCATAGAATATCCACCAAGAACATTAAGCGAATAATCATTCACGGTATTTCCACTTAATCGCAAATTACTTCCAATGAAAGGTACAAATGACGCCTGAAATTTTCTGTAGATAGTATCTTTGATGTTCTTATTGTGAACCTCTTCTTCATTATTCAATAATAGATTTACGAAAGCCATTTGATCCACACGCATTAGACTATCAGCTTTTGCTTGTGCGACATCTATAGAATCTGAATCAGGAAGTTGTTCCGGATAAATAGTAACATTTATATGTGTATTGCCGGCTTGTTTTACATAGTATATAGTATCCTTGTAATTGGCTTTATTGATATTTAGCAGAAGAGTTTCTCCAACATCTTTCTTGTCGACTTTAAGTGTAAAATATCCATAATGATTTGTGATTGCTGAAACCCGGCTCTTTTTCTCAAAGACGCTGACTTCAGGAATCTGATCGCCATTTTGCGCATTGACAACATAGCCGGTGATCAAAAAATATGATGGAATTACTACATTATTTGTTTTAACATTTCTTACCAAAATAACATGATTTCCCTTCTGTTTGTAAGTTACTTGTCCTTCAAACATTTGATTCAAGACCTCTCGTGCCGGTTTCGATTTTGCCTGTATAGTCAACGGCTTCATTCCTGCAACTACCTGCGGGCCGTAGGAAAATGTAAATCCACCTTGCTGTGAAATCATTTTCAATATATCATCAGCGTCACCATTTATGATCTGTACTGTTACTTTCTTTTCCAGATAAGGCACATTGTTTTGCGCAGAAAGCTTGAGGCTTTCAAACAAAATTAACATGATAACGAAAAGATTTAATTTACTTGCAACTTTTTCCATTGAAAACAATTTGTTCATTCTCTTTTTTAATTTCTAATCCTAAAGTTTCAGCGATCACAAAAGCAATATCATCGATAGGTTCATCCTCGAAGGTCACAGTAATTCTACAAGTTTTCAGATCCATATTCGCAAGACCCAACTGAACATCATATACATCATTTAACACATTTATGACTGTACCCAATTCGGCATTCTCGAACACAAAAACTTTGTCGGAGTAAGCAGAGATGTTCTCTTTTATAACTTCCTTCTTCCCTATGACTTTTGTTGTAATGTTGTAAGTTGCTTCTTCGCCTGCATTGAGGCTAAGCATCTGGTCCGAAACCGTTGTAACTTTTACTTCTCCGGAAACAACAGAGATGATAATGACATCGGAACTTTCCTTTGCTTTAACATTGAAACTGGTTCCAACATCTTCTATCTTCAAGTCAGCTGCTTCTACAACAAATGGATTGCTTTCATCGTGTTTAACATCAAAGAATGCTTCACCTTTCAATTTCACAATTCGTTTCTTTGAAAAATGATCGACTGAATACGCCAGTGTTGTATTTTTGTTCAACGTAATCGTACTCCCATCAGGCAATATTTCTTTTTTCACTTTTTCTGTTGAATGAATCTCAGCGAGATTATCTTCAGAGGGGAGGGTCATAAAGAATGCTAACATTCCCAGGCCTGCAAATATCAGAACTGCTGCAGCTATTCGGATAAATGTTAAGCGATTTGACTTTTGCTGAATTGGAATTATTTTTCCATTCTCATGTTTCTGAGAAATTGATTTTTTCAGTTTTATCCATGCTGCATCTGTATCCACAGGAATAACATCACGCAATGAAGCACCAGCCTCGAACAACTTCCCAAATTGCTTGAATTCGTTATCGTTTTCAGGACTCTCATTTCTCCATTCGGTAAGCAATGCTTCTTCTTCAGCTGTTGCTTCTCCGGCAAGATACTTTGCTATGATATCATCGATATGTTCAAATTTATTCTCCACGTTCCATCATATATAAAGTGAAATAAACAACAACCACACTGTCAGATAATCCTTCAATTGCTCTCTCATTATCTTCAATGCTTTTCCCATGTGATTCTCTACTGTCTTTATTGAGATGCCAAGTTGTTCAGCGATCTCTGCGTACTTCAATTCTTCAAATCGACTTAGCTTAAAAACAAGTCGACATTGTTCAGGCAAACTTTCAATTGCAACATGAATCTGATTTTGAAGTTCATTATGAAAAGTAGTAACGGTAGCGGGCTCTGATTGTTGAGCCATAGCTGTCACTTCTTCGGCATAGATCTGTCTGACCTTTGCATGTTTGATTTTATTGAGGCTCGTATTCCTTACTGCCCGAAATAAATATGATTGTACAGAAGTGGTAATTTCCATGGTTTCCCGTTTTTCCCAAAGCTGAACAAAAACCTGCTGTACTACTTCCTCTGACTCATCGATATCATTGAGAATAGTGTTGGCATAATTGCACAAGCGTTGATATAGCGACTTGAACAGTGATTCCACTGCTTTTTCGTCGCCATTTTGCAAAGCTTGCACTAATTCCTGTTCGTTTGTAAACACCACTCTTGGATTTGGCGGCAATTTACAAATGCTTTACAGATATATGACAACAGAAAATAGAGTTACCCCTATTCGTGTTGTAAAAAAGTTAAAATTGCTTCAAATTGATTAACATATGCTTGATTCGCACCCTGAATTAAAGGGAATTTTAAACGATTTGATTACTATTGTAATCAAATGGCTTCAAAAAATATGTGATCTTCCAATCATGTCAAAACTTCAATATATTTTAATGTGAAATCCAATTCAGAAATTAAAAATGTTGCAAAACTTTTTCTAAAGCTTGGCTTCACTGCTTTTGGCGGACCAACTGCTCATATTGCAATTATGTATAATGAAGTGGTGACTAAAAGAAAATGGATGACCGAGCAACATTTTCTTGATTTGATTGGCGCAACCAATTTGATACCCGGTCCGAATAGTACTGAAATGGCTATTCATATTGGCAAAGAAAGAGCCGGTTGGAAAGGATTGGTTGTAGCCGGACTCTGCTTTATTTTACCTGCTGTTTTTATTACCGGAATTTTTGCCTGGCTTTACAAAAAATATGGATTACTACCCGAAGTTCAGCCATTTGTTTATGGAATAAAACCAGCCATCATCTCTGTAATCCTTGCGGCAATATATCCTCTTGCAAAAAAGTCATTAAAATCAACTGAGCAAATTTTGATTGGTTTGGTTGTTCTCATTTTAGCGCTACTAAATTACAATGATATCTACTTAATGTTTGGAGCCGGAATCTTTGCACTGATCTTGAATTCTACAAAAAGCAATCGAATTACAAAAAGCTTTTTTCCTGTTACACTTTTGCAAATTTCAAATACAACACTGGTTTCTGTAAGCAACTTAAATTTGTTTTTGATCTTTCTGAAAATTGGAGCAATTTTATATGGCAGCGGCTATGTTTTATTTGCATTTCTTGATACAGAACTTGTTTCAACAGGAATAATCTCAAGACAACAATTGATCGATGCAATCGCTGTTGGACAATTTACTCCCGGTCCAGTTTTTTCATCTGTGACATTCATAGGTTATCAAATAAATGGATTTAACGGTGCTTTGATTTCAACTGCAGGTGTTTTTATCCCATCATTTATATTTGTTGCATTGTTGAATCCTTTTGTAAAGAAAATGAGGAGTTCATTGGCTTTCGCTTCTTTTCTTGATGCAGTTAATGTTGCTTCTATCGCTATCATCATAGCTATCTGCTATATTATGGGGAAAGAAATTATTAACAACTGGCAAACAACTCTCATAGCAGTATTAAGTTTAGTAATTGCATTCGGCATGAGAAAAATCAACAGTGCATTGATCATTTTGATTGGTTCGCTGTTAGGATTTTTACTGACATTAATCTGAACCATGAAATCTCATCAAGGGAAGTGACCTTCCTCATAAAATAGAAAAGTGGACTTATTTTCATTACTTTTGGGTTCCCTTTTATGTAGGGAGGTCAATTGTACGTCTTACAATGGCATTATACGAAAATTACATCGTATTATAAGAAAATCCAAATCAGGTTTCAAAATAAGAAAGAAATGAAAAACATTACTTTATTTGTCGTAATAATTCTATCGACAACATTACTGAAAGCACAGACAGCACTGTTCATTCCTGATACACTTTCCGGAAGCAACATCAATCTGAATATTGCGGATAGCACAAATCAGTTCTTTCCCGGATTCAATACAACAACGATTGGATACAATGGAAGATATCTGGGACCGACAATCATTTTGGATAAAGGTCAAACGGTGACGATGAATGTTCACAATGCATTGATGGATACTACCACAACGCATTGGCATGGATTACACGTAGCGCCTATGAATGATGGAAGTCCGCATAATCCTATATTGTCAGGCGACAATTGGAGTCCGTCATTTACTGTAATGGACAATGCTGCTACCTATTGGTATCATCCGCATATGCATGGTATGACAATGGACCAAGTAATGATGGGAGCTGCGGGATTGATTATCGTGCGGGATTCATTAGAAGCAACTTTAGACCTTCCAAGAAAATATGGTGTAGATGATTTCCCACTTGTGTTTCAATTCCAGCATATGGATAGCACTACAAAACAAATTATACTTGATGACGAAGCAGATAATATTACAATGGTAAATGGTCAGATCTCTGCCCCTTTCTTAAATGTTCCTGCACAGATTGTTCGTCTACGAATACTGAACGCTTCAAGTCATCGCTTCTTCGAATTTGGCTTTGATGACAACAGAACATTTAATCAAATTACATCGGATGATGGTTTGCTTAACGCTCCTGTTCCTTTGACAAGACTAATGTTAGGTTCAGGCGAAAGAGCAGAAATTCTTGTTGACTTCTCAGGTCAACAAGGAAGTACATTTTTTATTAAACAATATGGTACACAATTGCCGGCAGGTTATCCGGGAGGCCCGCCTGATGGAATGGGAATGATGACAATGGGACCACTTGACAACACAGATTTTAATTTGCTTCAATTGAATGTTGTTTCACAAACAATAAATCCTGTTACAACAATTCCTTCTGCATTAACTACAAACATTCCTTACTCCTCTGTAGGAGCAGATAATTTTACTGTTGCAATTACAGGTATTCCAATGATGAGCATGACAAACTTTGCTATGAATGGTGTTCAGTACGACATGAATGTGATCAACATGAATACTAATCAGAATAAAATTATGACCTGGACCATTTCAAATCAAAGCATGATGCCGCATCCTTTTCATATTCATGGCAACCACTTTTATGTGCTTTCCGTAAATGGCGCGACTCCTCCTTTAAATATGCAAGGAAGAAAAGATGTTGCTGTTGTTTCACCTATGGGAGGTTCTTTGGTTTTGATCACACGATATGATGACTTCAATGACCCAATGATGCCATATATGTTTCATTGTCATATTTTGAGTCACGAGGATAATGGAATGATGGGACAGTTCATTGTTAATCCACCTTTAACCAACATTTCTGAAAACTCAAATGATCTCAACAATCAACTTTATCCGAATCCGGTAAATGGAACATTGAATGTAATGTTGCAAAATGAAAAGCATCAGCCAATGACGTTATCAATTTTCAACGACATGGGACAAAATGTTTCAATGACGAAAACAAGAGAAGGAAATATATCGATTCCTGTATCAGAATTAACGGCGGGAATTTATATGCTCTTTGTTACTGACGAAAATGGCAATACAAAAACAAGTAAGTTTATAAAAGATTAATTCAAGAATTGTTTTTCACAATAATTTGAGAAAACGAATCCCCTGCGGCGAAATAGTTGTTATCGGCACAGGGGATTTCTTATTGAAATACACGTCAAGCGTTTTCGTAACAAATAAAAATATTGCCATTTTTAAATGATCTGCAAGACTTGGTTTTAAAATTAAGCGGTTTTGAAATATCATTGAACATGGTCCTTCCTTTACCAATAGCAACCGGGAACAAGACGATTTGAATTTCATCGATCAGTCCGACTTGCGCCAATTGATTTACAATACTGCCACTCCCAAGTATTACCAGATCTCGTCCTTCTTCCTCTTTAAGTTTTTTAATTTCTTCGACAAGATCTCCTTTGATAAGTCTTGTGTTATTCCAGGTAGGATTGCTGAGTGTCCTTGAAAAAACCACTTTCTCAAACTCATTCATTTGTTTAGCCATTATTGGATCATATTCTTTGGCCATTGGACTAGGCCAGAATCCGACCATCATTTCATAGGTCTTTCGACCAAAAACAAGCACTCCTTCGCCGGTCATATTTCTGCTGACAAATGTATTCCATTCAACATCACCCGGACTATGATGGGCCCAGCTAATGTCATCGTTTTCGCCTGTAAAATATCCATCTAAGGTCACTTGATTAAACACAATTAATCTGCGATTATTTGTTTCCATTTTCTTTGGATTTATAACTAATTACCTTTGCAATAGTATTAAAAAATACAATTCACTTGCTGCAAATATTTCCATTCAAGGCCAATGTTTAACTTTAAGATTTGGTTTTTGCATATTTTCTTTATATTTACAATTGATCAAAAAATACATATTAAAATATAAATAGTCTGTATGCCACCGATTAAGAAAACTCTTAAAGTCTGCAGTAAAGGACACAAATTTTACAAATCATCGGATTGCCCAACTTGTCCTAAATGTGCTCTCGAAAAGAAACCTAAGGACGGCTTTCTTTCGACAATATCAGCACCGGCTCGCCGCGCATTAGAAAGCAAAAATATTTCCACATTAAAAAAGCTTTCCGGATTTAGTGAAATTGAAATTAAAAATTTGCATGGTATGGGGCCAAATGCAATTTCCAAATTACAAAGCGCCCTGAAAAAAGAAGGACTTACTTTCAAAAAAGAAAAAACAAAGAAGGCTATTAAAAAGCCAATAGTGAAAACAAAATCTGAAAGCAGTACAAAACCTTCGGAAACTGATAAGGTGGATGCTTTCATGAAAAAACTAAAGCATCCTTTGAAAAATGTAATTGAAGAGCTTAGAAAAATTATCCTCAGCACTCATCGTTCTGTTGGAGAAGAAATAAAATGGAATGCACCAACCTTTTTATATACCGGCGAAATGGAGAATTTCAATCCAAAAGAATATAAAAGATATATTATAGTTTCTAATTTCTACCAAAAAGATTGTATCCGCTTAATCTTCCCAAGTGGAGCTAGAGTCAATGACAAATCAGGTTTGCTGGAAGGCGACTACAGTGATGGAAGAAGACTTGCTCACTTCTATAGCTCAGAAGATGTAAAATTAAAGCAAAAGAAATTGCAAAATGTAATTAAGTCCTGGTTGAAATTATCTACTTAATTTTTACTTTTCTAAATAATTATTTATAACAATGACAGACATAAATTACATAAAGAACCTTAGAGTCCCATCAAAAGAAAATCCACTAAGAATTCTTATGAGCGCATGTCTGACCGGGTTAGCCTGTGGTTATGACGGGACATCTTATGGTGACTATCCGGCTTCAGCCAGAATTCTAAAATATGAAACTGTCAGAATTTCTCGCTTTTGTCCGGAAGAATTTTCATTCGGAACACCACGGGAAATGTGCGATATTCATGGCGGAACGGGTATTGATGTCCTTGAAGGCAGAGCAAAAGTACTGACAGAAAGCGGAAAAGACTGGACAAAAGGAATGATAAACGCTTCAGAGAAAATGCTTGCTTTCGCTATTCAGGAAAATGTAGAACTTGCAATTATGATGGACGTAAGTGCTGCATGTGGTAGTCAGGTAATTTATTCAGGAAACAGATTCGGTGAAAACAAGGTACATCAAATCGGCGCCGGTGTTTGCGGCGCGCAACTTATTAGAAATGGAATTAAAGTAATTAGCCAGAGAGATTACGCTTCGCTTGAAATCTTAATGACAAAAATTGATCACGGATATATAGCAGATGCTAAACTTAAGGACCATCATGAAAGTGATTGGTATAAGGAATATTTCAATACCGATAAAAAATTATAACCGCTCTCCACATTTTCAAAAACAATTATTCTTCGAAATGAAAAATAGTCCTATTGATGAGTATATAAATAAATTGCCGGCTGACAGAAAATCGGCAATGGAAGTGTTAAGAAAAACAATCCTGGATAATTTGCCTAAAGGGTTTTCAGAAGTGATAAGCTACGGCATGATAGGTTATGTTGTGCCACATTCTAAATATCCAAACGGATATCACTGCGATCCATCACTACCGCTTCCATTTATGAGCGTTGCCTCTCAAAAGAATTTTATTGCCGTGTATCATATGGGAATTTATGGAGATCCAAAATTATTAGAATGGTTCACGAAAGAATATTCTAAATACTCGAAGACTAAACCTGACATGGGAAAAAGTTGTATTCGCTTCAAGAAGATCGATCAAATACCTTACAAATTGATAGGAGAGCTTGCAAAAAAAATCACCGTTGATAAGTGGATCAAATTATACGAATCAAATTTAAAATAAAGAATGCCCCTCCATTTCGAAACCAATTATCTTTCAATCGACCCCTTGACACTCAAGGACAATGAATTCATTTATAAATTAGTGAACACTCCCGGATGGTTGAAATTTATTGGCGAAAGAAATGTCAGATCGCCGGAATATGCTTTGGAATATATCAACAGGATTTTACATAACGAAAATGTAGCTTATTGGACGGTGAAATTAAAACCTAACTCCATTCCTATTGGTGTGATCACGTTAATCAAGCGCGATTATCTTCCTCATCATGATATCGGATTTGCTTTTCTTCCGGAATATATGGGAAAAGGATATGCTTTTGAAGCAACCAATGCTGTTATAAATGAACTTTCTAAAATTGCTATTCACTCTGTTCTCATGGCAATCACAGTACCAAGCAATTCTTCATCAATAAAATTGCTTGAGCGACTGGGATTTCGATTTGAAAAATTTATCCCTGTAGATGGGGAGGAGCTGGCTTCTTATCGTTACGATCTTCCTTTGAAATAATTCAAAACTTATATCCTAAACACAATCCAAACCCTCTGAATCCCGGCATCTCAGGGTCATATTTAATGTTTACACTGTTTGAAGTCACAGTATAATCCATTGATCCGGGAATTTCTTCATCTATGTCAGCAAGTTCATTTTTGATATCCTGAATATCGATCTGAGAAAAATCACCAAGTGCAGTAATCTCAGCTTCTTGAGAACCAAATCCAACTCCAAGTATCCACCAGTCCAAAGTCATATGCTCACCAAGTAACCATTGTGAACCTAACATCAATCCAACAGTAGTCGCTTTGTATGAACCATCGGCAGGAACCTTTACTTCCTGGTTTGTTGTAGTGGAAGTATATGAAATATCTACTTTATCGACTATAAAAGTTGAATACCTAAAATATGGAGCGACATAAAATCCTTGCGGCGCTTTGCCTGAAAAATAATATCTGTATTCCGGAGTGAATGTCCAGCCGGAGAATGACATCGATTTTAAACTAGTCGTTGAGTCTTCATCAATAACAAAATCAGGTAAAGACCTTGAAGGAAGATATGAAATACCCATCGCCAAAGAAGAATGCTCTCCTAATGTCCTTTCATATTGAACTCCAATATTACCGAGCGCCAAACCCAATAGATTCAATTTTATTATATTTTCCTGTGCGTTTACAGCTAAAGCTGAAATCATAAAAATGCTAAGTACAAGTTTTTTCATAGTGTGGATATTTGTGAAGACAAGATACATTAATTTTAATATTCCGAGACATAAAAAAATCATTGTTTTCAACCTACCTTTACAAAAAAACAATAAAATGGAATACAGACGACTCGGAAAATCAGGTCTCAAACTAAGCGCCCTTTCATTAGGCTCATGGCTAACTTTCGGAAAACAGATTGAAAATAATATAGCTGACGAATTAATGTCGATAGCATATGATGCCGGAATTAATTTTTTCGACAATGCTGAGATCTATGCCCGCGGGCAATCTGAAATTGTGATGGGCGAGATCCTGAAAAAGAAAAACTGGGATCGATCGTCGTATGTAGTTTCAAGCAAAGTGTTTTTCGGAACTGAAGGAAAAGATGCAAAGCCAAATCAAAAAGGGCTTTCACGCAAGCATGTTGTTGAAGGAT
>ERZ795044.1936-NODE-1936-length-18304-cov-6.320127_pt1 | contig 18304 bp, 13 predicted proteins | sample MGYA00375128_ERZ795044 | MGnify/ENA primary metagenome ERZ795044 (study PRJEB30173, sample SAMN05720213) | anaerobic digester metagenome | isolation source: active sludge of municipal wastewater-treating anaerobic digesters | place: USA | collected 2014-12-22 ... | reverse complement strand
CACGCGGAAGCCGCGGGACGGCGAGATCGACGGGGTGGATTATTGTTTTCTCACGCGGGAACAATATAGCGCCCTCAAGGACAGCGGCGGCCTGCTGGAATATGTGGACTTCAGCGCCAACTCCTACGGGACGCCGAAGGCCGAGGTTGAGCATGCGCTGAACGCGGGCAGGGACCTGATTTTGGACATCGAGATCCAAGGCGCCGCGAACGTCCGCCGCCTGATGCCGGAGGCGCTGCTCATTTACATCGTCCCGCCCTCTTTTGAGGAGTTAAAAAAGCGTCTCGCGGGGCGCGGCTCGGAGACCGAGGAATCCATGAAGCTCCGCCTCGACATCGCGATCCGGGAGCTCTGCGAGGCCCCCGACGTGTACGACTGTTTTGTGGTCAACGACAGCATCGAGAATGCGGCGAATGAAATCGAAGCGATCCTCCGGCTCAAGCGGCAGGGGAAACCCTTTCCGCGGGGCTCCGGGGAACAGATATTAAAGGAGGTCATCAGCCTTGCTTAACCCCGCGGATATGTACAACCTCAACCAAAAAAACAGCCCCTACGCCAACGTGATCGCCGTCTCCAAACGCGCGAGGGAGATCTCCGAGGCCTATGAGGAGCAGCATGAAATCATGACGGAGAAGCCGCTGAAGCTTGCCATCGGCGAGTTTGCCCGCGACAGGTGCCGGATCGTCAAGGGGTCGATTAAGACCGAGGACGACTAAAATGGCGGAGAAAAAGACGATTTTGCTGGGCGTCACCGGCGGGATCGCCGCTTATAAGGCGGCGAGCCTCGCCTCCGCGCTGACAAAACGGAATTATACGGTCCTCCCGGTGCTGACGAAGGGCGCGTGCGAGTTCGTCTCGCCGCTCACCTTCACCGCCGTGACCGGAAATAAGGCGCTGACGGAGCTGTTCGGCTCCGGGATCGAGCCGGAGATCGCCCACATCGCGCTCGCGAAGCGGGCCGATCTTGTGCTGATCGCGCCTGCGACCGCGGACGTGCTCGCGAAGCTCGCAAACGGCATCGCGGACGACCTGCTGACCTCGGCCGTGCTGGCCGCGACCTGCAAAAAGCTGATCGCGCCGGCCATGAATACCCATATGTTTGAGAACCCGGCCACGCAGCGAAACCTTGCGCGGCTCCGGGCGGACGGCTTCGGCGTCGTCGAGCCGGGCAGGGGACACCTTGCCTGCGGCGAGGACGGCAGGGGCCGCCTCGCCGACGAGGAGGACCTGATCGCCGCCGTGGAGCGCGCCCTGCACGGGAACGATTCCCTCGCGGGGAAGAAAGTCGTCGTCAGCGCGGGCCCGACCATAGAGCCGATCGACCCGGTGCGCTATCTGACCAACCGCTCGACCGGAAAGATGGGCTACGCCGTCGCGAAGATGGCGGCGCTGCGCGGCGCGAACGTCGTGCTTGTCTCCGGAAAGACGAACCTCCCGGCCCCCTACGGGACCGATGTAATCCGGGTGGAGACCGCCGCGGAGATGGCGCAGGCCGTGCTCAAAGAGGCGGCCGAGGCGGATCTCGTGATTATGGCCGCGGCCGTCGCGGATTACACACCGGCCGAATATGCTGAAAATAAGATCAAGAAGTCCGACGGGGAGCTGACGCTCGCGCTCCGGCGCACCGAGGACATCCTCGCGGCGCTCGGCGAGCGGAAACCGGATTGGCAGGCGCTCTGCGGCTTCTCGATGGAGACGGAGAATCTGCTCGAAAACAGCCGCAAAAAGCTCGCCGCGAAGCGCGCCGATCTGATCGTCGCGAATTCGGTCGCGGAGGAGGGGTCGGGCTTCGCCTGCGATACAAACAAGGCCGTGCTGCTCTCGGCGCAGGAGGAGACGGTCCTCCCGATGATGACGAAGGAGGCCCTCGCGGACGCCATCCTCGACCGGCTGGCCGAGATGCTCGACGCGAAAATTTCCGCCGGAGCGGTAAAAAGTTGAAATCTTAGGCCGGTTCTTGACAGCGCGAAACGAACGTGCTATGATTGGGCCAATATTTGAAAAAAACGTCGATGGGGAAAACAATCCGGATTTTCCGCTCAGAGAGGGCCCGGCATTCTGAAAAGGGCCTGCGGAAACCGCGTGCGCACCAGCCCCGGAGCGCGTGCAAGCTTTTTGCGAACACGCCGGCGCCGCACCGTTACCGGCGGGCTTTGAGCGCGGGGAGTCTCTCCCCGTCAACAAGGGTGGAACCGTGAAGCGTAAGCTTCGCCCCTTAGGAATAAGGAGCGAAGCTTTTTTGTTTTTCCCGGCGGGCGAAAATTCCCGGAAGGGCCGGATGCCGCCGCCCGCGCCGCCCGACCCGCAGTCCTTGGGTTGTTCCCAGAGATGCGAGCGCCGGTCGAGGCTTTCCACAGCGTCACGGAAAAAGCCGATCTGTCCCCCCGGCGGGTGAAGATTTCCGAACCGGCCAGATGCCGCCAAGCCACGATTTTTTAGAAGAATCATGTTAATTTGCTTTCCCGTTTCGGCTCTGCGGGCACGGTGTCCGGGGCACGCAAACCGAGAAGCTTTTATAGGAGGAGTCAGTTATGGTAAAAGTAACCCTGCGCGACGATGTCCGGGAGTATGAGGCCGGAACCACCGCTTATGAGATCGCCCGGAGCATCAGCGCGGGCCTTGCCCGCGAAGCCTGCGCCGCAAGGATCGACGGCGAGCCCTGCGACCTGCGCACCCCGATCGAAAAGGACTGCGCCGTCGAGATCCTGACGTTTGACGATCCTTACGGAAAGAAGGCCTTCTGGCACACCACGAGCCACGTGATGGCGCAGGCCGTGCTGCACCTGTTCCCCAAGGCGAAGTTCTCCATCGGCCCGGCGGTCGACAGCGGCTTCTACTACGATTTCGACGTGGACCGCCCGTTTACGGCCGACGACCTCGCGCAGATCGAAGAGGAGATGGCCGAGATCATCAAGACCGGCCTCGAGGTCAGAAAGTTTTGCATGACCGTGGAAGAGGCGAGGGGCTTCATGAAGGATCAGCCCTATAAGCTCGAGCTGATCGAGGAGCACGCCGGCAAGGGCGAGGCCCTCTCCTTCTACCAGCAGGGCGATTTCACCGAGCTCTGCGCCGGGCCGCACCTGATGAGCATCGCTCAAATCAAGGCCTTCAAGCTCACCTCCACCACCGGGGCGTATTGGAGAGGCAATGAGAAAAACAAGATGCTCTCGCGCATCTACGGCATCTCCTACCCCAAAAAGGCCGAGCTCGAAGCCTACCTCGCCGCCGTCGAGGACGCCAAGCGCCGCGACCACAACGTCCTCGGCCGCCAGCTCAAATATTTCTGCAACAGCGACTACATCGGTCAGGGCCTGCCCTGCCTGATGCCGAAGGGCGCCAAACTCTTCCAGATCCTCAACCGCTACATTCAGGACAAAGAGGAGTACGAGTACGGCTACGTGATGACCCGCACGCCGCTGATGGCGAAATCCGATCTGTATAAAGTTTCCGGTCACTGGGATCATTATAAAGAGAACATGTTCGTCCTCGGCGACGAGGAGAAGGACAAGGAAGTCTACGCCCTGCGCCCGATGACCTGCCCGTTCCAGTATCAGGTCTACCTGAGCGAGAAGCACAGCTACCGCGACCTGCCGATCCGCTACGGCGAGACCTCGACGCTCTTCCGCAACGAGGCCTCCGGCGAGATGCACGGACTCATCCGCGTGCGCCAGTTCACCATCACCGAGGGCCACCTGATCGTCCGCCCGGACCAGCTCGAGCAGGAATTCGCGGGCTGCGTCCGGCTCATCAAGGAGGTCATGACCGACGTCGGCCTGATCGGGGACCTCTCTTTCCGCTTCTCGAGATGGGACCCGGACAACCGCGAAAAATACGAGGGCACGCCGGAGATGTGGGAAGAGGCCGAAACCACGATGCGCGGCATCCTCAACGACCTGCATATCCCGTATGTGGAGGCGAAGGGCGAGGCCGCTTTCTACGGCCCGAAGCTTGACGTGCAGGCGAAAAACGTCTACGGCAAGGAGGACACCATCGTCACCGTCCAGATCGACATGATGCTCGCCCAGCGTTTCGGCATGACCTACACCGACCAGAATAACCAGCAGATCAACCCGTATATCATCCACCGCACCTCTCTGGGCTGCTACGAGCGCACGATCGCCCTGCTGATCGAGAAATACGCCGGGGCCCTCCCGCTCTGGCTCTCGCCGGAGCAGGTGCGCGTCATGCCGATCACCGAGGATCAAAACGACTACGCCGAGGAGGTCCGGAAACAGCTCGCCAAAGCCGGGTTCCGCGCCGCGGGCGATCTGCGCTTCGAGCGGATCGGCTTCAAGATCCACGAGGCGCAGGTGGAGAAGATCCCGTATATGGTCGTCGTCGGCGCGAAGGAGAAGGAGTCCGGCACCGTCACGGTCCGCGACCGCAGGGACGGCGGGCAGACCGCCTGCACGCTCGAGGAATTCATCGCGAAGCTCCGCGCGGAGAACGACAATAGGGTCTGCTTCTGACGGAAAAAACCGCGCTCTCCGGATGGGAAGCCGCCCGGATAAAAGCGGGGGATCGGGGATATTCTCCCTATGGAGGAAGGCGTATGCCCGGGGCCTTTCCGGGAGCGCCGCCGGGAAAAATCATCCGCTCATTACAAAAGAGCCGCCTGTTTTTCAGGCGGCTCTTTTTGGAATAGAAAAGGGAAAGAGGCGCTCAGAACCCCCAGCTAAAATCAAAGCCGGTGTTCGGGTTTTCTTCCGTGGCGGAAGCGCCCGCGGAGCTGCCGGCCGCGGCCCCCGCGGCCCCCTCGCCGCGCAGAACGAGGAACGGGGACGCGCTGGCGACGGTGATCGCCGCCTCGCCGCTTTCGTCGACCACGGCCGCGTAGGTCTCAAACGTGCCGTCGTCTTTCTTGTGGATGATGGTGAGCGTGTCGCCGAGGTATTTGCCTCCAAGATGAAAGACGATCTTCCACGGGCCGAGGCCCTTCGGCTCGATGTCCCAAGTGCCCACGACGAGGGCGTCGCCCAGACCGAGCGCCGCGGCGTATGCTTTCATCGCCTTGTAGTCGTCCGAGAGGCGGCTCAACTTTTCATAGGAGACGATCTTTCCGGTGATGATTTGCTCGTCATCGCCGCGATCCGTTTTCTCTTTCCCGGACTTTTTCGGAGGCTCGGCGGAACCGGCGCCGATCACGACCTTCGTGGAGGCGCCGACAAATCCGACGTCGAGCATGTCATAATCGAAATCGTCGGCGTCGGAAACCGTGGCGACCTGCTCATGATACCAGTCCTCTTCCTTCAAACCGGAGGTCGCGTCGGTAAACTCCTCTTCCTCGAGCGTGAAATAGCTGCCGTCTACTCTTTTATAATAGTGGGTAGCGCCGTCTTTTACTTCAATTTTGTAATAGTAGGGCTGCTTCTTGAAGTAGGAAGCGTAGAAAATGTTTCTGACGGTGCCGCCTTCGGTCACGGCCACGCCGGAGCCGAGTTTGATATCCGCTGCGTAGATGGCGAGATCCTCGCTGCTCGCGGCGAGCGTGCCGCCGTTAACGATGACGTCGCCGCCGCTGCACTCGATCGCTATCGTGTCGGCGTCCGCGCTGAGCGAACCGCCGTTGACGGTCAGGTCGCCGGTAAAAACATTGATACCCATAACGTCGGCAACCGCGTTGACCGTGCCGCCGCTGATCGTGACGTTGCCGTGACAAAGCATCGCTGTCGTGTCGCCGGACGCGTTGATTGTGCCGCCGCTGACGATCAGGGGGCCTTGGACATGAATACCGGACTGTCGGCCATATGATTCGACCGTGCCGCCGCTGATTTCAATTTTGTTGGTGCAAAAAATCGCGTCAAAGCCGTCGGTCGCGCGGATTTCGCCGCCGCTGACAACTAAGGTGCCATAAACAACAATACCCGCTTGGTCGCAAGTCAGGCCGATCTTGCCACCGCTGACGGTCAGGTCACCGTTGACCCAGATACCATACATATCGCCTTCTGATTCGATCGTGCCGCCGCTGATCGTGGCGCTGCTGCCGCACAAAATCGCGGCCGAGGTGGCGGCCGCGGTGATCGTGCCGCCGCTGACGGTCAGGCCACCGTTGGCCCGGATAGCATATATAGCGCCTTCTGATTCGATCGTGCCGTTTTTGATGACAAGCTCCCCGCCGCTGTACAGCCCGGCATAATTGGCGCGTACCGTCAGAGAGCCGTCGCCTTGGATGGCGAGCGTTTTTTCGGAATAAATCGCGGCCATAGAAGGACGCTTGGCTTCGCCGCCGATGACGTTATCGCCCTCCAGAACGACTGTCAGATCATTCGCGGAATAGATACCGTACTGAACCTTATCTCCCAGCATCTGAAAATCTTTCAGCGTCAGGACGCCGTCTTCGTACATGGCGTAGGAGGCGGGCATCGGCTCCCCGATCGCGGCGGGCGCGGCGTCGGCGGAGGCGAGGCAATAGCCGCTTGAAAGAGTGATGCCGTTGACCGTGACAGAATCTGTTGCCGGTATCGCCGCCGCGCCGACCGGCAGCAGGCTGAGCATGAGCAGCAGGCTCATCACAAAAGAAACGATTTTTTTCATTTCATTCCCTCTTTTCCGAGATTAACAGAAAAATCATAATATTTTTTTCTTAAAATGTCAAATAAAATAGAAAAATTTCTGTTTTTTGTCGGCCGTGGAAGTACGGCTTTGATTTTTCCCGGGGAAAGCCGGTTTTGGATTTTTAAAAAGGAGGCTTTTTAAATGGAAAGGAAAGTAAAATATTATATTCCATATTATAATATTTGAAGATTGGACATTGTTTTTAATTTTTTATTGACAATGACGAATTCTTGTAATAAACTAAACTTAATATGTGTAATTATACGTATCTATAAAAGCACATTTAACTTATAGAGAGGACAACTGAATAGTATGGATTTTTTAGCGATCACCTCAAAGCTTGGGGTATTCGCCGGACTCAATTCGGAGGATATCCTTGCCTGTGTTATCATTGGCGGAATCGCTTTGTTAGTCGGAATTGGTATCGCCTTTCCCTTGGGCGTTTTGTATAGGCGCAAGGTCGCGGAGGCCGAGCTCGGCTCCGCGGAGGAAGAGGCCAGAAGGATAGTCAACGATTCGATCAAAACTGCCGAAAATCGAAAGAAGGAGGCCTTGGTTGAGGCAAAGGACGAGATCCACAGACTCCGCAGCGAGACGGAAAAAGAACTGAAGGACCGCCGCGCGGAGGTGCAGCGTCAAGAGCACCGCCTCCAGCAAAAAGAGGAGTCTCTCGACAAAAAGATGGACAACCTCGATAAAAAAGAGGAGGCCCTGACCTCCAAGCAGCAGGTCACGGACGAGCGTCTCGCCGAAGCGGAACAGATCAAAAAGAGCCAGTACGACATGCTCGAAAAGGTCAGCGGCTACACGACGGAGCAGGCGAAAACCCAGCTTCTCCAGACCGTTGAGCAGGAGCTTACCCACGAAAAAGCGCTGCGCGTGATGCAGTATGAGCAGCAGCTCAAGGATGAGCAGGAGGAAAGAGCCCGCGAGATCTTGAGCGCCGCGGTCAGCAGATGCGCGCCGGATTATGTGGCGGAGGCCACCGTGTCCGTCGTGCCGCTGCCCAATGACGAAATGAAGGGCCGCATCATCGGCCGCGAGGGACGCAACATCCGCGCCCTCGAGACGCTGACCGGCGTCGATCTGATCATCGACGACACGCCGGAGGCCATCACCCTGTCGAGCTTCGACCCGGTGCGCCGGGAGATCGCCCGGCTCTCGCTCGAAAAGCTCATTCAGGACGGACGCATCCATCCGGCGAGGATCGAGGAGACGGTCGAGAAGGCAAGAAAAGAAGTCGACGCGAAGATCAAGCAGGACGGCGAGAAGGCCGTGCTCGAGTGCGGCGTCCACGGTTTGGCGCCTGAGCTCGTGCGCCTGCTCGGCCGGATGCGCTACCGCACCAGCTACGGGCAGAACGTGCTCGCGCACTCCATCGAGGTCGCGGAGCTCTCCGGCATGCTCGCCTCGGAGATCGGCGGCATCGACGTGGCCATGGCCACGAGAGCCGGCTTGCTGCACGACATCGGCAAGGCCCTGACGCATGAGATCGAGGGCAGCCACGTGAGCATCGGCGTCGACGTCGCGAAGAAATACAAAGAGCCGCAGGACGTCATCCACGCCATCGAGGCGCACCACAACGACGTCGAGCCGCACACCACCATCGCGTGGATCGTGCAGGCCGCGGACGCCATCTCCGCCGCGAGGCCCGGCTCCAGACGAGAGAATCTCGAGAGCTACATCAAGCGCTTGGAGAAGCTGGAGGAGATTGCGAAATCCTTCGACGGCGTCGACTCCTGCTATGCCATCCAAGCCGGCCGCGAGGTCCGGATTCTGGTCAAGCCGGAGCTCATTTCCGACGACGATATGGTGCTCATCGCGCACGAGATCGCCCAAAAGATCGAGACGGATCTCGATTATCCGGGCCAGATCAAGGTGCACCTCGTGCGGGAAAGCCGCGCGGTCGATTACGCAAAGTAAATTTTCAAAAAAATAAAAAATACGGCGGATCGGCGATCCGCCGTATTTTTATGCCCAAAAGCGTGCCGCTTTGCATAGAATGGCTTGAAAAACCTTATTTTGGAGGGGCACCATGATTCTGAGAAACAAAGAATACGACCGGGCGAAGGCGGTGGAATACGCTCACCGGTGGGCGTATTTCCGGAATCCGGCTTTTTATGATTTTTCAGCCATTGGGGGAGACTGCACCAACTATGCCTCGCAATGCATTTTTGCCGGGAGCGGCGTGATGAATTTCACGCCGACGTTCGGGTGGTACTATATCGACATCAACGACCGGGCCCCCGCGTGGACGGGGGTCAAGTACCTGTACAATTTCCTCATCAACAACACCGGGGCCGGGCCATACGGCAGGGAAGTGTCGATTTCGGAGGTGAGGCCGGGGGACATCTGCCAGCTGATCATCGACGAGGCGGACTGGCAGCACTCGCCGGTCATCATCGCCGTCGGAAGAAACGCGAGGACGTACGCCAACATCTGGGTGGCCGCCCATTCCTATGACTGCGACTGCCGGCCGCTCTCGAGCTATGCCATCCGCGAGGTGCGTTTTATCCATATTGAAGGCGTCCGGGAGATCATGGCCTCCAACATGAGAAACGGCGGCGGGACCCCCGAGACGAGCGCTGCAACCCCGGCCTCCGGGGCCGGAGCCACGAGGACCGTGCTGGGGGCCGGATTTAAAAAGCCCGGCATTAACGCCACGGGGCTCACATTGCCCGGAGATGGAATCGCGGGGGCCACCGGATTCGCGATGCCCAGCTTCGAGATGATGGGATCCGTTTCGCCCAAAAACGAGATCACGGAGATCACAGGGATCACCATGCCTGATTTCGGAGTCACCGGGGTCACTCTGCCCGGGATCGGGGTCACCGGGGTCACCATGCCCAATTTCGGGGTCACGGGGGTCACTCTGCCCGGGATCGGGGTCACAGGGGTCACAGGGGTCACCCTACCCAGGATTGGGGCCACGGGGGTCACCGGGGTCACCCTGCCCGGGGCCGGGGTCACAGGAGTCACCGGGGTCACGATACCCGATTTCGGGGTCACGGGGGTCACAGGAGTTACGGGGATCACAATACCCAATTTCGGGATTACCGGGTTCACAATGCCCAACTTTGGAATCACGGGGTTCACAATGCCGAATTTTGGGGTCACAGGGATCACCGGGACCACCCTGCACGGGAGCGGGGCCACGGGTGGCACGGGAGTTACGGGGGTCACGAGGCCCGCGAGGTCCACGGGGTTTACTACCCCCGATTTTGGGATTACGGGGCCTTTTACGCCCAGAATCGGAGCCACGGGGAGCGCCGTGCCCGGGATCGCGGGGCCTTCTACGCCGCAACCGGGCGCGCGATAATATAAATCGGCAAACCGCAATGGCAACGAAAAAGAGCTTCGGCATCGCGCCGAAGCTCTTTTTCTATGGTTTCGCGCCGTCCCCGGGCCTTTCCGGGGGAGGGGAGCGTCACGCGTTCCAAATCTTTTCGCAGTATTCCCGCACGGTGCGGTCGACGAAAAATTCCGGCGAGGCGGCGATATTCGCGAGGGACATGCGGTTCCACGCGTCCCGGTCGCGGTAGAGGCGGTCGGCCTCGTCCTCGGCGTCCATATAGGCGCGGAAGTCGGCGCAGGCCATATAAAAGTCCGCCGTCTCCAAGAGCTCCGCGAGGTCGGAGAAATCCTCCCCGCCGACGCCGGCCCGGAGGCGCTCAACCGCGTACCGGAGCTCCGGGTCCGCCTCAAGGAAGGCCCTCGGGTCGTAGCCCCTGCCGCGGAGCGCCGAAACCTCCTCGGAGGTCATGCCGAAAGGAAGGTTGTTTCCCTCGCCGGCCTCGCGGAAAATCTCAAGGTTCGCGCCGTCGAGCGTGCCGACCGTGACCGCGCCGCTGAGCGAAAGCTTCATGTTGCCGGTGCCGGAGGCCTCCGTCCCGGCGAGGGAGATCTGCTCGGAGATCTCGGAGGCGGGCATCAGCAGTTCCGAGGCGGTGACGCCGTAATTTTCCAGATAGACGAGGTGGAAGCGGTCCCGGGCGGCCGGGGAGCGCCGCATCTCGGTCCCGATCATCCAGATCAGCTTGATGATGCGCTTAGCGAGATGATAGCCGGGCGCGGCCTTCGCCCCGAAAAGGAAGGTGCGCGGCAGGATGTCGGCCCCGGGATTTGCCTCCAAGCGGCCGAGCAGCGCGAGCATGCGCAGGGCGTTGAGGTGCTGGCGCTTGTATTCGTGCAGGCGCTTGGCCTGTACGTCGAAGATGGAGTCCGGGTCGATCGCGTCGCCCGAGACGTCCCGAAACTGCTTCGCGAAGTCGGCCTTGTTGAGCCGCTTGACGGCACCGAGGGACTCGAGCGCGGCGGGGTCGTTTTGATACTCCCGCAGGCGGCGCAGGCGCTCCGGGTCGTGCTCAAAGTCGCCGCAGAGCTCCTTTGCGAACGCGGAGAGCCTCGGATTCGCGACGCACAGCCAGCGCCGCGCCGCGATGCCGTTGGTGACGCTCGCAAAGCGCTCCGGAAACGCGCGGCCGAGGTCTCGGAAGGCGCTCTCTTTCATGACCGCCAGATGGTGCTCCGAGACGCCGTTGACCGTATGGCAGCCCCAGACGCAGAGATTCGCCATGCGGATCTTGCCGCCGGAGACGATGGCCATGCGCTCGATCTCGTTTTCGCGGAAGCCCTTCGCCTCCAAATCTTTGCAGAGGCGGCGGTCGATCTCCAAAATAATCATATAGATCCGGGGAAGCAGCGCCTTGAGCGCGCCGGCGTCCCAGCACTCCAGCGCCTCCGGCATCACGGTGTGGTTCGTGTAGCTGAAGGTGCGGAACGCGATGTCCCAGCTCTTCTCCCAGTCGTAGCCGCAGTCGTCAAGCAGCTGCCGCATCAGCTCGGGGATGGCGAGGGCGGGGTGGGTGTCGTTGATGTGGATGGCGGCCTTCTGCGGCAGGGTCTCGAGCGTGCCGTAGTTGACGATATGCCGCCGGACGATGTCGGAGAGGGACGCCGAGACCAGAAAATACTGCTGTTTCAGGCGTAGGAATTTGCCCTCGGCGTGGTTGTCGTTCGGGTAGAGGATGGAGGAGATGGCCTTCGCCATAGAGGCTTTTCGGAACGCGTCGGGGTAATTCCCGGCGTTAAAGAGATCCATATCCATCTCCGGCGTCGTCGCCTTCCAGAGGCGCAGGCGGCTCACCTCCGGCGTATCGAAGCCCGGGAGCATGACGTCGTAGGGCACGGCGCGGACGGTCTCAATATCTTCGTGCTCGACAAAATGGCGGCCGCCGTCCCAAAACTCCTTGATGTCGCCGCCGAAGCGGACGTCGACGGACTTCTCGTTCTGCGCTTCGAGCCAGACGCCGCCGCCGGGCAGCCAGTCGTCCGGCTTCTCGCTCTGCCAGCCGTCGGTAAGGATCTGGCGGAAGATGCCGTATTCAAAACAGATCGAGTAGCCCATGGCCTGTTTCCCGATGGTGGCAAGACCGTCCATGAAGCAGGCGGCAAGGCGGCCGAGGCCGCCGTTTCCGAGGCCGGCGTCCGGCTCCCGGGCATAGATGCGCTCCGGGCTGATGCCGAATCCGGCGAGGGCCTCCTCATAGGCTTCCGTCAGGCCGAGATCGTAGAGGCTGTTTTTGAGCGAGCGGCCGAGCAAAAATTCCATGGAGAGATAGTAGATCTCCTTGTCGCCGCGGGAGACGTGGGCGGCGTTGGCGCGGCGCTCTTTTTCGGCGAGGATGCCGCGCAGCAGCATGGCCGAGACATTATAAATTTGGGAGTCGTCGGCGCTGTCCGGCGGGAGGAGGTGATAGGCCTCCGTCAGAGCTTTGAGCTTTTCGGTAAAAAAGGATCTGTCGAATTCGGACATAAGGGCTCCTTTTCGGTCATTTTGTTGAGAAAAGAATATATTCTATTATATTCAGAAACCGTCGGCTTGACAAGTTGGCCAAACGACCGAAAAAGAGTTTGCCAAACCGACAAAATGCGCTATAATATAGCTAATATATTGCACCTTACGGAGGGATCCGAGATGGAACAGGTAAAAAAGATCAAAATCGACATTGCCGGCGCCAGTTACAGCATCAACTCCGCCGAAGAGGAGGGCTACGTCCTGAGCCTCTCGCGGGAGATCAACGGGGACATCCAGACCCTGATGTCGAGGAACCCGGCCCTTTCGCTCAACGACGCGCTGGTGCTCTGCGCGCTGAGCTATCTCGACGAGTACAGGAAGGAATCCTCCAACAGCGATCACATCCGTTCCCAGCTCAAAGATTACCTCGGCGACACCGCCCGCGCCCGGATGGAAGTGGACGAGGCTAACCGCCGCGCCGAGAAGCTGGAGAAAGAGCTCGAGGAGCTGCGGAAAAGATGGTCGAGGTGACAATCAAGCTCCTTTCGGAGAACGCGGTATTCCCGGAAAAGGCGACGGACGGCGCCGCGTGCCGGGACGTTTCCGCCTGCCTCGACGGGCCGGTCACCATCCTGCCGGGAAAGACCATGCTGATCCCCACGGGCTTCGCGATGGCGGTGCCGGAGGGCTACGCGGCGTTTGTGTTCGCGAGAAGCGGCCTCGGCATCAAAAAAGAGATCGCGCCCGGGAACTGCGTCGGCGTCGTCGACTCGGATTACCGCGGCGAGGTGAAGGTCGGCCTCTGGAACCGGGGAGACATGCCTTATACTATTATGCCCGGAGATCGGATCGCGCAAATCGCGATTCTTCCGGTTCCCGAGACGCGATGGACGGCCGCGGAGGAACTGCCGGAGAGCGGGCGCGGCGCCGGCGGCTTCGGCTCGACCGGACAATAGGCCCGGCGCGCCGGTTCCGAGAGGATCGGGCACTCCCCGTTCGCGGGGGAGCGAAGGACGGGCCGGCGGCGGAATCAGAACCGCTTTTGACCCGGCTTCCCGTTCGCGGGGGCAAAAAACTATGGGAGAAAAAGACGGGAGCCTTTCGCGGTTCCCGTCCCTTTTTGTCTCTCTTTCATGGACCCGGTCGCCGCAGGCCGCCTTTTTTGTTCGCCTTTTAAGAAACCGGCGGCCGCGGGGCCGCCTTGCCGGGGTTTCGGCCCCGGATTCATAGCAGGCCGATCAGCCTCGCCGTCTCCGCGAGCGGGAAGCCCACGACGTTGTAATAATCGCCATGAATGGCCTTGACCAGCACGCAGCCTTTGCCTTGGATGCCGTAGGCGCCCGCCTTATCCATCGGCTCCCCGGTGGCGATATAGCTGCGGATCAGCTCGTCGGAGAGGAGATAGAACTCCACCTCCGTCGTCTGCGTAAAGGAGCGGACCTCGCCCCTTTCCGCAGACGCGACCCCGGTCAGCACCAGATGCTTCCGGCCGGAGAGCGCCTTGAGCATGCGAAAGGCGTCCGCCTCGTCCCTCGGCTTGCCGAGGAGCTCGCCGTCGAGCGCGACCACCGTGTCCGCGCCGATCACAAGATCGTCCGGACGCTCGGCCGCGACTTCCAGCGCCTTTCGCCGCGCAAGAAATTCCGGCGCCTCGTCCCACGGGGTCCCGTCCGGGACGGTCTCGCCGCCCTTCGCCGGGACGCAGAGGTATTCGGGCACGATGAGCCGCAGGAGCTCCCGCCTTCTTGGGGAGCCGGACGCGAGAATGACCATACGCCGCCGCCTTTCCGGGGGAAAGATATTTCCATAAAAATATTTGCAATGAAAAAGCGCCGGCCCGGAGTGGGCCGGCACTTTATTATACCTGATTCCGTTTCAAATATCAAATCCGAGGGACCGCGCCGCAGGCTGTCGGGGGTTTCCCCATGGCCAAAAGCGGGCCGGCGGCGCGCCCGATACGCAAAGATCCGCCGAGGCCGAAAAAAGATTTCAGGCCGTCGGCCGCGGGTCACGCCGGGGATCGGAGATCTTTTTCCAAGCTTCGCCTTACCGGCCCAGCAGGGCCTCCGCCGAGGCGAGCCTCGCGGCGATGCAAAACACCTCGATGGCCTGCTTGAGCTCCGCGATCGGCGGGAACGTCGGCGCGAGGCGGAGGCTCGAATCCTTCGGGTCGCGCAGGTAGGGATAGACCGCGCCGGCGGGGGTCAGCACGACGCCGGCCTCCTTGCAGAGCGCGACGGTGCGCTTGGCCGTGCCGGGGATGAGGTCGATGCCGATGAAATAGCCGCCCTTTGGGCGCACCCAGCTGCCCACGCCGGAGCCGTCGAGGTCGCGGTCAAGGATCTCGAGCACCGCCTCGAATTTCGGGCGGATGATCACGGCCATGCGGTCCATCTGCTCGTAGATGCCCTCAAGATTTTTAAAGAAGCGGGCGTGGTTGAGCTGGTTGATCTTATCCGGGCCGATGGTCTGGAAGGCGAGCTGTTTTTTGATGAACCCAAGGTTGTTCGCCGAAGAAGAGAAAGCCGCGATACCCGCGGACGGGAACGTGATCTTGTTGGTGCTGGAAAAGATGTAGACGTGGTCCTCGGTGCCGTATTTTTCGGCCTCGCGCAGCAGGCAGGGGATGCGGGTGCGGCGGTCGGGGTAGAGGTCGTGGACCGAGTAGGCGTTGTCCCAGAAGATGCGGAAGTCGCCCGCCGCGGGGCGCAGTTTCGCGAAGCGGTCGATCGTCTCGTCGGAGTAGACGATGCCCTGCGGGTTGGAGAACTGCGGCACGCACCAGATGCCCTTGACGGAGGGGTCTTTGACCAGCTTCTCGACGGCGTCCATGTCGGGGCCGTCCGGCGTCATCGCGACCGGGATCATCTCAAAGCCAAAAAACTCCGTGACGGCGAAGTGGCGGTCGTAGCCCGGCGCGGGGCAAAGCCATTTGCGGTCCTTGACCTCATACCACGGCTTCTCCGAGCCGTAGACGCCGTGCGTCATCGCGCGGGCGATCATATCGTACATCAGCGTCAGCGAGCTGGAGCCTTCGCAGAGGACCTCGTCCGGCCCGACGCCCATGATCTCGGCCATCAGCCGGCGGCACTCCGGGATGCCCTCGAGGCAGCCGTAGTTGCGGCAGTCGATCCCGTTTTCGGAGATGTAGCTGCCCGGCCGCGAGGTGACGTTGTCGAGCAGCGTGCTCGTGATATCGAGCTGCTCCTTGCAGGGCTTTCCGCGGCTCATATCCAGTTTGAGCCCGAGGGCCTTTTTTTCTTCCAGCGCCTGTTTGAGCGTCTCCTGTTCGGCAAGAAGCTCCTCGTGGGAGAGTTCCAGATAATTTTTCATTGATTCAGCCTGCTTTCTTACACGGAGTAGGTTCTCCAAAATCCGTGCACGTTTTTAGAATGAGAGGATTCTGTCCCAAATATACGGTTGGCGAAAAAGCGGGGAAAGTCTTGTGGAACCGGCTCATTTTGCAAGATCTCAAGAAAGAAAATTCAAAAATGAAGCTTTTCCGTCGCGAAGATTTCATACACAAGAGCCCTCTCATTTCTGAGAGAGCCCCTTTTTGGAAATTGCGCTTAGCCGACGCTAAGCGCTCCGAGTTTTTCTTCGCGGCCCGAAAGGATGGCCGCGATTTCCTTCGGAAACCGAAAAACTCGCCGTTACCCGAAACCGAAACCTTAGTTTGCCTCCGCGCTCCAAAAGCGGGAGCGTGATTTTGGCTTCGCCAAAACCATCAAACTCATCGCTTTTCCCAAACCCGGGAGATTACCTTTAAAATTCCGCGCTGCCGGTCGTTCTGGGGAAGGGCAGCACGTCGCGGATGTTCTCGATGCCGGTGAGATACATGATGACCCGCTCGAAGCCGAGGCCGAAGCCCGCGTGCTTGCACCCGCCGTAGCGGCGCAGGTCAAGGTACCACCAGTAGTCCTCTTCGCGGAGTCCGAGCTCCCGGATGCGGTCGAGCAGCGCCTCAAGGCGCTCTTCGCGCTGGCTGCCGCCGACGATCTCGCCGACGCCCGGCACCAGCAGATCCGCCGCCGCGACGGTCTTGCCGTCGTCGTTCATGCGCATATAGAAGGCCTTGATCTCCTTCGGGTAGTCGGTGACGAAGATCGGGGACTGGTAAACCACCTCGGTGAGATACCGCTCGTGCTCGGTTTGGAGGTCGCAGCCCCAGTAGACGGGGTACTGAAACTCATGTCCGGAATTCAGCAGAATCTCGACGGCCTCGGTGTAGCTGACGCGGACGAACTGAGCGTTGATGATGGATTCGAGGCGCTCGATCAGATGGTGCTCCGGGTCGATGAAGTCGTTGAAGAACCGCATCTCCTGCGGGCAGGTATCGAGCACATAGCGAAAAACAAATTTGATCAGGTCCTCGGAGAGCTGCATCTCGTCGGCAAGCTCGGCGAAGGCGATCTCCGGCTCGATCATCCAGAATTCGGCCGCGTGGCGCTGGGTGTAGGATTTCTCGGCGCGGAAGGTCGGCCCGAACGTGTAGATGTTGGAGAAGGCGAGCGCCATGGCCTCGCCCTCAAGCTGTCCGGAGACGGTGAGGCCCGCGGGCTTGCAGAAGAAATCTTGGCTGAAATCCACGGCGCCGTCCTCGCAGCGCGGCGGGTCGCTCGGGTCGAGCGTGGTGACGCGGAACATCTCGCCCGCGCCCTCGCAGTCGGAGCCCGTGATCAGCGGCGTGTGCACGTAGACGAAGCCGCGCTCCTGAAAGAATTTGTGGATGGCGTAGGCGGCGACGCTGCGCACCCGGAACGCCGCGCTGAAGGTGCTCGTGCGCGGGCGCAGGTGGGCGATCGTGCGCAGATATTCGAGGGAATGGCGTTTTTTCTGGAGCGGGTAGTCCGGCGTGGACTGCCCCTCGACGGCGATCTCCGTCGCGTGCAGCTCGAAGGGCTGCTTGAGCTCCGGGGTCAGGACGATCCGCCCCACGACCGAGACGGCCGCGCCGACGTTGAGCTTGGTGATCTCCTTATAATTTTCGAGCTTATCCTCCTCGTAGACGACCTGCAAATTGGAGAAGCAGGTGCCGTCGTTGAGCTCGATAAAGCCGAGAGATTTGGAGTTGCGGGAAGTGCGCAGCCAGCCGCAGATTTTGACCGGCGCGGCGGTGTAGCTTTCCGGCGCGGCATAGATGTGCCGCAGCTCCGTTCGATTCATTTCAATCACTCCAGTTGCGTTTTTGGGCGGTCCAGCCGTCAATATGTCTTAATATATCATATTATTATCGCTTTTGCAACAGAAAAGATGCAAGACGGTCGGGCGTAAATTTCAGATTTTTTTGTTTTAAATGGAGACGCGGCCCCGTTTTCGCGGCGGGGGGCGCGTCTTTTGCAGGAAAGCCTGCGCCCGGAAAGGTGGTTGCGGCTTTTGCGGGAATAGAGTATAATATTTCCTTAGCATATTGAAACGCAAGAGAGGTCAACATGGAACTGGATTACGGAAAACTCAACGACATGCAGCGCGAGGCGGTCCTTCACAAAGACGGGCCGCTGCTGATCTTGGCCGGGGCCGGCAGCGGCAAGACCACCGTCCTGATCGACCGCGTGGCCCGCCTGATCGAAAGCGGCGTGCGGCCGTGGAACATCCTCGCCATCACCTTCACCAACAAGGCGGCGGGCGAGCTGCGCGACCGCCTCGCCGCCAAGCTCGGCCCGGAGGCGGCGGAGGTCTTCGCCTCCACCTTTCACTCCATGTGCGTGCGGATCCTGCGCCGGGACGCGGACAAGATCGGCCTCTCGCGCAGTTTTACGATCTACGATCAGGATGATTCCCTGCGCGTCGTGAAAAAATGCCTCCGGGAGCTCAATTACGACGAAAAACGGTTTCCGCCGAAGGGCCTCCTCTCCGACATCAGCCACGCGAAGGAGAAACTCTGCGGCCCCGACGCGGTGAGAAGCGAGGCGCAGGTCTCCTCCGATTTTCGCAAGAAGATCGTCGCCGAGG
>ERZ795044.1930-NODE-1930-length-18341-cov-4.894181_pt1 | contig 18341 bp, 14 predicted proteins | sample MGYA00375128_ERZ795044 | MGnify/ENA primary metagenome ERZ795044 (study PRJEB30173, sample SAMN05720213) | anaerobic digester metagenome | isolation source: active sludge of municipal wastewater-treating anaerobic digesters | place: USA | collected 2014-12-22 ... | reverse complement strand
TGACTAACGCCTATCCTTGTTGTTGAATATTATGGAATTGAAGAAGGCCGGTTTTAGGAAGCCTCCAATTGATGACGGCACCCGGTTAGGCTCCACAAGGCGGACGGCGCCCGCCGGGCCCACTGAAGGTCAAAGAGGCCGGCCACGGAGGTTTTATCTTGTACAAATCGGAAAAGCCCGGGACTCTTAGAGGCACTCTCTCAAGCCTCGACCTCAGGTTCAAGAAGATGTCCCCGTCCAGGTTCCTCGTGTTGGGCTTCATAGTGATAGTCCTGGTCGGAGGCATACTCCTTACGCTCCCGGTCTCAAACGTGAACGAAAAACCGGTAAGGTTCATAGACGCGCTGTTCACATCCACATCCGCCACGTGCGTCACGGGCCTTGTCGTGGTGGACACCGCGACAACGTACACGCGCTTCGGTCAGGTCGTGATAATGCTCCTGATCCAGGTCGGAGGCCTCGGCTTCATGGCGATGGCCACCATGATATTCGTACTTCTGGGAAGGCGCATAGGCCTCAGGAGCCGCCTGCTGCTGCAAGAATCCTACAACCAGTTCAGCATACACGGCCTGGTCAAGCTGACGAAGACGGTGATAGGCCTTACGCTGTTCATCGAAGGCACCGGGGCGCTGCTGCTTTTCCTCAGGCTGAAGGACCTGCTGCCTCTGGGGGAGGCGGTCTTCGCCAGCGTATTCGAGGCCGTCTCGGCGTTTTGCAACGCGGGCTTCGATATATTCGGCAACTTCAGCGGGCCGTTCAGCAACCTCTCCTACTTCATAAAGGACGGCTACGTGCCCATGGTCATAGGCATCCTGATCGTGCTGGGAGGACTAGGTTTCCCGGTGCTCGCTGAAGTGATGGCGCTAGGTTCCAGCAAGAACACGCGCATATCGATACATACGAGGCTTGTGCTCACGATAACCGCTATACTGCTGGCCGTCGGCGCGGCAGCTGTCTTCGCGCTTGAGTATACCAACCCCGAGACGCTGAAAGGGCTGCCGACCGTCCATAAGGTGTGGAACTCGATATTCATGTCGATAACCCCGAGGACCGCCGGATTCAACGTTTTGAACATCGGGGCGCTGAGGGCGCCGACGGTGATGGTCGTGATGCTCCTGATGTTCGTGGGCGCATCACCCAGCTCCACTGGAGGCGGCATCAAGACGGTGACCGCGGGTGTGCTCATCCTTGGCATCATGGCCACGATCAAAGGAGACGACAACGTCGAGTACTACGAAAGGCGCATCCCGAAGGAGCAGGTGGTGCGGGCCACGGCCGTCGTGCTGCTGGCTGCAGCCGTGGTACTCGCAGGCGTCTTCATTATGTCCATGGTCGACGATGCGCCGCTTCTGGACATGCTGTTCGAGGTCGTGTCGGCCTTCGGCACGGTGGGGCTGTCAAGGGGCATAACGCCCGGCCTGTGCGACACGAGCAAGCTGACTCTGATTGTAACGATGCTCATCGGCAGGCTCGGCCCCCTCACCTTCGCCGTAGCCCTGAACTACAGGGCGAGCACCGGTAAGGTGAAGGTATCCTTCCCCGAGGAGCATGTGATGATCGGATAGGAACGTTTATCTGGTGATGTAGGGCCCGCCGCATGGCGGGCTTTTCTGTTCGGAGATGACACTGCCGCAGGCTATAGTATCCTCGTCGTAGCAGACGAGGCTCTGTCCGGAGGCCGGGGCCCATACCGGCTCATGCGTCCTGGCGAGGAGCATCCCCTCCTCGACGCGGACTTCGGCCTTTACCGGCACCATTGAGGACCTGGTCCTCACAGTGAGCTCCATGCCGCCTTCCAGCTCCCGCATCGTGGCCTTTCCCAGCACCGGCTTTCCGGCCGTGACCTCACTGACGAGGCAGTCTTCTTTATCGCCGAGGTATATGGCGTTAAGCGAGTGGTCTATCCCAGCTATGTAGGCCCTTTCGCCCCTCGCGACACCGTGCCCTTTCCTCTGCCCGAGGGTCAGGCCGAGAGAGCCGCTGTGGGTGCCCACGAACCCTCCCGTCGCGATATCATAGGCCGGGCCAGGCACAAGCATCCCGGGCATCCTCTCCGACAGCCATTCCTTGAGGCCGCCTTTAAGGAAACAGGCCTCCTGGGACGACCTCACGCCCGAAAAGCCAAGGCCGAGCTGCTCTGCCAGCTCCTTTACCCTATCCTTGCCCATGTCCCCGAGCGGGAAGACCGTGCGCCGCCTTATCTCTGCGGGCAGCGCGTACAGGAAATATGACTGGTCGTTCTTCGGCGATGCGCCCATCGCCACGAACGCGCCCGCGCCGGTATGCACCATCTTCGCGAAATGCCCGGTGGCTATGCGGTCGATGCCGCACGCGTCGGCGGTCTCCTTAAGGCATCTGAACTTGAAGCGCGGATTGCACATCACGCACGGGTTCGGGGTAAGGCCTGCAGCATAGGCCGCGATGAAGGGATTCACCACTAATTGGTCGAATTCATCGCTCATATCCTTTATAATCAACGTTATGCCGAAGCGCGAGGCGGCCGATCGGGCCCTTTCGACCGAATCCGGCGAAACCGACCCTGTGACCAGCATCAGGCCGGTCACGTCGAAGCCTCTTTCCTTCAGGATGTGGACCGCGACAGAGCTGTCTACGCCCCCGGACATGCCGAGGAGGACCTTCGGCCGCGAAGTCTCAGGACCCATGCGTACACCTCCTGCGATGATTATACTATCTATCCTGGCCGCTAAGGGGGAGCACAGATGGATTTCAAGTTGAAGCCGGCGATGAGGTTGTTCTGGTGCGTCATGAAACCGGGCACGAAGCTCTGGATGAGACTGGTCATGAGGCCCGTCATAGTCGACAGGCTTCCGAAGGATTTGAAACCTCCCTACCTTCTGATCTCAAACCACATCACTTCCTATGACGGCCTGATAGTCACCCTCTACGCAAGGGAGCTTCCCGTCGTGGTGTTCGACGACGTCCAGCGCATGGAGGCCTACAAGAGGCTCATCTTCACGAACTCTGGCGTAATATTCAAACCTCACGGGCTCCCCGACCCCAAAGTCATACGGGGCATGATAAAGGCAAGGGACGCTGGAAGGGCCATCTTGCTGTACCCCGAGGGCGAGATCTCATGGACTGGGGATTCCAAGCCCCTGCAGATGAACTTCGCAAGGCTGGTAAGGCTGCTGGGCATCCCCGTCGTGAGGGCGAAGTTCAAGGGAGGATGCGCAAAACAGCCCAACTGGTCGACCAAGATCCGCTCCGGAAGGTGCATGGTCGAATACGACCTGATTCTGACGGAGGAGCAGATAGCCTCCATGGACGACGAGGGCCTTCTCAGGTTCTTGCAGCACGAGCAGGGCCACAGCGACATCGACTGGCTCAGGAGCGCCGAGGGCGGCAGGTTCAAGTACGGGAGCCCCGAACCGGCCAAAGGCCTGGAGCTTCTGCTTTGGTGCTGCCCATCGTGCCATGGGATAAACTGCATGCACAGCTCGGCGCATACAATCAGCTGCAAGGAATGCGGCTATTCGGCCTCGGTGGACGCGAGGCTGAACCTCAGGGCGTCGGACGGTGCGGAATTGATCTACGACGACATGCGTAAATGGTTCGACTGGCAGAAGGACTTCTGGGCGAAGCTCATACTCGACAGGGCCGCAAAGGGAGGCACGATACTGAAGGCCGAGTGCGAAGCGGTCAAAACGGCGCCGCATGAAGGTGACAGGTTCGAACCCGTCGGCATCGGTCCGGCGCTTCTGAGCAGGGAAGGGATCGACTATACCGGCAATGACGGCAGGCAGAGGAGGCTGCGCATGGATGAGATCCTCGTATGCCACTCTATAAAGTTCTCGGCGAACACCGACTACAGGCTTATGATAAGGACGAAGGACTGCTTCTACGTTCTCTTCCTTACGGAGCCGAACCTGCCCGTGCTCGCCTGGGACCTGGCCATAAGGCATCTTATATCGCTTAGGCAGCATGAGGGAGCCGAAAATGGCCAGCTTCACGGGACCAAGGACGGTATGCCTGCTCAAACGGGCATATAGCAAGCAGATCCCGATGATTCCGGAATCAAAGACGGCGCATCCATCTGCGACGCGCCGTCTTGGTCCTGATCCTTATCTGCAGACACAGCCTGTGTTGTTGCAGTTGGCCCCCCTGCCTTGTCCGTAACCACCGCGCATCGTCCGCCCTGCCATCATGCCGCACTGGCCGTTGGCGGCAAAGCCGGCCCTGCCCTCGATCATCTGGGCGAACAGGTCGGCCCCGATGTACTGCGGCTTGTAGTCTCCGCCCTGTGCCTTAAGCTGGGTGTAGAATGCGTTCATATGGTTCATGGAACCCGCCTTCAAGTTCTCGTATACCCTTGCCACATCTTCGTTCTTGATCGTCTTGAGCGCCTTGTCGAGGTCGGCTATGTCGAGGTCCTCTATGGTGGCGCCTACTTTGAGCGCCGCGGCGAGAGAGGCTTTGCCTTCAGCCACGAGCCTGTCGTACAGCGCCTTCAGGTCCTTGTTCGTAAAGGCGCCTTCCTTTGCCCCTTCCGTAGGATCTGCGACGCCGTACCTTGCAAGCAGCATCGATATGCTGCCCATGTGCCTAAGCTCGCTGTTCGCTATCTGCGAGAACGCGTTGTACTTCCATGTATCCGCAAGCTCGACGTACACGTCATGCGCCAGCTTCTCCTCCTCTGCCATATAGACGAGGCTCGCCTTCTCCTCGTCGGTCAGTGTCCCCAGCGGGGCCGTCGCGAAGGCCGCGCAACCGGCCGCCTGCGACCTCTGGTTCGAGTACCTGTACATCATCGCGCTGGCGCCGACCGCCGCGCCCAATACGGCAAGGAGCGCTACCACCGTCATTAAAGTGACTTTCCTATGCTTTTTCATCTTGTCTCTTCCTCCTAAGGTTGATGGCATGTCTTCCATGCGACTAGAAGATACCACCCCAACCTCAAGGGAAGCTCAAGCGGGTCTCACCCGCGGCTCAACAATCTGCCGGGACCCTCAGCCTTACTTTCGCCTCGGTTCCTTCGCCTTCCACGCTCTCAAGGCTGACTTCGGCCCCCATGGCGTCGGCGACGGCCTTTACGATGGCAAGCCCCAGCCCCGTCCCCGGCCTCCCTACGGACCTCTGCCTCTCCGCCCTGGAGAACCTGTCCCAGACATGCTCCAGCTCCTCGGCGGGTATGCCGGGACCGTCGTCGGCCACCGTGACTTCGACGAAGCCGTCCTTTACGGCTATCCTCACCGATACGGTACCGCCCTCGGGGGTGAACCCGAGCGCGTTGTCCAGGTAGTTGCGCACGATCCTGAACAGGCCCTGCTCGTCGCCCATCGCCTTAGGCAGAGCCGCTTCTTTCATGAGGGACACACCGGCTCCCTGCTGCCCCCGGTATGAGGAGACCACGTCTTCGACCACCTTCGCCACGTCGAGCTCTCCGATGTTTATCGGGATGCGTCCGGATTCGATCCTCGAAAGGTCTAGCAGCTGTTCTGCGAGCGCGCCGAGGCGGGCCACCTCGTCTCTTACGTGCTTCAGGGCGTCTTCCTTCTCCTCGTCGGTGAGCAGCCCGTCCTTCCACGCGTCGAGCGTTATCGCCATCGTGGCCAGCGGCGCCCTTATCTCGTGCGACGCGTCGGCAATGAACCTCTTCTGGGACTGTTCCAGTTTCGCCAGCCTCTCCTTCTCGACGACGAGTTCGGCGGTCCTGCTCTTTAGGTCCCCCGCCAGCTCCCCGAGGGAACTTGCGATCTGGTCCAGCTCGACGACCTCCTGGGGGCCGAAACGCGTTTGGTAGTCACCCGCCGCCATCCTCCGGCTGGATTCCGCAACCGACGAAAGCCCGGCGGACAGCCTCCTTGCCACCCTTGCTGCCAGGGCCATGTTCAGCCCCGAAGCCACCGCTATGCCCGCCGTGCCCATCACGTAGAGCGCCCAGCCCTCCGACCTTACGGAGGATGCCTTGCGCCAGGTCACCAGTATCACCGTGCCTTGGCCCTGCTCCTCGATGGATTTCGCAGCCCATACGGTGCTTCCTTCCGCCCAGGGTATATCGCCGTATCCGCTGAGGCGCCCCCTGTCGACGACCTCTTCGCTCCTGTCCCATCCTTCTGCCTCGGTCCTGGCGCCTGTCCCCCTTGACTGGCTGCCGTATCCCATCCCGTAGCCCATCATGCCCATTCCCATGCCCATGCCGGGGCTCTGCACGCCGGATATGGGCTGGCCCGTCGAATCCAGGGCTATCCTGCTGCCCCTGCCGGGGAAGCTCGACGCGAACTCCTCCAAGGTGCCGATGCCGTCCAGGTCGGACACGAGCGCGTCCGAGGCGCCCGCCAGGGCCAGCCTGTCGGCTGTGAAGAACGCCGCCGCCAGCATTATCGCGGCCGCGATGAGCGCCGCCATGCCGCTGTGGGCAAGGAAGCTGGCAAGCAGCGTGGGTTTGGCCTTCCTGTCATCTCTCATCTTTCACGACCTCGAACTTGTAGCCTATGCCCCGTACGGTTGTTATGTAGCTCATGCCGTCGCCGGCTTCGAGCTTCGTCCTTATCCTGTTAATGTGCACTTCCAGGGTATGGTCGTCGAATACGGCCTCCTCGCCCCATGCCTTCTCGTACAGCCGTGCCCTCGGGACCACCTTCCCGGGCATTCCCGCAAGCTCCGCCAGCACGTCGAACTCCTTCGCCGTAAGGGGCACCTCCTTGCCGTTCCTCGTCACCATCCTCCCGTGGATGTCCAGCGCGAGCCCCTCGAACTCGATCGTCCCTTCCTGCCTCGACGCGCCGCCGGCCCTCCTGAGCACGGCCTTCACCCTGGCCACCACCTCCAGCGGCTCGAACGGCTTCACTATGTAATCGTCGGCCCCGAGGTCCAGCCCCATCAGCCTGTCGGGCACATCACTCCTGCCTGTGAGCATTATCACTGGCAGGTCCTTGTCCTGACCCTTCCGGAGCCTTGTCAGTATCGACCATCCGTCTACGTCGGGCAGGTTGACGTCCAGTATCACAAGCGAGGGCCTGCTTTCGAATATCATGTCAAGGCCTTCGTATCCCGTGGGGGCCGTGCTCATCTCCATGCCCTCGCGCGCGAAATAGCGGGGCAGCAGCTGCCTGATCTGCTTGTCGTCCTCTATCAACAGCACCTTTTCCAATCAGACCACCCTATCCGCCCGGCTTTCGCGGCTTCCCCGCCGTTACCGGCCCGGCATCCCAATTCGCGATGTATGTCACGAAGTACGTCCGGTGCGCCTCGGTCCCAGGACGAACGCCCTTAGCCTCCTGGTGTAGGCACCCTCCTTGAAAACGTAGTACGGTAGCCAGGCGACGCCGAAGAACGATATGAAGATGTCGCTCTTCCTCGGCATCAGGGGCACCTCGGTTATCTCGTCTGCCTTTTTCTTCCATTTGGCGGCGAGGTCGTCCTGGGCCCTGTCGAAATCCGCCTCCAGCTCCCTGAGGTCGTCCATCAGGCCCTGAAGCTCCTTCTTCTCCCTCGTGAGGACGCTCTTGGCCTCCGTCGTCATCCTCGTCTTCGTTATCGAAGAGCCGAGGCTCCTCTTCTTTCCCCCCAGGAGCATCCCGACTATCACGGTGCCGGCCGTACCGATCGCCTCCATGGTGCGCTGGTTGACGTTCTGCTCCCTCAGCTGGACCTCGCCTTCCTGCTTACGGATCTTGTCCTCGAGAGCGTCCCTTCTCCTCCCGAACGCGTCCTCAAGCTTGTCCAGCTCCGGGCCCATGAGCCTGTCCGCCTCCCTGAGGCATCTCTCGGTGAAGGCATTCCGGTCCTCGTCCGGGCCGGCGTAGAGCTTCAGGCCCTCGTTGGCCGAGACGTCCATCCTGGAGTTCCTGTACAGCCAGTCCGCGAAGTCGTCCGCCGCCGACTTGACGCTCCTCGGATCCGAAAGCCAAGCCGGGAGCTGCTCGAACAGGGCGTCCCTTATGGGCCCCCTGTCGAAGGCGTTCTTGTCATCTGCCCCTACGAGCCCGCCTTCCCAGTCGGGCCTGCCTGATGGATCGTCTTCCAGCAGGGACGTCATCTTCTCGGTAGAGTCGATCCCGTACTTGAGCGATGAGTATCGTACTTCCGCCCGCACCGCCATTGCGGGCATGTAGGCTATGGCATCGGGCTTCACGGTCGACGGCATGCCCGCTCCGGCCGCTTTTATGGCCTCGGAGGCCTCAAGGCCAACGGGTATGAAAGCCTCGTCCACTTTCGAGGGCACCAAGGGCTTTATCCTGAGGAACCCGTCGTCCTCCTTCAGCGCAGGACCGCCCTTAGCCCCGCCCGCGATGCGTCCCCCGTCGGGTGCGTAACCGGCCCCCGCAAGGGCGTTCAGCTCCGGCAGCAGGTCCTTTGAAAGGGGGCCCGCGAGGTAGTTTAGCACCTGGCGCGCGTGGAACACCTTCGGCCCGGGCCTGTTCACGTTGTTCATGAGGAACACCCTCTTGCCCAGGCTGGATATCATGTCGCCGATGGTGGAGGAATCCATCCCTCCCGTTAGCGTCTTAAGCCCGTCCATCAACCTCATCTTGTCCCTTTCCGTCTGGAGCCTGCCTATGAACCAGGTGCCTATGTTGGAGAGCGCCTTGTAGTCGATGTCGACTGGGTTCTGGGTCGCCAGCAGCAGCCCCACCCCGAACGCCCTGGCCTGCTTTATCATCCTGAGCATGACGTTCCTCGAAGGAGGGTTGCTTACTGGAGGAAGGTAGCCGAGTATCTCGTCGAAGTATACGAGGGCCCTCAGGCCGCTAGTCCCCCTCTGCCTTCTCATCCACGATTCGACAGCTGAGAAGAGCAGCGTGACGAAGAACATCCTCTCGTTCTCGCTCAAGTGCGCCAGGTAGAATATGCTGTGGCGCGGCCTTCTGTCCTTCGTGTAGAGGAGGTCCTCCACGTCAAGCGGCTGGCCCTGCTGCCACACCTTGAAGGAAGGGGAGGCCAGGAAGTTGTTGAGGAGCATCGCAAGCGACATCCTGTCCTTCTCCGGGAAGAAGATCTCGACGGGCATGGCGCCGAGCCTGTCCATCTGGGGGGCCTGCACCCTCATGATCAGCTCCGCCATGGACATGTCCTCCCCTAAGGCCCAGGCATGCTCGAGTATGCTCGACATCAGGATATGCTCCCGCGACCTCAACGGGTCCACGTCCTTCATCCCAACGAGGCCCAAGACGGCGGTCACGGTACTGGATATCCTCTCCCTTAGCGCTTCTTCGTTGCCTTGCCAGGGTATGTCGGGGGCCTTGAAGGAGGAGAGTATGTTAACCGGGATGCCCGACGTGGAACCCGGGGAGTAGACGGCGAACGAGAAGGCCTTCAGCGTCGACAGGGCCCCCCTGGAAAGCCCCCAGTCATCGATGCTCGAACCCCAGCCTGCCGCCGCCTCCTCGGCCATCAGCCTTGCGCTCTTGCCCTTCAACCTCGCCGCGTCGGGGTCTATCCAGGGCTCGAAATCGGACGGTGCAAGGTCGGGGAAGTGGAGCAGGAGGTTGGTCAGATCGCCCTTCGGGTCGATGATTATCGCGGGCAGCCCCTTAAGGGCGGCTTCCTCGAGCAGGCCTATGCAAAGCCCGGTCTTGCCAGAACCCGTCATCCCGGTCACTACCGCGTGGGTAGTGAGGTCCGAAGGGTTGTACATGACCTCCCCGCCCGATATCCTGCCATCTAGCAGGTCGTACTCGCGCCCGATGTAGAAATCCCTGGCGTCTGGATGTGTCATGCTATCTCCCCTTTACTGTACTGTCGGTCGTTTCCGGCTGAGGCACGCGGCTTAGGATTTCGCCTATTAGGTGCTACTACCGCCGTTCCAGGGGCCATGCGCCCTCCCATACTATCTTCCTGTACCTGTCAGGGTCCGTATCCCCTTCTGTGCTTATCATCAACACCCTGGACGAGGGATCAAGGCCCAGCCGCCCTCCCAGTCCGCTAAGGCTGCCTTCCTTCGCCATCAGCTTCAAAAGGCCGGCACCGACGGCTCCCGATTCGCCGGAAACTATCCTGGGATCGTCACCCAGCGGATTGCCCAGCACCCGCATGCCCAAAGCCGCCACCTCATCGTCGCACGAGACGAACGCCGCGGCCTTGCTTCTCGTCACCCCCCAGGCTATGGGATTGGGCTCCCCGCAGGAAAGCCCCGCCATTATGGTCTCCAGTGAGCCGGTGACGTTGACCATACAGCCGTCTTCGGACTTCGCGGATTCGTAGAGGCAGGCCGCCTTTTCGGGTTCCATCAGAACCACCTTCGGCATGTCCTGCCCCATGGTATGGTCCAGGTATGCGACCATGCTACCTGCGAACGACCCTACGCCCGCCTGCAGTAGCACATGCGTGGGCATCCCTTCCCCTGATTCTTTAAGCTGGCCGGTTATCTCCTCCATGATGGTGAGGTAGCCGTACATTATCCAGGTGGGCACCTCCTCGTACCCTTCCCACGCCTGGTCCTGCACCACCGAGCAGCCGTTCTCGGCCGAATATGCCGCCGCGACCCTTACGGTGTCGTCGTAGTTGACATCGGTGACGAAGACCTCGGCGCCCTCGCCGGCGATGGCGTCTATCCTCGACCGGGAAGATCCTTTAGGCATGAAGACGACTGCCTTCTGCCCCAGTGTCCTGGCCGCCCATGCGACCCCCCTGCCGTGGTTGCCGTCGGTGGCCGTCACGAAAGTATGAGGCTTCACCCCTTGGGCCGCTTCTTTCAGCCGTTCATAGCCGATCTTCCCCGCTTCGATCCCCAGCGACCGTCCGAGCAGGCGGGCTATCGCATACGAGCCTCCCAGCCCCTTGAAAGCGTTCAGGCCGAACCTCTTCGATTCGTCCTTCACCCATATGCCGCCGAGTCCGAGCGACGATGCGAGCCTCCTAAGCGGCAGGAGCGGGGTCGTACGGTATCCGGGCAGCCCGGAATGGTATCTGATGACGTCCTCGATTATTCCGTCATCGAGCGGGAAGCCCGGCATGGGCGAGAGGTCCTTCTTCCCCAAGAGGTCGTTTGCGGTCCATCTGGCCGGCCTCCTGTGCATGTGCCAACACCACCTCTTCATTATTCAACGCATCCATAATGCGATTATAGCATCGAAACGCTCGCCTTCCCCATAGTCCGCCCCGCCCCTGCGCCCGTTTTCCGAAGGCCGCGCAGCGTTCTCGAAGGGCGAAGCCCGGACCCGCTGCGAAAGCGTCTCCGGGCTTCGAGAATCGTCGTCGTCAAGCCGGGTACCTAGATCGTCGATCCTTTATAGTCCACCTTTACGTTCCTGAAGTAGACATCCCCGTAGTCGCTTTCCGCATACAGGCTTACGTAGTACTTGTCGCCCCTGCAGTAGGAGGAGCCGAATTTCGTCATCCTCTTGCCGTTGAGCTTGATTTCGTACCAATCGCCGGTTCTCACAAGCTGCCACGTATTGGTCCCGTTCCTGTCCAGGTACGGGACGGGGCCGGGAGGCATGCTGACTATCGGGTTCTCCGTTCCACCTGCTCCTTCGTCGCTCACCCACCAGGTCTCGTCGGCATCCTCGGCCCCGACGTTCGAGAAGCCGCAGTAGATCATGTTTTCGGGCTCCCAGTATATGCCGTCTGCCAAGTAGAGTTCGAAGTAGGCATAGCTATCGGGAAGCGTGTCGAGCGAGAAGTCCACCGTTACCGTGAAATCGCCGGTGAACGCGACCGGGGAGCATACGCTGTATCTGTACAGGTGCAGCCCCTTCCCGGGAACCAGTTCTATGCTCCCTTCCCCTATGTCCTCGGGATTCCAGCCGTCGACGTTTTCAGCGGTTGTGAAGTCGAAAGCCCAGGTCTGCGTCTTTTCGCAACCTGCGCATACGAGGGCGAACGCTATCGCCAAAACCAGGACCGCCAGGCGCTTTTGCCGCAATGGTTACACCTCCGTGATCGTGATATGACTTAATTCAATCCACACCATACTAAGCCCTACCTGGGGCATGTTCTGGATTCGGTACATTGACGTGGGCTTTTCTTGGTCCCCGGCATCGGGGTGCGCCGCTGAAAATGGAATGCCTTCCCCGGAGTTGACTCTCGGGGAAGGCATTCGCCGCTCTTGTCGTAGTCTGCGGGGTCAGTCGAATATGCAGGGCACGCCGTCTTTCATTATGATGCGCCCGTCCACGTTTATCGTGGCTTTCGTCATGATCAGGTCATAGTGGCTCTTCGCCTTCACCGTGCCTCCGAGGGTGATGCTCGTGCCGATCCCTATGTGGCATGAGCCCCTTACGCCCTCGTCTTCGAGCATGAAGCCGCAGAAATAGCAGTTCGGGTTGAGCCCTACTCCGAGCTCCGCCACGTTGAAGCAGTTGGGGTCCTTCTTCGATAGCAGGTCCTCGTACAGCTTCTTAGCCTGGCTGCCTCCCGTCATCGAGGTGATGAAGCCGTTCTTCACCTCGCATACGACGGGCTCGTTGAGCACTCCTATGCCGATGTAAGGAACGCTGGCATCCGCCACTATCTTGCCGCTTGGGGTACCCTCTAGCGGGGATACGTTGGCCTCGATCGTGGGGATTGTCGAGAACTGCCCCGGCTTGACCATGCAGTAGAGCGCGTTGCCCCTCCTGCCTTCCGCGCTGAACGTAAGGTCTGTGCCGAACGGCGTGGTGAGGTGTATCTTCTTGGCGCCCGCCATCACCTTGGCGAATTCCATGCATTCCGGGGCGATGGCCGCGAAATCGCACTCGATGCCGCCGTGGATCATCATGTCCTCGGAGAACTGGGTGAGCACGACACCCCTTGAGCCCGCCTCCTTTGCCTTCTTGACCGCGTTGGTGTGGGTTATGGACTTGCCCACGACGCATATGAAAGCGTCGCTGGCGAGCATCGCCGCCGCTATCGGTTCCGGAGGCTCGGTGCCGTCCGTCTCCCTCGGTACCATTACGGTGATGATAGGTTCCGACCCCGCCGCGAAAGCCGCCGCCGCCAGGCTTTCGGCTATGCTCATCTTCGAAGCTTCGGTGATGATGAGTATCTTCTCTCCCGGTTTCGCTCCGATGGATACGTTGATTATTTTATGTGCGCCCTTGGCCATCAAGACTCTTTTCATCTTGTACCTCCCGTATTTTCATTGCCCCCGATTAAATTGTATGGTCATAATTAGGTACGTACAAATACATAAATCTAATAGGCGGTATAAGATATTCTTATATGAAACCCTATAGGTATGAATTACCGATGATAAGGGGGTCGCCGATGAACGACAAGGAGTTGCAGTATTTCCTCACGATAGCGGAGACGAGGAACCTCACCAAGGCCTCGCAGAGGCTTTTCATCTCCCAGCCTTCCCTGAGCCAGACGCTCCAGAGGGTGGAGGAAGAGCTGGGGACGAAGCTGTTCAACCGCACCACGGACGGCATGGTGCTGACGTTCGCAGGGGAGAAGTACTTCAAGACGGCAAAGGACATCCTCGCCATCTATGACGACCTCCATCGGGAGCTAAACAACATGAACGACCTCAAGGGCGGAAGGATCACCGTCGGCACGACATCGTTCCTTGCGACATACATGCTGCCTTCCATAATCCCGGAGTTCTACAAGATCCTTCCCAACGTCGAGATAAACCTCATCGAGGAAAGCTCGATGGAACTGGAGGACCTTCTGATCAGGGGCGGCATAGACATATCCCTCATGCACATACCCCCAAAAAAGACGAGCAGGTTCCTCAAGTTCGAACCCCTTTCCAACGACCCGTTCGTCCTGGTCACGAAGACGGGGCACCCTCTTGCGGCCTCGGGCATAGTCGACATCGGCAAGCTCTATCCCATGGTGGATATCCACACATTCTCCAACGAGCCTTTCATAATGATGAGAAAAGGCACCGTCATGAGGCAGGTTTCGGATTCCATACTTGATAGCGCGTCCATAACCCCCAACATCATACTGACGTCCGGGAACTTCGAGACGATAAGAAGGCTGTCGAGCATAGGCATGGGCATTTCCCTGCTGCCCTTGGAATATACCAAGATCTTCGAGGGCAAGTTCCCCGCCAGCTACTATATGCTGGACGAGAAGTACAAGCCCGGCTGGACGACATGCATCGCCACCAACAGGCAGATGTACATACCTCGCTCGGCGTCCGTGTTCATGGAAGTGGTCAGGGATTTCTACCGCCATTGACCCGTATGCCGTAAACCGGCACGCAGTGCGATGACGAGCAAACGGCCGGGGAGGGGCGAAAACCCCTCCCCGGCCGTTCATCAGTCTCAGCCTTCTTTATCCGGCGCTTATCCGATCGCGCGGCTTACTTAACCAATAGCGACATCTCCGGTATGGCGGGTCCCATGGGAAGGTTGAAGGCGTAGAAAAGGACGAATATCACGACCAGTGTGATCAGGAAGCTGATGGAAAACGGCAGGTTGTAGGATATGACCGTTCCCAGGCCCGGCCTGTCCTTCCTGTTCTTGTCCCAGTATTCCTCCACCAGGGCGATGGCCACGGGAAGCGTGGAACCCAGGGGCGAAAGCGGGTTCGCCACGGTATCCCCGATCCTGTAGGCCACCTGCGTAATGGCGGGGTTTATGCCCATCCTCGCGAACATCGGCACGAAGATCGGCGCGAGTATGAAGAACTTGTTGGATCCGCTCGTCATGAAGAGGTCCATGAAGATGACCACGACTATGAAGACGAGAAGCAGTGGCAGGCCCTGCAGGTTTATCGCCTCCAGCAGCTGCTGGCCCTTCACTGACACGATAGTCGCAAGGTTGGACCTTCCGAAGATGGCCACGAACTGGGCCACCCAGGCCAGTATCAGTATCATGGACGCCACCCTTGATATGCCCTTCTTCATCAGCTGCGGTATGTCGTTCCACGTCGTGATCCTCTTGCTGCCGAAACCATAGGAAGCGCCCAGGATGGCGAACATGAGGGCGACGATGACCACTATGGAGCTTATGAAGGGCGATTTGGGTATCAGCGTGCCGTTCGCATTGCGCAGCAGCCCGTTTGAGGGGATCGTGACCGCAAGGAGCACCGCTATGTAGACGAGCATGGCGATGCCGCTGAACCTGAGGCCCCTTGCCTCCTCGGCGGAAACCTTGTGCTTCTCCATGCCTGAGGAGTCTCCCAGGGTCTTGTAGTCTCCGATGAGGGGGGAGACTATCTTCTCGGACACTATGGTGCACACGACGGCAAGCACGATCGTCGAGAAGGCCATGAAGTACCAGTTGATGAGCGGATGGAATTCGGCGAAGCCCAGGAACTTGGTCACCGCGGTCGTGGTGGCGGAGAGCGTGACGTCCTGGTTAGCTATCATAAGGTTCGCCGTATATCCCGCGGACGCGGCGGAGAAGCCTGTTATGACGCCTATGACGGGATTCCTGCCGATCGCCTGGAACACGACGCCGCCCAGCGTCGCCGCCAGAACGTTGCCGGCGTCTCCTGCGATGTTCGCGTTTACTCCAACGAAGGCCAGTATAAAGGTGATCAATACCTTAGGAGCGCCGAGCAGGACTTTCCTGAAGAAGGCATCGAAGAAGCCGGTCGCTTCGGCTATCATCATGCACATGGATATCGTGATTACGTTGCCTATGACTGCGTTTGAGAGGATGTTGGAGGTAAAATCCGAGAACAGCTTGGGGAATTCCTTCTTGGAAAGCAGGTTTACGACGCTTGCGGTCTGTTCGACGACCTCTTTGCCTTCGACTGCCATATACTTGACGGTCACGCCCATAGACGAGAATATCCAGGATGCGATTAGCGTAACTAGTATGAGGAACATGAAAATCCAAACCGGATGAGGTAGCTTGTTTCCGACGCGTTCCAGTTTCTTGAAGAAACTGGCGAACTTCTCGTTCTTCTTGTTGCCTTCACCTGCGGTCTTCATCGTATACCTCCCATTTCAGCGTTCATCTGCCGTTCAAGTAGCCGATCACTATCCTCGTAAAGGACATAACCCCGAATTTCATAGCCTCTTCGTTGAAGTCGAAATCAGAACTGTGCGCGACCTTGGTGACGCCGTCGTCACCCTGGCTGCCCAGCCAGAAATATACTGAGGGCACCGCTGAAGCGAAATATGAGAAATCCTCACCTCCAGTATTCGGGAACTCCTGCTCTATGTAGTTCCCTTCGCCGAACATGTCCACAAGCCAGGTTCTTACTTGCCTGTACATCGCGGCGTCGTTCATCAGCGGCCCGTAGTTCCACTTGATGTCCAGCTCCGCTTTTATGTCCATGGCCCTCGCCACGTTTTCGACTATCGATGTGATCCTCTCGCCGATCAGTTTCCTGGTCGAGTCGTTGAAGGTCCTTATCGTGCCCCGGATATGCACTTTATCGGGGACTATGTTGTGCCTCGTGCCGCCTTGTATCATGCTCACGCCCACGACCGCGTTCTCAAAGGGGCTGACGTTCCTGGAGACCACCGTCTGAAGCGCGGTGATTATGTGCGCCGCGGCGACGATGGGGTCCTTGACGAGATTCGGCGTGCTCGCATGCCCCCCTACCCCGTAGAGGTCCAGGTAGAACGGATCCGAGCCCGCGTGGGTGGGGCCCGGCCTGCATATGACCTTCCCGACCGGGTATCTGTTGTTGACGTGCAGCCCGGTCATGAAATCGACCCTGGGATCGTCAGAGAGGACCCCTTCCTTGATCATGAACTGGGCCCCTCCGCCCTGTGGGCCGTTCTCCTCGGCCGGCTGGAAGATGAGCTTCACATTCCCGCACAGCCTATCCCTATTGTCGTAGAGCGCTTTCGCCGTAGCGAGGAGCATCGCGGTGTGTCCGTCGTGCCCGCACATGTGGGCCACTCCGGGGTTGCTGGAAGAAAACGGCAGGCCCGTGTTCTCGTCCATCATCAGAGCGTCCATATCGGCCCTGATGCCGATCGTCCTACCAGGCCTTGCCCCTCTTATGACCGCCGCGAGGCCGGTGTTGAAGTAATTCTTTATCTCGTCAATTCCGATCCTCTTGAGTTCGTCAATCACTAGCTGCTGGGTCCTGAACTCCTTGGTGCTGGGCTCGGGATGCCTATGGATGTCCCTCCTGGTCTCGACCATGAACTCCTGTAAAGACTTGGCAGCTTCCATAATCGCCAGGTTATCCATGACAATCCCTCCAAATAGGTATTTAATTTAGATTAGGAGCTTCCCCCTGTCCAGGATCGGTTTGCCGTCCAGATAGAGCACGGGGTTGCGTATCATCATATCCAGGTGGATGTTAGTACTTACTTTACCTCCAAAAGCGGCGCTTGTGCCAACCGCGATATGGATTGTCCCGAACGAGCCCTCGTCCTCGAGCATTACACCGATAAGCTTCGCTGCCGTGTTCATGCCTATGCCCAGCTCCGCTATGTTATAGGCCGACGGGTCGTTGGCATCTTCGAGCACCTTGCTGAAAGCTTCGGCCTTGGCGTCGCCTTCGATCTTGGTCGCGAAGCCGTCCTTTACCGTGACCTTTATGGGATTCTGTATTAGTCCGACTTCGGGTATCGGTATCGAGCCGTCCACGTAGATCACGCCGTTGGCGGTCCCTTCCACCGGCGTAGCCCTCGCCTCCACGTCGGGTACGGTGGCGAACTGGCCGGGATTATGGGACAGGCAGGCGAGCGCGGCTCCGTCCCTTCCTTCAAGGCTCATTGTTATGTCGGTTCCGATGTCCGTCGTCACGCGGGCGACCTTCGCCTTCGTGAGAAGGTCGGCTACCTTCTTGACCAGGGGCTCGTGCGCCACGAAGTCAAGGTCGATGGCCCCGCTTATGAGGGTCTCCCTCTCCAGCGCCGGCAGGTTTATCACGCGGGCACCAGCCTTGCAGGCCCTGATCCTTGCCTCGGTGTGGGCTATCGACCAGGTGGTCGGCACGAAAAGCACGTCTGACGCCGCCATCGCGGCAGCCACGGCCTCTGGAAGCTTCTGGTTATGCATCTTCCTGGGTTCCATGACCGTTATCACTACTTCCGCCTGCAGCTCAAGGCAGCAAGAGGCGATGGCCTCGGCAAGGTCCACCTTGTTGAAGTCGGTCACGATTGTAACCTTCTCGCCTTTCTTCACATTGGCGCATACGGTGACGATCTTGTAGGCATTCTTCTTCAGGACAAGGTCTTTCACTTTCTCTCCCCCAATTCGTCCTCAGAATAGGCACGCCAATAAGGAATCGATAACAGGTTCCGATCAGATGGTCCGGACGTTTGAAGTGTATTTAAGGGGGCAATGAAACTGTTCCTTTACATAGATGCTATTATCAAGGCATGATATTCTCAAATATATATAATCAATGGGCGCGATAAGTATTGCTTATCGCGCCATCTATAGGCGTTTTCGGCGCATCCAGGCCAACCGCGGAGGGCGATTTCAGCAAGGCATCCTGCCAAATGGAGGGCAGCCCCGGCTGGGACCGCCCCTTGTCCGTAGCCGAAGCCGCCCGGTCCGCATCAGCCCGCACAATGCCTAGAT
>ERZ795044.1928-NODE-1928-length-18351-cov-6.480706_pt1 | contig 18351 bp, 9 predicted proteins | sample MGYA00375128_ERZ795044 | MGnify/ENA primary metagenome ERZ795044 (study PRJEB30173, sample SAMN05720213) | anaerobic digester metagenome | isolation source: active sludge of municipal wastewater-treating anaerobic digesters | place: USA | collected 2014-12-22 ... | reverse complement strand
TACGCAGTTACTCAGACACTACCCGCACTTACACACTTTTCTGGGCAGTGTCTTATTAAACCAATTAAAATGAAAAAAGTAATTTTTGTATTCTCAGTACTCGCTTTTTCGGTTGCTGCATTTGCGCAAAGCGACACCGTTATTAACAAAACGCAACCTATCCTGATCGACTCGGTGCAACAGGACATGACGAAAGTGGACGGCTGTATGATGATGAATGGAAAGATGATCATGATTAAAGATTCTGTATCATCCCCTATGAAAAAGCAAATGATCATGGGTAATGGAACAAAGGTGAATATGGATGGCATGTGCTTTAAAATGAACGGTGAAAAAATGAAAATGAAAGAGGGCGACCATATGGACATGCGCGGAATGATGCATCCAAGAGAGCCTAAAATAAAAATCGGTGGTTAGTCCACAATCAGGATCAGGCCAGATGTCCTGGATTTTCAAGATGTAGGAAACCTGAATAAAAAAGTGGTGGTTGGTCTTGGCTTTCAAACCACCGGCTGCCAGGTCGCACGACCTGGCAGTCTTATATAATAGTAGATGTCCCACACATTCAAGGTATAGGTCATTTAACCTTGGATTTGGATTGCCTTTCTTTCTTTGAGCGGGTAACCTGCACACCAAATTAATACAATTTGTGTGGAAAAAATTCCCCACAATTTAATTCCAACAGCAATCATTCCCTTTACGTGCTGATACCTGCCAGGAAAACCAAAGCCACCGACTAAAGAACATTCATTTATCCCATCCTTCAAAAAACCTTCTAGGGCTGTTATTTAATTAGATACTTCTCAGGCAATCCTGGAGTTCCCGAATACATCCAGCGTTATTTGATTTTGAAAAAATCACTGGCATACTAATTACGGAGGAAATCATGGCACACCCTTCATAAATTCTACCAAGCCGCCTACTTTTGAAAACAACTGCTGCAAAAATTCTTTCAACCAATGGGGATAGAAAGAAATCAAAAAAGTCGTTAAGCAGACTCCTGCAAACTGACCTTGACGGTGCCCCGCACGAACCTTTCAATTCGAAAGAATTGCTACGCGTTCTCACGGAAGTGAAAAATGGAAACTTCACCGTGCTTATGCCTATTGATGAAGTTGGCTTGAGTGGCAAGATCAACGACACGATCAACCAGATGATCACTAATCTGCGCGAGACCACAATCAGAAATCAGGATCAGGCCTGGCTAAAATCGAACCTTGCGAAATTCGCAGTAATGCTGCAGGGCCAGAAGGATTTGAACACCGTTACAAAACGCATCCTTTCTGAATTAGCGCATGTGCTAACGGTACACTATGGCGCCTTCTATATTTTAAAAACGAACGAGAGTACACAAACCGTCAAGCTAAAATTATCTTCCACCTATGCGGGTCCCGATCCAACGAATGGCTCAAAAGAATTTGCTATTGGTGAAGGATTAGTGGGACAATGTGCGTTTGAAAAAGAACGAATCCTGCTAACGAATATACCCAAGGGCTATATTAATATAAGCTCCGGACTTGGTAAGGCAAAACCTGCCAATCTCGTTATACTGCCGGTGCTTTTCGAGAACAAAGTGAAAGCCGTTATTGAGCTGGCTTCGCTTGATTTATTTAGTGAAACGCACCTTGACTTTCTAAACCAGTTGACGGAAAGTATCGGTATCGTCTTGAATACGATTGAAGCCTCTACACGAACCGTTGAATTGCTGGAACAATCACAATCGCAGGCCAGTGAGCTGAAGACCCAACAGGAAGAATTGCGTATTACCAATGAGGAGTTGCAGGGTAATGCCTTGCTGCTGGTGAAGCAGAATGAAGAAGTGGAGGCCAAGAATAGGGAACTCGCCTTTCAAAACGATGAGAAGGAAAAGCGGGCGGCTGAGTTAAGCGTGGCCAACAAGGAACTTGCCTTTCAAAACGATGAGAAGGAAAGACGGGCGGCTGAGTTAAGCATTGCCAATAAGGAACTCGCCTTTCAAAATGATGAGAAGGAAAGACGGGCGGCCGAGTTAAGCATAGCCAACAAGGAACTTGCCTTTCAAAACGATGAACGTGAAAAGCGGGCCGCAGAGTTAAGTATTGCCAATAAGGAACTTGCTTTTCAAAACGATGAAAAGGAGAAACGAGCAGCCGAGTTAAGCGTTGCTAACAAAGAAGTGGAGGAGTCTAGAAAATCGCTGGAACGGAAAGCTGAGCAGTTAGCCCTTACCTCAAAATACAAGTCAGAGTTCTTAGCGAACATGTCGCACGAGTTACGTTCGCCCTTGAATAGCTTGCTGATCCTTGCGCAGCAATTATATGAGAATGGAGAAGGCAACCTGAGTGACAAACAGGTCCGGTATGCAAAAACGATTCATTCCTGCGGAGATGACTTGATTCAATTAATCAATGATATTCTCGATCTGTCTAAAATTGAGTCGGGCATTATCTCTACGAACATCTCTTCGATACGTATCTCGGAAATAGCCTCTTACATCGAGACTACCTATAAACCAATTGCGGAAGCGCGGAATCTCAAATTCAGGATAGACATAGACGATGATCTTCCGGTTTCAATGGACACGGATATGCAACGGGTTAATCAGATTCTGAAAAATCTTCTTTCCAATGCATTCAAGTTTACAGAACAAGGAGAAGTATCACTCAAGATTGCCATGGCAAAAAACTGGAAGCCAGGTTACTCCACCCTTGATCAGGCAAAGCATGTAGTCTCCTTTTCCGTTAGCGATACGGGAATAGGAATTCCGATGGAAAAACAACTGGTTATATTCGAAGCCTTTCAGCAAGCCGAAGGTTCAACAAGCCGCAAGTATGGTGGCACAGGCTTGGGGTTATCGATAAGCCAGGGGCTGGTTGAATTGTTGGGTGGTACGATCGAGTTAGTAAGTCTTGAGGGGCAGGGTAGTACCTTTACCCTATACCTGCCATTGGAAACATCTCCAACTATGGCCCCACGTGTTTCCACGAACGTATTAAAAGTTACTAAACCGGTACTGTCGCAGCGAGCGGAAGTTCAAAGCTACCTTTCTGGTATTTCCCGAAATAAAAATGATGTAAAGGAGGGTGGTCTTTTAGAAGTCATTACCGAGCCTATCAATGAGACGGGTGACGACCGCAGTAACATTAAAAGCAGTGATAAGGTTATTATGGTGGTGGAGCATGATCTGCGCTTTGGTAAAATCATGATTGAAAAGGCACATGAAAATGGATTGAAGGCAATTGTGGCAACCACGTATCAGAAAGTATTTGATTTTCTTACCCGGTTCTCTCCAATAGCGATTACACTGGATGTTAACATGCCTGACACAAATGGCTGGAAAATTATTCAAATGTTACGAAGCGACTTGTTATATAGTCACATTCCCTTTCATATTATTTCAGGCGAAGAAAATCGGATTCAGGCATTAAAACAAGGCGCTCGCAGTTTCTTGCTCAAACCGTTGGAAAACGGTTTACTCAATCAGCTTTTTACAGACATGGTTTCTTTTAGTCAAAAAGAAACGCGGAGCATTCTGATTGTTGAAGATAATGAAATTGATGCCTCACAGATTGCTAAAATGCTTGCGGACGATACCATCTCGATCACCATTGCCCCAACGAGTAGATACGCCCTTGAATGTATTGCAAGAGAAGATTACGATTGTATTATTCTGGACTATACTTTACCCGATATGTCGGGCAATGATCTTATTGGCACCATAAGCAGGGCAAAGAAGCTATTTACGCCTGTGATTGTGTATTCAGTGAAAGATTTCACCAGCATTGAGATGAACAACGTTAATTATAATTCAAACGCCCATGTCATGAAGGAGGTGAATTCAATTGAAAACCTGCTAACGGAAACTGTGTCGCAATTGCATCTCAATCATAAAAACCTTGCCCCAAATAAACAAAAAATCATTGAGAGCATCCGCAATAAGCGGGATCTTCTGAACGGCAAAAGCATTCTGGTAGTAGATGATGATGTGCGCAATCTTTTTGCTATGACAACCGTGTTCGAACGCTTCAATATGAATGTGATTACTGCGGATAGCGGAAAAGAAGCAATCAACGAGGTACTGGCAAATCCCAAGATAGAAATGGTGTTAATGGATATTATGATGCCGGAGATGGACGGCTATGAAGCAACGAGAATTATCCGGCAACAGCATAAGAACCCTTCACTTCCGATTATCGCAGTGACTGCCAAAGCGATGAAAAGCGATCGCGAGAAGTGCCTGCTGGCTGGAGCCTCGGATTATATAACTAAACCGGTTAAAACTGACCAGCTACTTTCGTTAATGCGTTTATGGTTTTGTAAACAATAAGTATGACCCATATAGAACCTAAGATTTTATTGGTGGACGACCGGGAAGACAATTTGCTTGCACTGGAAGTTATTCTGCAACCGGGTGGATTTACGTTTGTGCGAGCCAACTCGGGCCGGCAGGCATTGAAAATCCTGCTTACTGAATTTGACTTTGCCCTGATCCTGATGGATGTGAATATGCCGAACCTGAATGGATTCGAAACGGCAACGCTTATTTATGAGCGGGATAAGTTAAAGCACATTCCCATTATTTTTATCACCGCTAATAATTATGGCGATGAAAATATGTTCAAAGGCTATCAGGTAGGGGCTATCGATTTTATTCTCAAACCCATCAAGCCGGAGGTGCTGCGTGCAAAAGTAGGGTTGCTGATTGACTTGTATAATAAGAACCGCTTGTTACTTGAGCAGGAACATAGACTAATTGAGGTAAACAGAAACCTTCAAATCGAAATGGGTGAACGCAAAGCCGCGGATGAGAAGGTACAACAGGTTAATCGCAAACTTCTCGAAAATCTTAGTCAACTGGAAAAGGTTAACCAGGATCTTGATCGCTTTGCCTTTATGGCCTCGCATGATTTGCAGGAGCCCTTGCGAAAAATCAGGATCTTTAGTGGCATGCTCAACAACAAGTATAAAGACGTGCTTCAGGAAGATAGTAAAATGGTTACACGCATTGATAAATCTGCCGAACGCATGCAAACCCTGGTTTCCAGCATCCTGGCGCTTTCCAAAGCCTCTTCCGATAAAGTGGAATTTGAAAAATGTGATCTGAACCTGTTGCTTGCCGAAATGATAGCCAACATGGATGAAGAAGTAGTGGAAAAGAATGTGACGATTCTTGTAGAACCCATTCCCTCGTTGTTTGTCAGCCCTGCGCTCATGCGCCAGCTATTCCAAAATTTAATAAACAATGCTATCAAATATAGGAGCAATGAGGTTGCCCTCGTGATAAAAATTAGCTCACGTCTCAATGCGGGTAACGATTATTACAACGAGGCGCACAACCTGAATGACTGCTTGATTTTTGTTGAGGATAATGGAATTGGGTTTGATCAAAAGTATTCAGAGGAAATTTTTGGAATCCTTCAAAAGTTACACGACAGTTCCGAATATGAAGGCGCAGGTATTGGGCTTACCCTGTGCCGAAAGATAGCCGAGCTGCATCATGGTTTTATTTCTGCCCGAAGCATAGAGCATAAAGGCTCTGTTTTTACCGTGTCGCTTCCCTTATTTCTCGAAGTTGCTGTTTAATGGATTAACTATGAAAGCGAACTCTTCAACAAAAGAAAAGCTTACTGTACCGGTCGAAAACAGGGGTAGACAGAAAGTTGCCAACGAATTTCTGCACAAAGTATTAATTCAGGCGCCAGCCATTATTTGCATGTTTCGTGGCCCTGACCACACCTATGAATTTGCCAATGAAAAGTACCTGCAACTAATTGGCCGCACAGATATAATCGGTAAAACTATTCGCGAAGTGTTGCCTGAACTGGAAGGACAGAAATTCTTTGAAATACTGGATGGGGTGTATAAAACGGGCGAATTGTTTATTGGAAATGAGGTACTTGCTAAGCTCGATAGAGGAGGAAAGTTGGAGGATTGCTTTTTCAACTTCATCTATCAGGCAATCCACGATGAAAAGGAACGGATTGAAGGTATCCTGGTACATGCTGTAGAAGTAACGGAAGAGGTAGTATTAAGGGGGAAGCTAAAAGAGAGGGAGAAAGAACTTATCTATCAGATTGCGGAAAAGGAAAAGCGTGCCCTTGAGTTGATGCAGGCTATTAAAGAACTTGCCCTTCAAAACGGAGAGAAAGAAAACAGAGCCAGTGAGCTGGTCAATGAGAATAAGGAACTTGAAGCATTTGCTTACGTAGCAAGCCACGATTTACAGGAGCCGTTGCGAAAAATACAAACCTTTACTGATCGCATTCTTGTCAATGAAAATCTGTCGGATAAAGGAAAAGATTATTTAGAGTGGATGCAGGATGCAGCCCTGAGAATGCGAATGCTCATTCAGGATTTACTCGCCTTTAGCCAGCTAACCGATGCGGAACGTAAATTTGAAACGATCGACCTCAGCCTCATCGTGGATGAAGTAAAAACCGAATTAACCCACCTCATACAGGAAAAGCGCGCGACAATTGAAATTACAGAAAGCTGTTCTGCCAACGTAATCGTATTTCAGTTCCGGCAGCTTATGAATAACCTGATCAGTAATGCGCTTAAGTTTTCAAGTCCGGCCCGGCCTCCACACATACAAATAGCCTGTAGAATTGTAACGGGCAATAGATTGATAGACAAAAAAATATCAACAGCCGGGGCCTATTGTCATATCACTGTCAAAGATAACGGCATCGGCTTCGAGTCACAGTTCAATGAACAGATATTTGGTGCATTTCAAAAGCTTCATGGCAAAGAAATTTATGCGGGTACAGGCATTGGGCTTACGATCGTAAAAAAAATAGTTGACAACCATCATGGCATAATAACAGCTACAGGGGAAGTAGACAAAGGGGCAACGTTTGATATTTATATTCCTCTTATCTCATTTAAAGAAACGTAAGAAATGAAAACTGTATCTTCAATTTTATACTTCAGGTTCGTGTCACTCAACGAAAGTGAAGGACGGTTTACTGACATTCGTAGCTTCTTAGCTGGGATTTTAGTATCTTACAGTATTCCTACATACTTTGCTCATCAGGCTTATACAGAAGGAGAAACGGTAACCCGGAGGCTGACTCCGGAAAGAAAATGAAAGCTCCCGCCAAAGTAAAGAAGGTTAAAAAGTCTCAAGCTAAAAGACTGACTAAGTCTCATAGTTATCCATTTCCAATTGTCGCTATTGGAGCTTCGGCTGGCGGACTTGAGGCAATCTCAGAATTGCTGAAATACTTATCACCCGTTACGGGCATGGCTTTTATTTATGTACAGCACCTGAGTCCCGATCACAAAAGTTTACTTACGGCACTGCTGGCAAAAGTAACTACCATGAAAGTGCAGGATGTGAAGGACAAAATACTGATAGAACCCAATAATGTGTATGTCATTCCACCGGATAAAGAAATACAGGTAACGAACGGGCACATCAAACTAAGCCCTCGTCCTGATCTTCCTAAAATTAATTTGCCGATTGATCTTTTATTTAGTTCACTGGCAGCAACTCATAAGGAAAATGTGATTGGAGTAATTCTTAGCGGCAGTGCAAGTGATGGCACCCAGGGGATGAAATCCATTAAGCACGAAGGCGGATTAACGTTTGCACAGGATAGTTCAGCTAAATTCAGCAGCATGCCCAAGTCAGCCATTGCTGCCGGGGTAGTCGATTATATTTTGTCACCGAAAGAAATTGCCCTTGAGTTAGCCCGCATTAGCAGACACCCGTTCGTTAAAGCCAATCTATTAAAGACGGGAAGCGAAGACCTGATTGAAAACAGTGATCCGGATTTAAAGATTATCCTTAATTGTTTGTACAAATCCACCCATGTTGATTTTAGTGCCTATAAAATGAAAACCATTAAAAGGCGCATTATGCGGAGGATGTTGCTGCATAAACAGAAAGGATTAAAAGAGTATGCCAAATTACTAAGAGAAAAGCAGGAAGAACAGGATATCCTCTACCAGGATTTGCTCATTAATGTAACGAGCTTCTTTAGAGACACCGATACCTATAAGTATCTGAAAACTACCCTGCTTCCGAAACTGCTTAAGGATAAAAAACCAGGGGAAACTTTGCGCATCTGGGTACCCGCCTGTTCTACCGGAGAGGAAGCTTTTTCAATTGCTATGATGCTGCTCGAAATTCAGGACAGTAAATTCAGCAATATACCTGTTCAGATTTTTGCTTCAGACCTTAGCACAAGAGCTATCCACAAGGCTCGCATAGGATTATATTCCAAGCATGAACTTGAAGCGGTGTCGCCCAGGCGCGCCCAACGTTTTTTTTCCAAGAGCGATGGCGGGTTTCGGATTGATAAAGCCGTGCGCAATATCTGTGTATTTGCGCCCCATAATATTTTACTTGATCCGCCTTTTTCACGCATCGACTTTATCAGTTGTCGCAACCTCTTTATCTACCTCGATACACCGGCACAAAAGCGAGCCCTTGCTACTTTTCATTATGCCTTGCGCGATAACGGCTATTTGATGTTAGGAAAATCAGAAACGATTAGTTCATCGGCACATCTGTATAAGGAAATTAATAAAAAGTTTAAAATCTTTTCGCGTAAGTCTTATTCCGGCTTGCGAATACTGCCTTCAGTGTCACCCCGGTTTACTAACCCTGACATCCACACAGATGAGACAGTAAGCAAAGCTGAAACCCTAACAAGAGTTAAGCATCCACTGGTTAATCGGGGACTCGATAGTGCCATCGATGCCTTGCTCATCGCAGACCATATGCCGGCCAGTGTAGTCATCAATCACCAGATGGAAATTGTCCAGTTCCGCGGCTCCACAGATTTATACCTTACGAATGCAGCAGGCAAAGCCACTTTTAATATCTTACGAATGGCCCGCCCCGAAATTGCTTTTTCGATGCGTAATTCGATTACGAAAGCCATTAAATCGAATCATCGGATTGTGAAAACCGGAATCGAAACAAGGGTAAATAACACGGTGCGGTTGGTAGGCATCGAAGTTATCCCGCTCACGATTAAATCGGACGAGCCCTTGTTGCTTATCCTTTTTACAGAGCAACCGGTGGCTATCACGGTATTGAAAGAAAGGAAAAATGGAAAACCTAAGTCAGATGTAAAAGACCGAAGGATAAAACAGTTGCAGGAAGAACTGGTAGCAGCCCATGCGGAATCCCTTTCCTTTTCGCAGGAACAAGAAGCATTTATCGAGGAGCTGCAAAGTGCCAATGAGGAAGTGGTATCCAGTAATGAGGAATTGCAGACTGTCAATGAGGAATTGGAAACCTCGAAAGAGGAAATGGAATCAACCAACGAAGAGTTGATCACCACCAATGAAGAACTGCAAACCCGGAACGACCTGCTCATTGAATCGTACGACTATTCGACCGCCATTATTTCCACCTTGCATGAACCCATGCTTATTCTGGATAATAACCTGCGGGTAAAAACAGCCAACGAAGCATTCTATAAAAAATTTGATGTTAACCAGGAAGAAACGGAGGGGATCTTATTGTATGAGTTGGGAAATAAACAGTGGGACATTCCACGTTTGCGTGAACTGCTTGAAGACATTGTTCCTAAAAATTCTTACTTCCGTGATTTTGAAGTAACCCATACGTTTCCGGATATAGGTGAAAAAGTGTTGATGTTGAATGCGAGACGTATTGTGCAGAAAAGTCATGGCGAACAATTGATCCTTCTATCCATCAATGATATTACGGCCGCGGTAAAACTTCAGAAGAAAGAGAAGGAAGAGATGACCAGGGATATGCGGATTACCAAGTCGTACAACGTGAAGCTGGAAGAGGCCGTAAAGCAACGAACTTCTGAACTGGACCGGATCAATAGTTCGCTGGCAGAAAAAAACACCGAGCTTGAGAAAATGGTTAAAGAGCTGGAAGCCTTCGCCTATGTTTCCAGTCATGATCTACAGGAGCCCCTTCGTAAGATTCGCACCTTTGCCGGTCGCATCCTTGAAAAGGAGAATCCTAATCTATCAGATACCGGGAAGAACTATTTTCGCCTGATGCAGAACTCAGCGGAACGTATGCAGGCGCTCATTAAGGACTTGCTGGCCTTTTCCCGCATTAGTACAGCCGAACGAAAATTTGAAACTCTTGACATAACTCAACTGGTAGAAGAAGTAAAAGAAGAGTTCAAAGACCGTATTGAAGAGACTAAGGCCGTGGTTGAATTGCAGGGTGGAGGCAAAATAAATGTTATCCCGTTCCAGTTTCGGCAGGTGTTGCAGAACCTGATCAGCAATGCTTTAAAGTTTGCAAAACCCGGAGTTCCTCCGCATATAATCATTGAAAGCCTAACGGTTGAATCCAATAAAGTTGATTTTGTTAAACTGATGCCTAAAAAGCAGTATAATCAGATCAGCATCCGTGATAATGGTATTGGCTTTGAACCAGAGTATACGGATAAGATCTTTAAGGTTTTCGAAAAACTACACAGTAAAGATGAATATGCCGGTACGGGAATCGGGCTGGCCATCGTTAAAAAGATTGTTGATAATCACAATGGCTTTATTAATGCCAAAAGTGAACCAAGTAAGGGAACCACATTTGATATTTTTATACCGACTACTTAAATGAATAACGAACCTTTCCGCATACTTCTTGCCGATGATGACGAAGCCGACCGCTTACTCTTCAAAGAAGCATTTGAGGAACTGAAAATAAATACGAATGTTCAATCCGTTAATAACGGTGAGCAGTTGATGGAATACCTAAACCGAAAGGGAATAGTGTTGCCGGAGATTCTTTTTCTTGATCTTAATATGCCCCGTAAAAATGGGTTTGAGTGTCTGAAGGAAATCCGGAGCAACAAAAAATTTGATGAGATATCCATTGCTATTTATTCTACCTCGGCAGCCGAGCGGGATATTGAAGCCACCTTTATTGCGGGGGCCAATGTGTATATCAGTAAGCCCAACGATTTTAATGAACTCAAACAGGTTTTGGAAAAAGCGGTGATGTCAGCCCACGTCTATCACGAGCCACCATTTAACAAAGCGAATTTCTTGTTGAGGATTTAATTTTAGGTGAGTCTGCCTCAAAAGTCTTATAAATTGGACGTGTCATTGCCTGCCTGCTCCGCCAACTGGCGGATTCGGCATAGGCAGGCGGGCAAGCAGAATGATTCTCAATACGAAGTATATACAATATAAATATTGTAGTAAATTTTATAGTAAGAAGGCGCGACCCGCAAACCAATGTGAAGAAGCACTAATGCATTCATAGCTTAGTTTCACTTTAACTGGATCGCGGGTCCCCCGATTCATCGGGGCCGCGATGACAGTAAAAAAAAATGCCAACCCTTGCGCCTTGGCGTCTCTGCGATTCAAAATATACCGCTAAGACACAAAGACGCAAAGATAAATACAATTATAGCGTATGCTGTACCAGTTCTGGCTTTAATACCCGTATTGCCACATGGAATCATCAAAGGATGTCTTTGCGCCTTAGCGACTCTGCGGTTAATATTACCGTCTAGGAGTTGACGATCTTCTCAAGCTAATTCTCTCAAATCTACCGGCACCACGCGCGAGATACCTTTCTCTACCATGGTAATACCATAGATTACATCCGTGGTTGTCATTGTGCGCTTGTTGTGCGTAACAATTACAAACTGCGAGTCCTTGCTAAAGGTGCGGATGATATTATTGAACTTGTCAATGTTGGCATCATCCAACGGTGCATCCACCTCATCAAAAATACAAAAGGGAGCAGGCTTGAGCAGGTACATGGAGAACAGCAGGGCCGTAGCGGTAAGTGTTTTCTCACCACCCGACAATTGATTGATCGTTAAGGGCCGCTTGCCTTTAGGTTTGGCGATAATATCAATTTCAGATTCAAGGGGCTTGGTCGGATCGGCAAGCTTTAAATCGCAATCGTCACCCTCATTAAACAACGAGCGAAATACACGAACGAAGTGTTCTTTAATATGCGTAAAGGCCTGCATGAAAGTTTCGCTCGCAACACCTTCAATTTCACTGATCGTGCTGAAGAGTGATTCTTTTGCTTTCAACAAGTCGTCCTTTTGCGCAATAATAAAGTCGTTGCGTTGCTTGATCTCCGTATAGGCTTCCATGGCCATGGGATTGATCGGGCCCATGTTATCGAGCTTCTCGCGAATCTTCGTTACATCATTGCGCAGTTTGTCTTCATCAAACAGCGCAAGTTGTTCTGCTTCTTCCGGGGTTGCATTGGCTAATACGCTATCCAGGTCGATGTTGAATTCAACATTCAATCGTTCTTTTACCGAGTTAAGCTGAAGCTTGCTATCGTTCAACTGACTTTGCAGCTCCATCAACAAGGTGTCGATGTTCTGGCGCTGATGTTGAATTTCACGTAAGTCTTTTTCAAACTGATCGATCTCACCGCGACCCGAGTAATATTCCTTTTCGGCTTCACTTAGCCCTTTCTCCATCTCCTCCTTTTCGGCATACATGCCGATCAGTTCCTCATCATTGCTTTGTGTGGTTTCAATGATGGTGCGGATCTCGTCTTCATTCTTTTTCAGTTCCTCCGTGTTGGACTCAATGCGCAAGCTGCTTTGCTCCATTGATTCTTGCTTGAAGCGCATCTCCTGTTCAACACTCTTCACGCGGTTTTCCTGCTGGTGGAAGAAGATGTTCTGTTCGTTGAACGTTGCTGACTTTTGCGTGAGCAGTTCGTTTTGAACATTCAGCTCAGAGGTAATCAGTTTTAGTTTTTCATCCTGCTGCGCCAATTCATGATGGGCCAGTTCGGCTTTCGGCTTCAGGTCTTCCAGTTCGCGGTTCAGCGTTTCAATTTTATCAATGATATCTTCTTTGCGCAAGTCGGCACTGCTTAGCATGCTGCTAAACTGTTCCTGCTTGGTGCGCACCGAAATAAATTCATCACTTACCAGTTTGATGGCATTCTGTGCCTCTTCAATTTGTTGCTTCAGCGTATTGTTGCGCAGGCGCTCCAATTCGCGCTGGCGATCAACCAACGAGTGACGAATGTCTTCTACCTTTTTGGTAAGCTCTTTGATTTCTTTATCAAGCTTCTCAAGATTTTTAGCACGGCCTATTTTCTTTCCTTCAAATAATCCAACCGATCCCCCCGATAAGCTGAACCTCCGCTTGGTCACTTTTCCGCTCTTGGTGATAAAGGTATTGTCATCCGCAGGTATGCTCTTGATATCGCCTTCATAAACATAAACCTTATCGAGAATGAAGGTCATCAGTTTATTATACTTCGGATCGAATTCAATGATCTGCGTTGCCGGAAAAGCATTCGGATACATTTGAATATGGGAGGGCGTAAACTTCTCGAATGAATCCAGGATGAAGAAGTTTGCTTTGCCCTTGCTGGCATCACTCAATATGTTAATCGCTTCGTAGGCTTCAGCTTCATGCTCAACAATATAATAGTTGAGGTAGGGCTCCAGATAATTTTCAATGGCTACCCGGTATTCTTCGCTCGTAGAAAGGATGTCCGAAAGGAGGGGAGCATTTTTTGTCCAGCCCACATTCTTCTTCAGGAACTTGATAGCTTCCGGGAAGCCTTCGAGGTTTTCTACCAACGATTTGGTAAGCTGATATTCATTTTGACGCGAATCGAGTTTGCGGCCCGACTCAGTCATTTCCTCGCGAATCATTTCGATAGTCTTCTCGAGCGAACCAATTCGTTGAAACACATCCTCTTCCTCTTTCTTCAACTTATCGAGGTACGCATTCTTTTCGCTGATCTCCTGGGTAAGGATTACCGTCTTCTTTTCAAATTCAGCAATGCTGGCACTCTGCTGGCTGGTATCGGAGGTAGTGCGTTCGAGTTCCTGCTTGAACGAAGAGATCTGGATGTCGCGGATCTCCAGGGATTTATTTAACTGAAATGATTCTTCCTGTTTGGAACGATACACCTGGCGCAATGCATCTGACTCGCCCTGAAGTGTATAGGTTGCAGCTTTCTGGGTTTCGTAATCTGCCTTTAAGGATTCCAGTTTATCAGAGATTTCTTTTAATGCCTGGTGAGCCGTGTCCCGTTCTGTTTCTAAACTTTGAATGCTGAACCGTGCGCGTTCGTTGCTCTTTTTATCCTGATCGATTTGCTCTTTCAGGTTATTGACGCGGTCATTCAGGAAGCGAAGCCGTTCATTCTTGATTTGTTTCTCACTTTCATACTGCCGGATTTTGGAAACAAAGTCATTGATTGATTTCTGACGTGAGGAGAGCGTCTTCTCTTTTAAGATCAATTCTGCTTTCGACCGTTCAATCAAGGCTTCCTTATCTGCAACTTCGGCCGCAAGTTTTGTTTTGCGATCACTTTCAGTTTCAACCTGCTTCTGCACAGAGGCAAATGTGTCCTTCTGTTTATTCACTACTACTTTGGCAAGTTGAATGCTCTTCTCTTTATAGTCTTCTTTGATCTTGTAGTATTGCTCGGTTTGTTTGGCCTGTTTCTCCAGGCTTTTCATGTTCTTTTCAATTTCGAAAAGCAAATCTTCTACACGCTCCAGATCGGCATCGGTATCTTCCAGTTTCTTCAGCGTTTCTTTTTTGCGCTTTTTGAATTTGGAAATACCTGCGGCTTCTTCAAACAACATTCTTCTTGAATTATCACGGTCGTTCAGAATATCATCGACCATGCCTAATTCAATAATAGCGTAGCTGTTGGAAGCTATACCGGTATCGAGGAATAGATTTGTGATGTCTTTCAAGCGACAGGCAACACCATTCAATAGATATTCACTTTCACCTGAGCGGTAAAGGCGTCTTGTAATAGTAACTTGTGAGTACTCAGTGGGCAGAATATTTTTCGTGTTATTAATGGTAAGCGATACCTCGGCCATTTGTTGTGCCGAGCGCTGACTGGTACCATTGAAGATTACGTTCTCCATTTTTTCGGAGCGCAGGGCACTGGTCTTTTGCTCACCCAATACCCACCGTATAGAATCGACTACATTTGACTTTCCACAGCCATTGGGCCCAACGATGCCGGTAATCCCTTCATCAAAATTGATAACTATTTTGTCGGCAAAACTCTTAAAGCCCTTGATCTCCAACTTCGATAACTGCATGAATCCCTTGAGAATTTAGTGGTTGAAAAAATAAGATGGCAAAGATAACCCTCGGATTGGCATTTGGAAAATCAGGCATACCCATTTCATCAACATTTTATCCATCCCAAAAAGTATCGTAAAAGGCTGTTTTTCCAATTATTTCGATACCTTTGGCTAATACATGGATATTCAATTTTGGATTTGGTTGATTGTGATCGTGGTCACACTGATTGCCCGGGCTAATAAGAAAAAGCCCCAGCAACCTTTTGAGCCTCAACGGCCTGATTACCGGGAGTCTGCTCCTGACTCCACCCTGGATAAACCGATAACGTTCGAAGATTTGCTCAAAGAGATTCAAGCCGCTAAATCCCCTAAACCGGTTGCAGCTCCACCACAAAAGAAATACGACTTTGAGGACTATGATGATGATCTGAAAGAGGAAGTTGAGGTAGTTGAAAAGACAGATTATCGCTCTGAGGATTCAATCTACCAAACGTATGAGAAAGCTAAACTAGATGCCTTTAATAAAGCATCGCTGGAAGAGACCCTGAAGGTAGGAGACACACTTGTAAAGTTTGAGCAGCAAAAGGGGTATCAGCAGGTAGCCGATAGACAGGCCGCAGTGAATGAATACATGAAAGAGCTTAAGAATCCGACTAGCTTTAAGAAGGCCTTTATATTGAGTGAGATATTAGGGAAGAGGTTTTGAAAATATGATTTTTTAAGTAAAACATTACGCATTGGTCGGGTAATGTATTTTTTTAATGTACTTGTCTTTGGTTTACCAGCATCTTTACATGAGTCAACGGCTTAGATCCATTTTTTGCAAGACCCGTTTTATTAATTTATCTTGCCTAGACATAAAATTTCCCATGAGCGTCCTCAGGCACCTCAAGTCCAGCCTTTTGATTACAAGTATTCTGGTGAGTGGCTGGTTTACTTCCTACGCTTCAGATTCCTGTAAGGCAGAACCAATTCAAAATGTACCTGTCAAGTGTGAAGAGATTGACGTAAAGCTTGAGATCACTCACACCTCTGGAAATCAACGCAATGGGGAGATTACGCTGGACTTTAAAAAATCAGCTTCGGGGTATACGTGCTTTATTTTTTCTGGAGCTGATAACGATAATCGTCTCGAACTTACCGGCACTAAATTTAGTGACCTGGCGAAGGGAGACTATAATCTCTACATTCAAAATCAGGACGGGTGTACAAAACATATGAAATTCAAGATTAACTGATGACGGGTGTGAAATCGAAAAATCTATTTTTTTGGGTCTTTATAGGACTTACTTTTTTTTCGACTGTAGCGTGGGCCCAGGCACCTGTTGTGACAGTTGACAATAAAAAAGATGCTTGTCGTGATTTGATCGGAGGGGATGGCGTACTTGACAATGGGTCTTTTCAGGTAACCGTTACCTCAGGAATACCGCCCATCGAACTCTTTATTTTGGGTCCGGTTAATTATTTAAATATCCCGATGACTCTCGGGGTACCTTTTCAAGTCACCAATTTAAAACCGGGTCTTTATACCATTGTAGTTCAGGATGGAAATCCTGTCGATTTTACTCAGAATAATTTTGCCGTTAATGGTACCACCGACATTTCCGTTTCAACCACAGCGGGTTTTCCTGTAAACAGTACAAGTTGTGCAGCACCCAATGGTCAAATTTCCATTGATGTTTCAGGGGGCACCTCAAATTATTCTTACTCGTGGACAGCCACCAATGGGTTCACTTCTGCAGCCCAGGATATAACGGGTCTAACAGCCGGTGATTACACGGTAGTAGTAACAGATAATGGAACCAACTGTAGTCAAACCCTTGGTCCGATAACCGTCCTTGAGCCTCCAGCCCCCACCAACGCAGTGCTTTCATTAACAGGTACAACGCCTATTTGTGCCGGGCAATCATCCGCTATAAAAGTCGATATCACGGGTGGTGCCGGTCCTTTCACGCTGAACATCACAGGCATTGGGGTTGTCAATAACTATACAGATGATACCAACATTACTGTTTCTCCGCTGGCGAATACTACCTATACACTCACGGGCGTCACGGATGTTAATGGTTGTCCATCCGTTGCAGTTAGTGGTTCAGCCACTGTTAATGTAAATCCTGTACCTATTGCTCCGGCTATAACTTTTACACCCAATACCTATTGCGTAAATGATGCGATTCTTGCACCGATCATTACTACCCCAACCGGTGGCAGCACGTATACCTGGTATAGCGATGCCGGGTTAACAACGGTTTTGATAGCAGGAACAACTCCTACCAATGCACAATTGGGCTTTAGTAGTGTTGCAGCTAATGTAACAACTGTCTTTGTAGCTGAGACGAACAGCAGTAATTGCCAGGGTCCTGCTACTTCGGTAACTCTTACGGTCAATGCAATACCTGCAGCTCCGGCAGTAACCTTTACCCCAAGTTCGTATTGTGTTGGCCAGGCAATAACGCCTCCCGTAATTACTACACCAGTAGGAGGAAGTACGTATAAGTGGTATAGCGATGTGAGTTTATCGACTCTTTTAACCTCAGGCACAGCACCGACTAATGCGCAACTTGCTTTCAGCAGTGCCGCAGCGAATACCACTACGGTATTTGTAACAGAAACAAACAGTAATAATTGTCCGGGACCTGCAACTGCGGTTACGTTAACGGTGAGTGCAGTACCAGTGGCCCCTGCAGTTACATTCACTCCCAGTTCGTATTGCGTTGGCACTGCAATTACACCTCCGATTATCACCACTCCAACGGGCGGCAGCATATATACCTGGTATAGCGATATAAGTTTAACAACTGTATTGACCACCGGCACTAATCCATCGAATCTTATACTGGGATTTAGCAGTGTTGCTCCTAATGTAACCACTGTATTTGTAACTGAGACTAATAGCAGCAACTGCGTTGGTCCAGCTACACAGGTAACACTTACTGTAAATGCAAGTCCCGCTGCACCTGCCGTTACGTTTACACCCAGTTCGTACTGCGTAGGTCAGGCGATTACTCCTCCGTTAATTACAGCTCCCGTTGGCGGAAGTACCTATCAGTGGTACAGTGATGTGAGTTTATCAACTCTATTAACAACAGGTACAGCGCCTGGCAATGCACTGTTAGGCTTTAGCAGTGCAGCCGCCAATATCACTACCGTTTTTGTAACCGAAACAAATAGCAGCAACTGTCCAGGGCCAGCCACGTCAATTACGTTAACCGTAAATCCAGTGCCAGTAGCACCTGGGGTAACATTTGCTCCAAGCTCTTACTGCGTAGGGTCTGCGATTGCACCTCCGGCAATAACCACGCCTACAGGTGGTAGCACTTACACCTGGTATAGCGATGCCGGGTTGACAACGGTATTAACA
>ERZ795044.1926-NODE-1926-length-18355-cov-4.992678_pt1 | contig 18355 bp, 15 predicted proteins | sample MGYA00375128_ERZ795044 | MGnify/ENA primary metagenome ERZ795044 (study PRJEB30173, sample SAMN05720213) | anaerobic digester metagenome | isolation source: active sludge of municipal wastewater-treating anaerobic digesters | place: USA | collected 2014-12-22 ... | reverse complement strand
ACGAACTTGGGCGTGGACTTGGGGATGGGGAAGGCGTTCTTGATGTAGTTCTGGCTCAGCGGGTGTATCACGAACGCAAAGCGGCGGATATTGCGGAAAGTGCCAGTGGGATGCAGCAAGCGCGGTGTGACGTGCAGTTCAGTCAGAATTTCGTCGAAATCGTCGTCCGAGACTTCTTCCTGCGGCTTTTCCAGTGCGGCCAGAATCATGGCCTCGATCGTGTTGATGCCCACCACTTCAGGGAACAGCATGGGCGACACGTCGATCACCAGGTTGACCTTGCACTTGGCGAAATACGCCATGCGCTCGTCGGTCACGGCCGAGGTGATCAGGGTCTTGCCTTCGAGGTTGGTGGCGTTGCCAACTGCCTTGATTTCGGCAAAGGTTCCCACGATGACGTGGGATTTGGATACGACGTCGGCGACCAACTTGTTTTTCAGACCCGACATTGCGCCTTCGAGCATTTGTCCGGTTTTGCCCGACAGCATGAAATTGCTGCCTTTGGCATACAACTCCAACTGCTCCAGCGAGGTCAGCATTTTTGGGGCGCCCGTCTGGAACAGGGCATCGGCAAAGCTCAGGTTCTTGGTGTAGTCGGACATGGCCACGGCCATGTCGTAGTTGCGCATGCCTGAGAGAAAGAGCACCAGGTTGTTGTTGAAATAGTGGCCCAACTCCTTTTGCACATGGCGAATGGCCCGCACCTGCAGCAGGCGTCGCAGCGTGGCGCCCGTAGTCACCGGCACACGGGTCACCACGTTGGTCAGGCGCTGGGTTTCCTTGTTCACCACGGTGCGCAGACCCACCTGGTAGTGGTCACTGATCTCGCCCAGGCCAATGGCATCGGCGGTGGCCTGCTGGCGGCGCATCAACTCCCAGGCCTTGCCGGTGTCCTGGTCAGCGCCCATGCGGCGCACGGAAAACGACTGCCCCAAAAACTCGGCCTTGAACTCGAAGTCCCGCTTGGATGAACCCAATGTGACTGTGACTACCTTTTTCATTTCTCACTCCTCGTGTGTTTCATTCAAGTCAGTTGCGCACTGGCAACTGACACAACGCATGTGCTCAGGGGGCCTTCTTTTTCCGCTTGGCAGGTGTTGGTTCCGGTTTCTCGGGCTTTGGCAAAGCCTTGCGAATGACAGCTTCACAGACCTCTTGGGTCATATAGCGCGGAACCGGGTAGCCGGTATGGGCTTCACGACAGGCGGCTTTGGCCAGCGCGGGAATGTCGGATTCTTTCAGGGCTGCAAGCGATGTAGGAATGCCCAGATCGTGGTTCAACTGGTCTACGGCGTCCAGGAATTTCTGCGCCAGCACGTCGTCAGATTCGCCCGCAGTACCAACCCGTGCGGCAACGGCCAGCTGGGCCAGTTTTTCAACGATGGAAGGGTGTGAGTACTTCAGCACCAGAGGCAGCATGATGGCATTGGCAAGTCCGTGCGGCGTGTGGTAGAGCCCGCCGAATTGGTGGGCAATGGCGTGCACATAACCCACGTTCGCTCGGGTGAAAGCGAAGCCAGCGTAGGTGGAAGCCAGAGACATTTTCTCGCGCGCTTCCAGGTTCTTGCCGTCGGTGTAGGCGGTGCGCAGGTTCTCGAAGATCAGACCGACTGCTGACAGCGCCATGCCATCGGAGTAGGCTGTTTTCCAGTTGCCCACAAAGGCTTCGATGGCGTGGGTTAGTGCGTCAATGCCAGTGGCCGCCGTGATGTGCGGTGGCAGCCCGGTCATGAGCGAGGGGTCGAGTGCTGCCATCTTGGGCACCATGCGGGGATCCACGATGACCAGTTTCTTGTGGTTGACCGGGTCGGAGATGACGGCCGCAACCGTCACTTCCGAGCCGGTACCGGCGGTTGTCGGCACCGCATAAATCTTGACCGGTGCACGCAGCCCCTTGAGATAGCCCGCGAGCTGGTTGAGCGGTTTGGGATTGGACACCGCCACAGCGATCGCCTTGGATGCATCCATGGACGAGCCTCCACCAAAGGCGACGATGGCATCGCAATCGTGCTCCTGGTAAAAGTCGATGCCCTTTTGAATGAGTGGAATGGGCGCATCGGGTGTGATTTCGTCAAACACCACAAACTGGGCACCACCGGCGTTCAAGGCATCGGTCAACCCATTGAGCAGGCCGAGTTTGGAGATGATGTTGTCCGTGACGATCAGGATTTTGCGGTGTCCAAAACCCGCAATCGCCTGACCCAGTCGGCCACTCGAGCCAGGTCCCACCAGCAAGGTGGGTTGTGGAATGGGGATGAAGCGGGTTACCAAACCGGCGCCCTTCATCAGAGCTCCAAGGCCGGTGGCTCGCAGGTTGTTACGCATAGCTTCGGGTATCAAAAAAGCTCTCCTGGCAAATTGGAAAAGGCGGCCCTGTAGTATGCCCAACCCTGCAAGGGTTGGGGCACTAACCTGAACACGTATAAACCCTGATGCACGGCATTGCCCGCTCTACACCAGCAAGCGTGCCAGTGCCGCCAGTGCAGCTGTCTCGGCGCGCAGCACCCTGGTACCCAATGTCACGGGCGTGAACCCGCAGGCCGCCGATGCGGCTTCCTCCGCCGCGCTGAGGCCGCCTTCAGGCCCTGACAAAAAGGTGTTGTAGGCAGCGGTTCCATGGGCCAGGTGCTGTGCCAAGGGGCTGGACCCTTCGCACAGCGACAGCAGCCAGCGGGCATCCGTGTCTTTGGGCGGCTGGCTTTGTAGCCAGGCGGGCAGTGTCTTGACCGGCATGACCTGTGGCACACGGTTGCCCCCGCACTGCTCACAGGCGGCAACCGCCACGCTTTGCCAATGAGCCACTTTCTTGTCTGCCCGCTCCCCCGACAGACGCAGAACGCTGCGCTCTGTGATCAGTGGCTGGATACTGGCCACCCCCAGCTCGGTGGCTTTCTCTACCAGCCAGTCCATGCGGTCGTTGGCGGGCATACCCACGGCCAGGTGCACCGCCACGACGGCCTCGCGTCCGACGGCGCGGTAGGCGCCCACTTTGACCTGTACGTCGCTGCGTCCCATGTGGGTGATGGTGGCATCAAACTCCCCATCCTGACCGGAGACGCCATGCCCGCCGTTAAATAGGGTGATGGTGTCACCAGGCTGAAGCCGCAAGACCTGGACGTGGCGCGCAGGACCGCTCGGCAATTCGATCTCAGTATCGCTCACCAGCGGGGTATGGCAGTAAAAGCGCGGCATGGTGTGTTGCTATAACTTTAGGAGCTAATTACGCAATGTATTCGAGGGCTAGAGGCTTATTAGACTCACATTCTTCCGAATGCGTAGGCACTGGGCACCGGGATGCCCTCGATGCGCTCCACCAGGCGCAGCAGTGGTTTGAGTTCCATGTAGCGCGAACAGGTGGCGCGTATGTAGTCGATGAAGCGGGGCGTGTCCGCCAGATACTGGGGTTTGCCGTCGCGCAGGGTCAGGCGCGCAAACACACCCGCGATCCGCAGGTGGCGCTGTAGTCCCATCCACTCCACCGCTTTGTAGAACTCGCCAAAGTCATCGCCGACCGGCAAACCGGCCTTTCGGGCCTTCTGCCAGTACCGGATGGTGACATCGAGGCAAAAATTCTCATCCCAGCTCAAAAATGCATCGCGCATCAGGCTGGCAATGTCGTAGGTGATGGGGCCATACACAGCATCCTGAAAGTCCAAGACGCCTAGACGACCTGCCCCCATGCTTGCCGCTGCTCTGGCATCTTCTGCGGGGACCATTAAATTGCGTGGCATGAAGTCCCGGTGCACATAGACGCTGGGCCAGGCCAGGTTGCTGGTCACGATTTTTGCAAATGCATCATCCAGTATCTTGCGCTGGGTGGCGTCCAGTTGGAACTGGCGGTGCGCACCGACATACCACTGGGGGAACAACTCCAGTTCCCGCATCAGCGTGGGCTGGTCGTACACAGGCAGGACACCTTCGCGCGAAGCCAGTTGCCATTGCAACAGCGCGTCGACCGCATCCAGATAGCGGTTCAGGGGTGGCGGTGCCTTTGGATCGATCACCTGCATCATCGTGTGATTGCCCATATCCGTGAGCAGCATGAAACCGTTGGCCTCATCCCAGGCCAGAACTTCCGGTACTTTGAGCCCTGCCTGTGCCATGAGTTGGGAAACCTGCACAAAGGGTTTGCAGTTTTCCAGGTCGGGCGGTGCATCCATGATGACCAGCGTGGTGTGCCCGGTCGCGGCCGAGCTATCCACGCGAAGGTAGCGCCGAAAACTGGCATCGGCAGACGCCAGGCGAACCGACTGGGGATCGAGCTGGTGGGCGGCTTGCAGGCCCATCAGCCAGGTTTCGAACAAGGCCTGTCGTAGGGGATTGGCCCACAGCGCGGTGGGTGTGGCAGGTGGTGGCGTGTCGGATTGGGGGCTCATGGATAATCCATTCTACAAAGCCCTGTCCTCTCAACCGTTGATGCCTTCCTGCGCAGAATCGACCTTTCCTTGCTGATCAACCTGTCTTTCGCCCCATGCCTTCCCTGATGCGTGCTTCGCGTGCTTGCTCGAGTGCCAACTGGCGCATGGCATACCGTATGGCCATTGCGATCAGTCTGCTCGCGGCTGGCCGTGTCGGTTACGCGCAAACGGCAGTCGCGCCGGTCGATGTGTCGGCCAACCAGACGCTGGTGCTCAAGCCCAGCGGTCGAATGGAAGAGGCACTTTCGAGTGCTCCAACGCGAAGTCTTCCAGTGTTTGTGTCGGGTGAACGGATGTCGGGGCGGCCAGATCTGGACACGCTGCTGGAAGGCAATGTGGAGTTTCGCAAGGCGGGAACCGTGATACGAGCCGACCGGATCGAATACTTCCAGCCGACCGATCAAGTCAAAGCCAGTAGCAACGTGCGCATCAACCGCAAGGGTGACGTGTTTGAGGGGCCCCTGCTGGAGTTGAAAGTGGACGCGTTTGAGGGTTTCTTTAATGAGCCGCGCTTTCATTTTCTGAAGAACGAGGGACATGGAGCAGCCAGCCGGGCCGACTTTGTGGATGACAGCCACACCGTCATCCACAACGCCACCTACACCACCTGCCGACGCAGGCCGGGTCCGGAATGGTTGCCGGACTGGATTCTCCGGGCCACCAGCATCAACCTGGACAACGACGAAGATGTGGGCATTGCCCATGGTGCGGTGGTCAGCTTCAAGGGTGTTCCGGTCCTGCCGATCCCTGCCATCAGCTTTCCTTTGACTGACAAGCGCAAGTCCGGTTTGTTGCCACCTACGATTGGCGTAGGTACCGACAATGGTGTAGAGGTGGTGCTGCCTTATTACTGGAATATTGCCCCCAACCGGGATGCCACCTTCACACCCTCGTTCATGACCCGTCGGGGAGTGGACTTCGGTGCTGAGTTCCGCTATCTGGAGCCGCAATACACCGGCACGGTGCGTGCCAACTTCATGCCCATCGACAGACTCACGGAAACCGACCGATGGGGACTGTCTTACATGCACCGCGGCGTGGTGACGACACCGCTGGGTCATGTGGTCATAGCTGCCAACGTCAATCGCGTCAGCGATGACAACTACTGGCGCGATTTCAATAGCAACAGCACCATCGCGGATGCAAATGCCATAGCCAATACGAGTGCCAGCGTCGGTGTGGCGGTGACTCAGCGGTTGCTGCCCAACGATCTGACAGCGTCCTGGGGAGCCGGTGCGTTTTCCAGCGCACTGAGGGTGCTCAAGTGGCAAACCCTGCAGGACGTGACCGCGCCCATTGTGCCGCCCTACGATCGCTTGCCCCAGATTTCGGCACGCTATGCCCTGACCAACGTACAGGGGGTGGACTGGTCCATCGATGGTGACTTCACCCAGTTTGAAGCCGACCGCAACAAGACCCTGCAACCCAACGCCCAGCGTGGTGTTGCATTGTTACAAGTCAGCAGGCCGTGGCTGGCACCGGCGGGTTTTGTTACACCCAAGCTGCAGCTTCATGCCAGCACCTACCAGTTCGATGCGGCCCTTGCCAATGGTGCACGCTCGACCGACAGCGTGGTGCCTACTTTCAGTCTGGACAGTGGGCTGGTGTTCGAACGTGAAGCCCGGTTTTTTGGCAGCAACCTGATCCAGACCTTGGAGCCGCGCGCCTTTTATGTGTACACGCCTTATCGCAGCCAGAGTCAACTGCCCAACTACGATACCGCCAGCAACGACTTCAACTTTGCCACCATCTATACCGAAAACGCCTTTGTCGGCCACGACAAGATTTCGGACAACAACCTGTTGACCCTGGGTGTGACCACCCGCTTCCTGGATGCCGACAGTGGTGCCCAGCTGGCGCGCTTTGGTATAGCGCAGCGCTTGCGGTTTGATGACCAGCAAGTCACCCTGAACCCGGCTACCGCCGGGGCTCAAGCCGGATTCAGCGACGTTTTGCTGGGTGCATCGGTCAACGTGCATGACAGCTGGGCGGTGGACTCGACTGTTCAGTACAACGCCAAGACCGACCAGTCCATTCGCTCCACCATCGGAGCACGCTACAACCCGGGCAATTACCGGGTGGTCAACGCGGCCTATCGCTACCAGCGCGACGCCAGCGAGCAGCTCGATGTCAGTTGGCAGTGGCCCATCAACAGCTTGTGGGGCGACAAGGGCCAGGACCTGGGGGCAGGGCGTGGTCAGGGTGAGGGGCGCTACTACAGTGTGGGGCGCCTGAACTACAGCCTGAGTGAGCGGCGCCTGGTCGACACCATTCTGGGGGTCGAGTACGATGCGGGCTGCTGGCTGGCGCGTGTCGTGCTGGAGCGGGTGCAGACCAGCACCTCCACTTCGACCGGGCGGCTGATGTTTCAGCTGGAGTTTGTGGGTTTCACCCGTTTGGGTGTGAGCCCCTTGCAGTCCTTGAACCAAAACATTTCGCGATACCAGAATTTGCGTGATTCAGGCGGCAGCTTGAGCCGCTTTAGCAACTACGATTGAAAGACCATGAATTTTCGAACCTGGGTACCCGTCTTTGGCCTCGTTTGCAGCAGCGTGTGCGGTTTGGCGCACGCGCAGGCATCGCGCCCTGCCGACTCGATTGTGGCGGTCGTCAACTCGGAGCCTGTTACGCAAAGCGAGTTGCGTTCGGCCATGCAACGTACCGCGCGCGAATTTGCACAGCAACGTGTGGCCGTACCGGCAGATGACGAACTTCAGCGCCGCGTTCTGGAACGCCTGATCAACGAGCGCGCCCAGTTGCAGCATGCGCGGGAAACCGGCATCCGTGTGGATGAGGCGGCCGTGGATCAGGCCGAGCAGGGCGTGGCACGCCAGAATCAGATCGACGTGGCGGAATTGCGCCAACGCGTGGCAAAGGATGGGTTCACCGTGGCGCAGTTTCGAAGCCAGTTGCGGGACCAGTTGACCCTCTCGCGTGTGCACGAGCGTGAGGTGGAAGGTCGTTTGCGGATCTCGGAGGCAGAAATCGACGCCGTCATTGCCGAGCAGCAGGCAGGGCAAACCGACCCCATGGCGCAGGAGATCAACCTTGGCAACTTGCTGGTGTCGGTGCCCGAAAGCGCAACCACCGAGCAAGCCGCACAGCGGATGATGCAAGCGCAAAAGATACTGGATCGCCTGCGTGCCGGGGAAGATTTTGCGGCGCTGGTCAGCGAGGCTTCATCCGGTGACCGGGCCAACGGGGGGCAGTTGGGCTTGCGCCGTGCGGACCGCTATCCTCCCTCCTTTGTGGCTGCGACCCAGAATCTGGCAGTCGGTCAGGTTTCCGAAATTGTGCGATCGGGTGCCGGCTTTCACATCTTGAAGGTGGTGGAGCGTAAGGCGCCATCGGTGGCGGCTCCGGTTGCGGTGCAGACCCGTGCGCGCCACATCTTGTTGCGTCCTAGTCCACAAATGTCGTCGGCTGCAGCAGTGGCGCAGGCTACCGATTTCAAGAAACGTATTGAATCGCGCTCTGCCACCTTTGAGGCATTGGCGCGAGAGTATTCGCAAGATGGAAGTGCTCCCCAAGGTGGGGAACTAGGCTGGGTCGGACAGGGCGCGTTTGTGCCGGAGTTTGAAGAGCCCATGAATCGCCTTGCCGAAGGGCAAATCAGCGCGCCGGTGGTCTCGCGTTTTGGCGTGCACCTGATTCAGGTGATGGAGCGTCGGCGCGTGGAGCTTTCTGAGCGAGAAGTGCGCGAAGGCATTCGCGCGCGACTCAAGGAAAGCCGGTATGAGGCCGCCTTTACCGCCTGGGCACAGGAAATTCGCTCCAATGCATTTGTTGAAATCCGCGAGGCATCCCAGTAGCCTTGGCATGAAACACATTGCCCGCAAGCGATTTGGTCAGCATTTTCTGACCGATGGCGCCATTATCGAAGCCATCGTTCACGCGATTGCGCCCAGGCCCGGGCAACGCATGGTGGAGATTGGCCCCGGCCTGGCAGCTCTCACCCAGCCACTGGTCGAGCGTATGGGGCATTTGACGGTCATCGAACTGGACCGGGATCTGGCCCAACGTTTGCGGGGCCACGGGCAACTGACGGTGATTGAGTCTGATGTACTAAAAGTGGACTTTTCCCTAGTCAATGCTCAATGGAATGCTATGTATTCAGGAGCTGATCGGGTTTTGCCCACGCCAGAACCGTCTTCGGGCCGGTTGCGCGTGGTGGGTAACCTTCCATACAACATCTCGACTCCCATCCTCTTCCACCTCCTTGACGCGGTGGGCGTGATCGAAGACCAGCACTTCATGTTGCAGAAGGAAGTGATCGACCGCATGGTGGCCCAACCGGCGACTGCCGCGTTTGGTCGGCTCAGTGTGATGTTGCAGTGGCGCTATGCAATGGAAAACGTTCTCCTGGTGCCGCCCGAGAGTTTTGACCCGCCACCCAGGGTGAACAGTGCCGTCGTGCGCATGGTGCCACTTGCCAATCCACCAGAACTCGACGTGGCCTTGTTGAGCGAGTTGGTGCAGGTGGCTTTCAGCCAGCGGCGCAAACTGCTGCGCCACACGCTGGGCCGCTGGCTGGACGAAAAAGGATTTGCTGGGGTCTTTGATGTACAGCGCCGCGCTGAAGAAGTTCCGGTGCACGCCTATGTGGATTTGGTCCGGCAATTGAAGCCCGGATTGCAACCAGCCCATAACACGCCATGCGACTGACCACCTACACCGACTACGCACTGCGCACTCTGATGTACCTGGCCGTCAATCGGGACAGGCTGGTGACCATTCAGGACATTGCTGACCTGCACAGCATTTCGAAGAATCACCTGACTAAAGTCGTTCATCACCTTGGGCAGATCGGGATGGTCACCACGGTGCGCGGGCGCAACGGGGGGCTCAAGTTAGGAACAGAGCCGGTTGACATCAACATCGGCAACGTGGTTCGGCAAACCGAAAGTGACTTTTACATGGCCGAGTGTTTCCAAGGAGGCAACAAACGCTGCGTCTACACATCGGCCTGCGTGCTGGAAGAGGCCCTGGTAGCTGCCACTGCTGCCTATTTGAGTGTGCTTGATGGACTTACCCTGGACATGCTGACGTCCACGGTGAATAGCGCTGTCAAAGATAAAGGAACGCAGCCCGTGACGTTTCACCCCAAGAAGCGCCTGACCGGTTAGCTATTGCCAATCGGTCAGAAGGCGTTCCTTAAATCAGCTTGGAGTAGGTGGATGTCGTGGGTTGGCCCAGGTACCGGTCGAACACCATGCCGCTGGCGCGGACAAACAGGCGCCCTTTGGGAGTCACCCGAATGGCGGTCGCGTCGATGGTGATCAGACCCGCTTCTTCGTAGGGTTTGAGGCGCAGCAGCTCGGCTTCAAAGTACGCATTGAAGTCGATGCCGTATTCGCGGTTGATGGCATCAAACTCTACCGGTGCACTGCACATCAGCGTCATGATGATGTCGCGGCGCAGCACATCGTCCTGGGTTAATTCAAAGCCCTTTTCGATGGGCAAACGTCCGGCATCCAGGTGCTGGTAGTAGGCGCTGACCGTGCGCACCGCCTGGCTGTACGAACTCCCCACCTTGCTGATAGCCGATACACCCAGCCCGATCAGATCGCACTCTGAACGGGTGGTGTAACCCTGGAAGTTGCGGTGCAGGGTCTTGTCCAGTCTGGCCTTGTTCAATTCATCGTCGGGCTTGGAGAAGTGATCCAGACCGATGTAGACGTAGCCGGCGTCGAGCAAGCGGCGCATGGACATCAGGAAAATCTGCAGACGCAGCTCGGCCGACGGCAGATCACTCTCCACAATCAGGCGTTGCGCTTTGAACCGGCCTGGCAGGTGGGCATAGTTGTACAGCGCAATGCGGTCGGGTGAGACGCGAATCAGGCTGTCCAGGGTCCGACTGAAACTCTCCAGCGTTTGCTTGGGCAAACCGTAAATCAGGTCCGCATTGATAGACTGGAAACCCGACTTGCGGCTCTCGACCACCGCCTGCTCCACCATATCCAATGGCTGGATACGGTTAACCGCCTGTTGCACTGCCGGGTCGAAGTCCTGCACGCCAAAGCTGTTGCGGTTGAATCCCAGTTCCGCCAGCATGGCCAGGGTCTGGGGCTGGACGGTGCGCGGGTCAATCTCTACGCCCAGTTCGGCGTCCGGAGTCAAACTAAAGTGCTTGCGCACCGTCGCCATGAGTTGGTGCAACTCGCTTTCGCTAAAAAAAGTGGGGGTCCCGCCGCCCAGGTGCAACTGGACCGTTTTGCGATCCGCGCCGACGCGCGATGCAACCAGCGCCATTTCCTTATCCAGGTAGCGCAGGTATTCACCCACACGCTCATGGTCCCGGGTAATGATTTTGTTGCAGGCACAGAAGTAGCACAGTGACTCGCAGAACGGCAGGTGGATGTAGATCGACAGGGGTGGGTTGCTTGTGCGACCTGCGCGTTGGTCCAGGTATTCCCGATAGGTTACTTCGGTAAAGTTGGCGTGGAAGCGGTCCGCGGTAGGGTACGAGGTGTAGCGCGGGCCGAGTTTGTCAAATTTACGAACCAGTTCTTCGGAAATTTCCAGATCGTGCGAAGCGATTGTCATTGCGGTGTCCTGTAGGTAACAAAAAACCCATCACAAGGATGGGCTTTTTGGGGCTGATTGCAAGCTCATGCGGCTGCCAGCCAGTATCCCGAGTTGAAAGGGCTGCTCATGCGCAGCGCCAGTGGGGATACGTCCAACAATTTGTCGGTTGGCATCTTTTCGCCGGACTCGGTCGCCACTTCAATTCCCGCAATCGCGGGTGTCGGTACGACGGTACCATTTGCCTCGTTCGCCCGTTCTGCTTGGCTGGTGTGTGCAGAACGGGCTACAGAAAAGAATAGAAGCATCGGAACGGAATCTTCCGGTCTCCCCAGTAGTCGGCGGTGTCGCGGAAGATATCGAGCAGCTGCTCCCGTGCCTCTTTGTCAAATTTGGTGTTGGCAGGAATATGCTCCAGCACGGCGATGAAGCCCGGCTGAGGCCCTGACTTGTGAACCGGGTCGGTCATGCTGTCGTAGAGCGCATCAAAATTCTTGCCGACGTGGGCTGGCAGTTTGAACTGTTGCCCGATGAGGTCCAGCACGTCCTGTTTGGTTTGCGCTTCCGCCAGATTAGCGTACAGGAAGTGGTGGCCCAAGGCCTGCGCAGCTTCCTGCAAATCCGGTACCCGGAAGGCGCGGATCGATTGCACGATGTTGGTTCTAACGGTTCGAAGTGGCATGTCCATTCCCGCTTCTCTTTCTTAAAAGGTAAAAATTCGACTCACGGCACAATCTTGCGAAAACTCGCGTAGTGATCGGCTGTGTAAAAACAGGCGTCCGGTGTGGTGGCTGGGCCACCGCACACAATTCGACGGGCTCCCCGGTTACTGGATCGCGGTGTCTTGACGGTGTATTCGCGGTAGTAACCCCGCTTTTGGGAAGGCAGCAAGCGTTCCCGATTGCCAAAAATCACACCGTCTTTTCCATATGGAAAAGGTCCACCTTGGTGGATCAAGCGATAGATTTCGATTCCCTGCGGGGGTAATTCGTTCAGTGCTACGGTGGTATTGATCGCGGATGTTGCGGCCCATTCCCTTGCCTGAACACCACCGCACACCACCGTTAGGACCAGCAAAAAGCTGGTAAGCACTAACTTAAATAACCCTTTGCGCACCATCAAATCCCTCAAACGACTCCGGGTTAACCCGAGAAATCCAAGGGATGTAGTGTCCTGCATTTCACCCAAAAAAGCAAGACCTTGCCCAATTTTTGAGCAAGGTCTTTGGACTTTTAAACTCCGTGAGTACGCGCTAACTGTCTTGGAAATGGCTACCGAACGGCGTTTGCATCTGCCACGGTGAGGGCTGTCATATTTACAATTCGACGCACTGTCGTACTGGCTGTGAGCACATGAACCGGTTTGGCAGCACCCAGGAGCACTGGTCCGATGGCAATGTTGCCTCCGGCGGCTGTTTTGAGCAGGTTGTATGCAATATTGGCGGCATCAATATTGGGCATGACCAGCAGATTGGCATCTCCATGGAGCGTGCTGTTGGGCATTAGCGCCATGCGGGCAGCGCCATCGAGTGCAACGTCGCCGTGCATTTCGCCGTCCACTTCCAGCCAGGGCGCTTGTTGCTGCAACAGCGCTAGCGTTTGGCGCATCTTCAGGGCACTGGGCTCGTTGCTGCTGCCAAAACTGGAATGGCTGAGCAAGGCCGCCTTGGGCTTGAAGCCAAAGCGCCGCATTTCCTCCGCCGCCATGATGGTGATCTTGGCCAGTTCGCGCGCGGACGGGTCGTAGTTCACGTGGGTGTCAACGATGAAGACCTGACGTCCTGGAAGCATCAGCCCGTTCATGCAGGCGTAGATGGGCACGTCCAGCCCCGTGTCCAGTCCGGCAGCGGAGCGCTTGCCAATGACCTGGTCGATGTATTGCAGGTGCAGCGCCGTCGTGCCCCAGGTGCCGCAAATCATGCCATCTACGTCTCCCTTGTGCAGCAGCATGGCCCCGATCAGGGTGAGCCGTCGGCGCATCTCGATCTTGGCCACCTGGGCTGTTACACCCTTGCGCTCGGTCATCCGGTGGTAGGTTTGCCAGAAATCCCGGTAGCGGTGGTCCAGCTCCACATTGACCACGTTGTAGTCCAGGCCTTCTTTCAGCCGCAGCCCGAACTTTTCAACCCGTTCGGCAATCACGCTGGGGCGCCCGATCAGCGTGGGCAGGGCGAGCCGCTCGTCCACCACAATCTGGGCAGCGCGTAGAACCCGTTCGTCTTCGCCCTCTGCGTAGGCCACCCGTTTTTTTAGGGCCTTCTTGGCCGCCAGGAAAATCGGCTTCATGGTGGTGCCCGAGGCGTAGACAAAGCTCTGCAGCTTCTCCACATAGGCGTCCATGTCGGTGATAGGGCGCAGTGCAACGCCGCTGTCTGCGGCCGCTTTGGCCACAGCCGGAGCAATCTTCATCATCAGCCGCGGATCGAACGGCTTGGGGATCAGGTACTCAGGGCCGAAAGCGAGTTGCTCGCCGGAGTAGGCGGCAGCAACCACTTCGCTCTGCTCCGCCTGGGCCAGGTCTGCGATGGCGTGCACGGCAGCGATTTCCATTTCCATGGTGATGGTGGAGGCACCCGCGTCCAGCGCGCCCCGGAAGATGTAGGGGAAGCACAGTACGTTGTTCACCTGGTTGGGGTAGTCTGTGCGGCCCGTGGCCATGATGGCGTCGTTGCGCACTGCATGCACTTCTTCCGGCAGAATTTCCGGCGTCGGATTGGCCAGCGCGAACACTAGCGGCTTGGCCGCCATACTCTTGACCATGTCGGCCTTGAGCACCCCTCCGGCGGAAAGACCCAGGAAAATGTCGGCGTCAACAATCGCTTCGCGCAGTGTTCGGGCGCTGGTGGGTTGTGCAAAAACGGCCTTGTCCGCATCCATCAACTCCACGCGACCTTCATAGACCAGACCGGCCAGGTCGGTGACCCAGATGTTCTCGCGCGGGATACCGAGTTTGACCAGCAATCCCAGACAAGCCAGGGCTGCAGCACCCGCGCCTGACGTCACCAGTTTCACATTTTTGGGCTCCTTGCCAACCACTTTCAAGCCATTCAGAATGGCCGCGCCGACGACGATGGCCGTACCGTGCTGGTCGTCATGGAAGACCGGGATTTTCATCCGTTCACGCAATTTGCGTTCGACATAAAAGCAGTCTGGCGCCTTGATGTCTTCTAGGTTGATGCCGCCAAACGTGGGCTCCATCGAGGCAATGATGTCAACCAGTCGGTCCAGGTCGTGCTTTTCGTTGATCTCGATATCAAAGACATCGATGCCGGCAAACTTCTTGAACAACACCCCTTTGCCTTCCATGACCGGCTTGGCGGCCAGTGGGCCAATGTCACCTAGGCCCAACACGGCTGTACCGTTGGTTATGACTGCTACCAGATTGCCCCGGCTGGTGTACTTGAATGCGTTGTTGGGGTCCTTGACGATTTCTTCACAGGGTGCCGCAACCCCAGGTGAATAGGCCAGTGCCAGGTCGTGCTGGTTAACCAGCTGCTTGGTCGCCGAAATGGCAATCTTTCCAGGGGTGGGAAACTGGTGGTACTCCAGCGCAGCCTGGCGCAGTTGGGCCTTTTTCTCGGCGGAACTGGAGACCGGAGCCTTGGGGGAAATGGGCGTCTGATTTGGCATCTTGCATCCTCTGTGGCGTGGGGACGATGCGAAGGCGCATGGCCCTGTGCCCTGTTATGGGTTGTGCATTGTAGGGCGCTGGCTGTTTACCGCGACCCGTAGTTTCCACAGTCGCGTGCGAGCGCGACCCGATCAAATGGCCACAGTTACGGCCAGCCCACCGAGCTTGTCCGACCGGCCCACATGCAGCTGCATGTGGTGCACGATGGCAATCCGTCGCACGATAGACCAGCCCAGTCCACTGCCGTTTTCATCGGTGCCGGTCACTCTGAAAAAGCGTTCTCCCAGGCGCTTGAGGTCGCTGTCCGGCAATCCCGCTCCGCTGTCTTCGACCTGAAGGATCTGTTTGGCGTCGTTGCCTTGCAGTAGGGAAATGGCGACGCGTGCCTGCGTCGGGCTGTAGCGCACGGCGTTGTCCACCAGGTTGCGCACCAGAACGGCCAGCAGCGTTTCATTGCCTTGCACTTGGCAGGGTGCCGGGCAATCAAACTCCAGCAACTGGCCTTTTGAAATAGCCTTGGGAGCGAGGTCAGCTATCACCCGCCGCACCAGAGCCGCCAGATCCAAGGTCTGCATGGCGGGCATGGCCGATGCCTCCAGGCGCGAGAGGGTCAACAGCTGGTCCACCAACCGGATGGCACGTTCGCAACCTTCCAGCGTGTTGCGCAGCGCATGGCGGCGCAGCGCGTCATCTGTCTCAGCCAGTGCCACCTGCGCCTGGGCCTGTATGGCGGCAATGGGTGTGCGCAGTTCGTGGGATGCGTCTGCGGTGAACCGCCGTTCAGACTCCAGCAGGCTGCCAATGCGCTCGAACAGGCTGTTCAGAGCGTTCACCATGGGTGCAATTTCCGAAGGTGCACCGTCCATCGCCAGTGGGGTGAGCGCCGACGGCTTACGCTGGGCGAGCGTGGTCCCGAGGCGGCGCATAGGAGCCACACTGCGGTGAATGGCCCACCATAGCGCCAGTGCCAGTAGGGGAAGTGCAATGGCCATGGGTAACAAGGTGCTGCGCAACACGGCCCACAAAATGTGGGAGCGTGAATCCGCCTCTTCGCCGACATAGACATGCACGTCGCGCTCGGCACCGTAGGTTGAGAACACACGCCACGCAACGCCATCGAGCTGCACTGTCTCAAAACCCGAGCGAAAGTCGCTGTCGTCGCCGGCCATGGCCGCTTGCGGCGCGTTGGTCGACCGCATGACGAGCAGTCCTTCATGAAACACCTGAAACGCGACCCTGGGTGCGTACCGGTGCAACGACGGCGCATCCACACTGTCGTGGTCGCCATCCATTTCCTTGCCCTGCTGCACCACCAGAATGGCCGCTGCCTGTGCCAGATGTCCGTCCAGCAATTCGTCCAATTCATGTCGCACGTCCAGCCAGGTCAGCGCAGCGGTTGCAAGCCAGACGGTGGTGACCACCCCCAGAACCAGCATCAGGAGCCGGCGTTGCAGGGAATGTGGGGCGCGGATCATGGTGTCATGGAGCGGGCGCGTCGCGCATCAGCGTGTATCCCACACCGCGTACGGTGTGGATCAGTGTATTGCCCAACTTGCGACGCAGATTGTGAATATGGACTTCGATCGCATTGCTGTCCACTTCCTGCCCCCAGCTGTACAGCTGTTGTTCCAGCTGTTCGCGTGACAGTACCCTGCCTGCGCTCAGCATGAAGGCCTGCAGCAAAGCGAACTCCCGGTTCGACAGTGCGATGGCAACGTCGGCCTTGCGCACGGTTCGGGACGCCGGGTCCAGCACCACGTCCTGGGCCGTCAGGCACTCCTGGGGCTGTCCATGCGCGCGGCGCACCAGGGCGCGCAGACGCGCTGCGAGTTCATGCAAATCGACAGGTTTGACCACATAGTCATCGGCACCGATCTCGAGGCCGACCACGCGGTCAACCTCCTCCGCGCGGGCCGTCAGGAACATCACCGGGACAGCGGAAAAGCGCCGCAGCGCCTTGCAGCATTCGAAGCCCGACATGTCTGGCAGGCCCACGTCCAGGATCACCAGGTCGATTGGAATGGCACGCAGCGTGGCCAGTGCCTCCTGGGCCAGCGCCACGCGCTGGACGCCAAAGCCCTCGCCCTGCAGCGCGAACAGCAGGGTATCTGCAATGGCAATCTCGTCCTCGACAATCAGGATGCTAGGCATGGAAGCTCAGCGGCCCTTGAATAGGCGCCCAACGCCCGTATGCTAAGGGCATGCTGAAATTTCTGCTCTGGCTCGTGCTGCTGGTGCTGTGCTGGCCCCTGGCCCTGCTGGCGCTGGTGCTCTATCCGCTGATCTGGCTGGTGCTGCTGCCGTTCCGGCTGCTGGGCATCGCCGTGGATGGCGCCTTCGCGCTGGTGCGCGCGCTGTTCATGCTGCCGGCGCGGGTGCTCGGCGGCTGAGTCTTCTGCGCGCTAGCGCAGGCACCAGTGCGTCACGCCCTGCTCTGCAAGGAAATCCTCGGCCAGCGCGCCCTTCAGCATCGCCAGCGTCGCGACCATCCCCGCCTCCAGGCAGCAACTGGCCGCCACCGTCACCGAGCGCGGCGGATCAACCACCGGATATCCCGTGCGCACATCCAGGATGTGGCTGTAGCGCCGACCCTCATGCTCGATGAAGCGATGCGTGTCGCCGCTGGTGGCAAGCCCGCCGCGCTCGAAGTCCAGCAGCAGCCGCGCTTCACCCTGCTGCCCGGGCCGCTCCACGCCCACTCGCCAGGGCCCTGAGTCAGGCGCCCGGTTCGCGGCCATGTCGCCACCGAAGTTGACCAGCGCGGCGCCATCGAAATGCGACACCACCAGCGCCAGCGCGCGGTCCACGGCGTATTCCTTGCCGATGCCACCGAAGTCCAGCTCCATGCCCACCGGCACCTTCAACCGATTGCCCTGCAACTGCAGGCGCCCGAAGCCGATTCTCTCGCGCAGCGCGGCCACTTCTTCGGCCGCGGGAAACCGACCCGAACCATCGAACTTCCAGGCGCGGCGCAGCACACCTGAGGTGATGTCGAAGGCGCCACCCGAAAGCTCATGGCAGCGCGATGCGAACTGCAGCAGCAGCAGCGTCTCCGGATCAAGGCCCATCGGTCGGCCGCCACTGTTGCACAGCGAGTGAACGACGCTGTCACTGCGATATCGACTGTACTTGCGCTCGATGCGCCAGGCCTCGGCGGCCACCGACTCGCCGACCTGGCGCGCCAGTCCCTCGTCCGTCGTGGCCAGCAGCACCTCGCAGGGAGATGCCATCGCGGAGAACGTCGCAGCGGCCACGCCATCGGCGCGGATTTCCAGCCGCACGGCGTTCGCGGGCATCAGCATGTGTCAGAAGCCGAAGCGCCAGTCCAGCTGCAGTACCAAGGCGCGGAGGCGTGGGTTCAGGTCAAGGCCCGAAAGTCCTGCCAGCGAGCTGCTGCGGACTTTCGGATCCTGCTGGTAGCCCTCGAGGCGCAGTCCCACTTCTCCCCCACCGGCCAGCGGCAGGCCGAGCTTCAACCCCACGGTCTTCGCGGTGAAGGCCGCCAGCCGCGGATCCGCCGACATGAATCCCGTTGGCGCCGAAGTCAGGAACAGGCTGTAGAAATCCGCGGCGCCCTGCCTGTACCAGCGAAGCTGCGGTTCGATGTAGGCAGAGCCGCCCACGCGCAGACGATACTTCGCCGTGACCGTGTGCGAGTCGATGCCCCAGTCGTCCGTGCCGTAACGGTATGCGACATCGAGCACTGACCGACCCAGAGCCAGCTTGTTGCCCAGGTAGGCGCTGCGACGCGTATGCGTGTCGGGGCGGTTCTCGAACCAGTA
>ERZ795044.1924-NODE-1924-length-18368-cov-5.371266_pt1 | contig 18368 bp, 15 predicted proteins | sample MGYA00375128_ERZ795044 | MGnify/ENA primary metagenome ERZ795044 (study PRJEB30173, sample SAMN05720213) | anaerobic digester metagenome | isolation source: active sludge of municipal wastewater-treating anaerobic digesters | place: USA | collected 2014-12-22 ... | reverse complement strand
AAATGGCGATACACTGCAACCAGTAATAAAATCAGGATGACCCAGCGAAGGAAACTGTGCAGGTGAAGCATTCCGTTATACATAAAAGCAGATTTTGGTGAGGGGTTTAAAAAATAAAGGTAGGGCATAAATGAAATGCCCTACCTAATTCGTTTAATTTTTTTACCCCGCTTTATCTGCCTTATTCCACCCAATCAGCCAAAAACACATTGGTATCCCGGGTGCCTCCATTATTGCGGTTGCTGCAAAAGATAATCTTCTTGCCATTAGGCGAGAACATCGGGAAAGCATCAAAACCCTTGTCGCGGGAAATTTTCTGCAGGTTCGTGCCATCTTCATTGATGGTATATAAATTAAAAGGAAAGCCTCTTTTGTATTCGTGGTTAGAAGCAAAGATGATCCTTTTACTGTCGGGCATATAGGCGGGAGCCCAGTTAGCCTGTCCGTAAGATGTGATCTGCCGGGCATTGCTGCCATCTGCATTCGACACCCATACTTCCATATTGGTGGGGGCTACCAGGTTTTCAGAAAGAAGGTCTTTGTATTCCTTGATTTCAACTTCTGTCTTGGGGCGACTGGCCCTCCAGATGAGTTTGGTACCATCCGGACTAAACCAGGCACCACCATCATAGCCAAGTGTATTGGTGATGCGTTTTTCGCTGCCATTTTCCAGGTCCATGATGTAGAGTTCAATATCCCCGTCCTTGGTACTGGTGTATATCATTTTCTTTCCGTCGGGTGATAAAGTAGCTTCTGCATCATATCCTTTTGAATTCGTCAGTTGTTTTACAATCTTACCATCCAGATCCGCCATGAAAATGTCGAAACTGCTGTACAGCGGCCAGATATATTTATTGCCGTATTTGGCACGATCAGGTGTGGGCGGGCAAGCTTCACTTCCCAGATGGGTGGAGGCATAAATCACATGCTTATTATCCTTTGTAAAAAAGGCACAGGTGGTACGGCCCTTTCCTGTACTGAGTAATTTATATTCAAAGGGCTTACCCGGCTTGGGTATTTTGCCAATAAATATCTGATCACAGGGAATGCCGTCTTTGGGATTGGTGCGCTGAAACACCAGCATTTTACCATCAAAGCTCCAGTAAGCTTCTGCATTATCCCCACCATAAGTTAGTTGCTGGATATTCTTAAAATGGGATTCTTCAGGGTACCGGAGTGAGTCTGTAGCAGGGGTAGCCGCCTTTTCAATTTTGGAACTGTTGTTACAGGCAGCCAGGATACTGAGCATACCCAGAAAGGGAATGATACTTTTTTTCATTGGTTTTCGTTTATTTCAGCGGCTGCAAAGGTATTTTTGCCGGCCACCCTGTTTGTCAGGGGATTGTCATACCTGTTCAAACCCCCTCAATTGATGAAATATTTAGCAAAAATATTTGCCCTGACGGCCTGTACGATGACTATAATCATCAGCTGTAATGATAATAGCAGTGACTCCCCCTATGGTGAAATCTTCCGCCAAAAGCCTTTTGAGGCGATCACGGACAGTATCAAAAAAGATCCCGGCAATGACCGCTTACTTTTCCGCAGGGCCGTACTGCTCAATACCAATAATTTTCCCGAACCGGCCCTGGCTGATTTTCAAAAAGCCTGGTCCATTCAGAAAGAAGAAAGATATGCCCTGGGGATCAGCACACTCCTGCTGGATAAACAGGCTGATTCGGCCATTCTCTTTTTACAGGAGGCATTAAAGGAACTACCACGCAGTTATCTTCTCCGCCTCAGTCTGGCCAGGGGCTATACTGCTACCAGTAAAACAAAAGAAGCACTGGCCATTTGTGATGAAATCCTTTCCCAAAAACCAGATCTGGTTGATGTGATCAAACTTAAAGCCGATCTGCTGGATAAAGACAATCAAACAGCTGAAGCCACCATTCTCTGGGAAAAAGCTTATCAACTGGCTCCTTTTGATGTGGAACTGAACTATATCCTGGCCCTTCGATATGCTGAGGCCAAAAATTCCCGTGTACTGTCATTATGCGACTCCCTGATCAAAGCCGATACAGAAGGCCGTCATGCCGAACCTTATTATTACAAGGGCATCTATTATTCCAACCTCAACGATAAAGCAAAGGCGCTCTCCGCTTTCGATGAAGCCATCAAACACGATTATTATTTCCTGGATGGATATATTGAAAAGGGCAGCCTGCTTTATGACATGAAGAAATACGAAGAGGCCCTGGCCGTCTTCAACCTGGCCCTCACCATCTCCCCCTCTTTTCCTGATGCCTATTACTGGATCGCCAAATGCCAGGAAGCCCTTGGTAAAAAGGAAGAAGCAAAAGTGAATTACCTGCGGGCTTACGAGTTGGATAAGTCGATGAAGGAGGCAAAAGAGGCTGCTGAGAAATTGTGATTGGGTATTGGGTATTAGATATTGGCTTAAATGAATGGTAATACCCAATAACTAATACCTAATTCCTAATTACTATTCTTCTTATCTTGCACCGCAAACCTCCCCTGCATGTCCATTGTAGCCCCTTCCCTGCTGGCAGCCGATTTTCTGAAATTACAGTCTGAATGCACGATGCTGAACGAAAGTGAGGCCGACTGGTTCCACCTGGATGTAATGGATGGCCGTTTTGTTCCCAATATCAGTTTCGGTCCGATGATTATAGAGTTTATCCGGAAAACAACAACCAAGACCTGTGACGTTCACCTGATGATTGAGGAGCCGGAAAAATATGCTGAACAGTTCAAAAAAGCAGGAGCAGATATCCTGACTGTTCATATCGAAGCCTGCCGTCATCTGCACCGCAATGTGCAGCAGATTAAAAGTCTGGGTATGAAGGCCGGTGTGGCACTGAATCCGCATACTCCTGTTTCTTCCTTAAGTGATATCCTTCATGATATTGACCTTGTTTGCCTGATGAGTGTGAACCCTGGTTTCGGCGGGCAAAAATTCATTCCTTACACTTTGGATAAGATCCGGCAACTCCGCCGGATGATTGATGAAAAAAACCTGGGTGTACAAATTGAAATTGATGGCGGGGTGACCCTGGAAAATGCCGCTTCGATTATGGAAGCCGGTGCCCATGTATTAGTGGCCGGGAATACGGTATTCAAATCAGCAGACCCGATCAATACCATCCATCAGTTGAAACAATTGTAAGCGGCTGACCATTATAAAGTGCGATTGAAAGTACAAATACATCATATCCTTTTTACCGTCCTACTTGTGCTGGGCATTGGTTGTGGATCAACACCCTGTAGCCCGGGAAATCTGCAATTTGGGTTGATTGGCTTCAGCGATCCCGAATCCAATCAAATTATACTACGGAAATACACCCTGGGATCACAATTTTCCCAAAAGATCGACAGCGTTTTTGTAACAGCAGGGTTCAGCAGGAGCAATGATACGCTGACCATGACTTCCGTGAATGGAGATGGCCTGCTCAGGAGTTCCTATGACTATGAAATTGTGTTACCCCTGGCCGGAAGGATTTATCGTATCACCAAAATCCAGGAAGAAGAACGCTTTATCAAACATTCTCTTTTTAAACCCAGACGTGACGGATGTATCAACCGTATGCCAGTTGTAACGATCAATCAACAGGAGACGCTCACCGAGGAATACTTCCGGTTTTATCTGAAAAAGTAAAGGCGGGATGGGGTAGATGATGATAGTAGTTGCCACAAAGACGCTCGAAGAGTCCTGTGGACAAAGGCACTAAGTAAATAAAAAAACTCCCCCCCCAAGCATTCGTTTCTATGTGCCTTTGTGGCTATAACCTGCTGTGCGGGACTTGCAGTCCCGCACGACTATGCTATCGCTTTTAGCGATATTCCACTGACAAAGAAATTATTTATCCCTCCCTCAAACCTTCGTATCTTGGCATATCAACTCTTATGAAAAGACGCTGCCGCCAGATATCGCTGACTGCATTTCTCCTGTTCATCACTGTTATCAGTTATTCCCAAAACCCGCCAGCTGAAAAAGCGGGAAAGTCGGCTTATGTATCCGGCAAAGTGCTGGATGAAAATGAGCGACCCCTCTCCAGAGTTTCAATTATCATCCTTGGCCAATCAAAGGGCTATCTCAGTAATGATTCCGGTTATTTCAGAATCAAAGTTCCGGTTGATAAAGCTTTTGCCCTGGTATTTAGTTATGCTGGCCGGAATACGGAACAGAAAAATTTCATGCTGAATGAAAATGAGGAAGAAGTCATCAGCATCCGTCTCGAAAGAGGAGAAAAAACCCTGGAAGAAGTCATCGTCACCGATCAACGGGAGCGCCGGGAAGCCGGTTTGATCAAACCCAATCCCAAAACAATTCTCAACCTGCCCTCTGCCGTAACAGGAGTGGAAAGCCTTATTAAAATTTTTGTAGGATCCAACAATGAATTGACCTCCCAGTATTCGGTCAGGGGTGGCAGTTATGATGAGAACCTGATTTATGTGAACGACTTTGAAATCTTTCGTCCTTACCTCGTCCGCAGCGGTCAGCAGGAAGGATTGAGTTTTATCAATCCCGAAATGGTGCGCAGTATCAGCTTTTACAACGGTGGATTCCAGGCAAGGCATGGAGATAAAATGAGCAGTGTGCTGGATATTCAATATAAAAAACCAAAGAAATTCGGTGGTTCGGCCTTTATCAGTATTCTGGAACAGGGGTTGCAACTGGAGGGTGCTGATAAAAAAAATAAATTCAGTTACCTGCTGGGGATCCGGAACAGAAGTAACCGCAACTTATTGAGCCGGCAGGAAACCAAGGGCAATTATGTTCCCTCTTCTTCCGATTTCCAGGCCCTGCTGACCTATCAGTTTAGTCCGAAATGGCAGGCAGAACTCCTCAGCAATATTTCACAGACCCGCTTTACACTGATTCCGCAGAACAGTCAGTTGACCAGTTCCGTGATCTCTCCTTATTTCAGTACCACAGTAGGCATCGATGTATTTTTTGAAGGAAGGGAAAAAGACCAGTACCAGACCAATATGCTGGGTTTTTCGCTGACCAATCAGGTAAGCAAAAAACTGAAATTGAAATGGATGGCTTCCCGTTTTGAGAATGATGAAAGGGAAAATCTGGACATCATTGGTGCTTATTTATTCGGGGAAAGGGATTTTGATCAGCGCAATCCTACCTACGGTGCAATAGTAAATCCATTGGGTGCCGGGGTCTACCAGACCTGGGCCAGAAATACTTTGAACATTGAAAACTGGAATATTTCCCATAAAGGAAATTATGACCAGGGGAACCATGCTTTTCAGTGGGGACTGGCATTCGACAAATCCCGGATCAATGACCGGCTCAATGAATGGGAGTTCCAGGATTCTGCCGGATACAGCTTGCCATACCAGCCGGATTTATTACGCCTAAACAAAGTATTGAAAACTGCTGCCAGTCTTGATATCAATAAATTTTCAGGTTATATACAGGATAATATTTTACTGGGTGATTCTGTCAAGTCAACTACCATCACGGTCGGCGTCCGTTTCAATTACAATTCCCTCAACAATGAAATGCTGATTTCCCCGAGGATCGGTGCCAGCTGGAAACCCGGTGAAAAAAAAGATATCATCTTCCGGGCTGCAATAGGTGCTTATCACCAACCGCCTTTTTACCGGGAGCTGAGAAGATTTGACGGATCCGTAAACAAGGAATTAAAAGCACAGAAGAGCTGGCAGGGTGTGGCAGGCTTTGATTATAATTTTATAGGATTGAATAACCGGCCCATGCGCTGGACCACGGAATTATATTATAAGCACATGACCGATGTGGTGCCATATGATATAGACAATGTGCGTCTTCGTTATTTTGGGGAGAACAATGCGAAAGCTTATGCAGCTGGATTGGAAATGCGTTTGAACGGCGAGCTGGTTCCGGATGCTGAAAGCTGGATCAGTCTGGGCATTATGAAAACGGGCGAAGACATCGAAAATGATTTTTTCAAAGTATACAAACTCGATTCCCTGAACCAGCCGATCGACAGCAGTGTGACCCAGCATGGTTATCTCCGTCGCCCGACAGATCGCAGGGTAACTTTCGGAATGTACTTCTCGGATTACCTTTCCACCAATAAGAATTTTAAAGTCTACCTGAACTTACTCTATGGCAGCAACCTGCCTTACAATATTCCCGGTTCAGTAAAATACCGTAACGCTGCTTTTATCAATCCTTATATCCGTGCCGATATCGGTTTCAGCGCCCTGCTGATGGATGAAAACCGCAGCAAACGCCGCAGCCATTCCCCTTTCCGCAATTTTGAAAATATCTGGGCCAGCCTGGAAATATTCAATGTGATTGACCGGGCCAATACCATTTCCTATTTATTTGTCAAGGACTTTTCAAACACCACCTACCTCCTGCCGAATCGGTTGACACCGAGGCTGGTGAATCTGAAAATTGTGGCGAGGTGGTAAATGTGAATTGAACCTATTAAATTTATTGCTCCTTTCAATGGATATCCCAAAAAGCTTTGTGATGCAGTTGCTAATCCAGAGCGAATCAAATTATAATCACCCGGAGAACCATTTGTTCTTACACATTTAAACTCATTACCAAAATTCATTTGATATGAAATATTTGTTGGCCTTCATTGTTTTCACCTGTAACAACGCTTCAGCGCAATCCAAGGACATGATGATACGTATAGCTGAAATTGAAGTTGATTCAAATTATATAAAAGAATATAAAGCTATATTACAGGAAGAATCAAGCGCATCCGTTCAATTAGAGCCAGGGGTTATTGCCATTTACCCGATGTATCAAAAGGAGAATCCCACACAAATTCGGATTTTAGAAATTTATGAAAATCGAAAAGCTTATGAGGCCCATTTGAAAACAGCTCATTTTCTAAAGTATAAAACAACCACACTTGAAATGGTTAAATCATTGAAACTTGTTGAAATGGACAATATCGATTCCCAGACGATGACTCAAATATTTCGCAAAATGAACAAATGACAAAGCAGAAAAACTACACTTACTATTCGATTTGGCAAGTAAGTATGGCGACGAATATATATTATGCTTATAAACTTAAAGTTCAGACTCAAACTATATAATCTTTGGCTGCGATTGGCAGCAACAAAAATACTAGCAAAAAGAGCCAAACAATATTACAGCATCCATTTACAAGAATCAGTAAAGGTTTGGGTTGAGGTTCAATTTTCAATAATAGTACATAACTTCAATTACATCATTTCACCCAAACACACAAAACCACCCCCACATGCGACCACTCTTTCTTTCAACCACCAGTTTTCTTGCAGGCCTCCTCCTGCTCAGCTCCTGCCAACAAGGCAACACCGAAAAAACAGTAGTAAAAGAAAAAGTCGACAGTCCCCAGTACTTCCTGCTAAGACCTAAACTGGAAAAAGAATACGGCTATTCCCATGCCGTTCAAATCGGAGACGACCTGAAGATCTCTGGCGCCGTCAGCATGGACGATAATGGAGTAATCGTGGCCCCGGGAAATATGGAACAGCAAATGAAAAACTGCTACAGCGACCTGGAAAAGATCCTGAAAAATTATGGCTATACTTTTGAAGATGTGGTAGTAGAAAATGTATATACCACCAATATGGATGAGTTTATAAAGGTCTCCGGCTTCCGCAATTCCATCTACAAAAAACAGTTTCCCACCGGCACCTGGCTGGAAGTAAAAGGCCTGGCGATCAAGGGGCAGCTGATCGAGATTGATATGGAAGCGCATAAGAGCAATTGAAAATGGAAAATGGAGAGTTGAAAACCCGATAGCTATCAGCCTACCAGCAGGCAGGTCGGGGGAAAATTCCTATTTGCCCTGCTTTGCTTTATGGTACTATATCGATTAAGTTTTCAATGCGCAAACATGCTGTAGGGAATAGTATGGCAAATTAATTTGAGGCAGAATTCTTACTTTCAAGAAATAACTTTAACCAGCAACTCTTTCAGCGGAAAGAAAATCTATTTGACATCTATTTTATACCGGATACGCTAGCCGCATTTGTAACAAACACTATAATCGGTGAAGATTATCAGAAAAATAATATGTTTTAGTATATGCTGTTCCGGATTCCTGCACGGCAGTGGTCAAAATTCTGTCACCAGCAGATATGTCAAAACTGATCAGAAAGCGAAAAAATTGGTGGACCATGTCTTAAAACTGTCTCCGATCATTGATGGCCATAATGATTTATTTGCCTGGTATTTTGGCTGTAACTATAAAAAACTACCCAAATGCCCGCAGGATATCGCGGACTATCCCCTTGATACCCTGAGTAAAGGACAAACCGATATACCACGTTGGAGAAATGGAGCTGTTGGTGCAGTACAATTGAACATCTATTCAGACTCGCTATCATCCTTTCTGGATGCATACGATTTACTTTTTAGACTGGAGAAAGTGTATAAAAAAGATTTGCAGATTGTACAAAGCGCTGATGGCATGCGAAAAGCTATAAAGAATGGAAAAATCGCCATCCTGCCCATGCTGGAAGGTTCCGATAGGTTAGAAAGCAAGCTCTCTAACCTCAGGCTTTTTTACAAGCTTGGTCTACGCTGTGTCACATTTACATATACCACTGGTGATTTAGCAGATGGCAGTGATGATTTACCAAAACATAACGGAATTTCACCGTTGGGCCGGAGCATGGTGAAGGAAATGAACCGCCTGGGAATGCTAATAGATTTATCTCATGCGTCTGCCAAAACCATGAGTGACATTCTTGATATTACTGAAACCCCTGTAATATTCAGCCATTCAAATGCAAGAAAACTTTGTGATGTTAATCGTAATGTCCCTGACACGATTCTACTAAGATTAAAAGCCAACAAGGGACTCATTATGCTTGATATGGTTCCCGATCATACGACAAATAAATTTGCAAATTGGGTCAACACAGGAGATTCCATTTATTATGCCACCAAAAAGCAATTTCCTGGCGATAAAGCAAAATTAAGGACAGTAATGGACCAATGGGAGCTTGAAAACCCCAAACCCACGGTTTCTATCAGCGATATCGCCGATCATTTTGATTATGTAAAAAAATTAATTGGCGTAGAATACATCGGCATTGGCGGTGACTATGATGGTATTGAGTATACTATTGAGGGTCTGGAAGACGTTTCATGCTTTCCAAAACTGCTGGTTGAATTAGCAAAAAGAGGTTGGACAAAAACCGAATTAAAGAAAATTACCGGCGAAAACTACTTAAGAGTGTTCTCCGACATTGAAAAAAAGTCGAAAGCCCTTTGAACTGGAAAAAAGAACACTCAGATACTGGGAATGATCAGCCTGATTTAAATTTTCCATTGAAAGCCTGCATGGGTTGATCAAAACCATTTCCCTCTTTTCCGGTCCCATGCGGTGATCCCGAATTTGAATTGCACCGGGCTGCGGAATTGATTGGCAACTGACCCTACTACATAAAACCCGACCTTGAATTTCCCCAGCAGGTTGAAAGGATACTTGAATACTCTCTCCACGCCGGTGAATAACTCTGCATAACGCAGGTTTCTTTCTTTGGCTACCAGGAAACCTGCGCCGGCCACTTCCCTTAACCCGATTTTTTTAAAGAATGGTATTTTATTCAGAAAAGCTCCATTGAAATCATGTACATAATGTCCCTCGAAAAAACGATTGAAGATGGGAAAGGTAGAATCGAGTGACTGAAAAGCCTCAGATGGATTCAGCATGAGCAGGGGGTCTCCCCTTCGCTGGTATTTGTAATCTACCAACCGCAGGTCTTTCCGGCTCAGGAACGACCCCGTCTTCAGGGTATAACTGGAAGTACCCATTGTTCCCAGTTTGACGGTTTGCTTCAATCCGAATTCGAGATAATCAAAGTCCACCACACTTTTCATGATACCCGGCAGGCCTTTCCGCCATTGCACATACATCGTTGGCCAGGATGATCCCAGGATTATTTTTTCTTTGGGCTCGCGAACATAACGCTGCCGGAATGTATACTCCAGCCTTAACTCACCATATACGGCATTATGTGATTCAAAATCCGTCACCTGATTATTATCCAATATATCGGGGAACAGGCTGTCAATTTTGCTATCTGTTTTAATATTACTTACCGAACGCCGGAAAGCAAGATCGATATCCGAAAACACATAGAGTCCGTTGGCAATTTCCAGTCCGTGCTTTAATCCAATGCCCTGGTTCAGGTAAATATTACTGCGCTGAATCATATTGATCCAGGCATCACCGCTGAAGATGTAGGCAAAATCTTTCTGCAAATTGATCTCGTAAAAGCCACGGTTAAAGGGATTATACATCCGGTTTAGCCGGATATTTCCATTTAAATCTTTATTACGGATCCCATAGCTGAGATTAGCAAAAAGGGTCAGGTTCTTCCTCGATTCCCAGGTTTTAGTATACATATAATTGGGCATGATCCTTAACCCGCCCAGTTGAAAGGGCTGAAATAATTCCGGCAAGGAAGGAAATCGCATTTGCCTTCTTTTTTCATGGTTGTTCAGGGTCTGTCCCCGGAAAGCAATATTCTGCCAGCGGAATTTATTGATCACCCGGTCCACTGAATCCAGATAGTCTTTGGAATGGGTGGCCTGGTACACACTGTCCTTGAAATGGATAAACCGCAATTCTTTTGCGGTTAAAGGTTCAGTACGGTTAGACTTCCAGAAATTACTGTCCTGTTCATAGGCTTTTTGCGAAGCAGCACTCAGCTCCACTCCAAAGTAATTCTTTGGAAAATTTTTATTTAGTTCGAAATTCCGGTAGCTGACTACTGTTTTGCCTGATGACTTTCTCTTATCAGCAACAGCATTATAAGTAAAGCTTTGCCTGCTGATCATCCATGCTTTCTGATCCACGAATTCATATTGCTGCTCCACTTCAAAGAAATCATACTCTGCCAGGTGATACTTTGGAAACTGCAAACGGGTATGCAATACCACCCAGCTGCTATCGGCAATGGTTATTTCGCCTTCAACCGTTGCGTTACTCAACTGCCGGGGTTTAATGCTGATGGTATATTGTTTCCGGCCATTGACCGTTTCCGTTTTGATCATTTTAAACCGATAAGCCAAAAGACCGCTGTAACTGACCGGAGAGACAAAGGGTGTTGGCGAAATAGTGCGGGCATTGATAATATTCTGATAAATATTGAAATCGCCTTCCATTGTGGAGAGATAAAACAGACTTTGTTCATTACCTCTTTTACTGACACCTGTCCTTTCTTCTTTTATCTTTTTCCCTTCTCCCCTATCCAGCTGTAATACCACTTCTGCCATGGCCATCCGGTTGAGTTCATTGGATTCGAGGGCTTGTTTCAGAGAATCTGCCGGTTTACTTTTTTTGGCCTTCTTCATCCCTACGGAATCTTCCTGAAGCGCCTTGATATAAACATTACAGGAGTAATTTCCGGCGGCTGCCTCAATAGCCTCCTTGTTACGGATCACATTCCGGATATATTCCTCCGCCCGGTCTTTCAGTTTGCCTTTGATGGTCACCGTACTGAGTGTGGTGGCATCTGCTGCTTCGAGTATGATGTTCTGTTCCAGACTATCCTTCCGGATGATCACAGAAACCATCTGTGTTTTATAACCCAGCATACTGACGATCAGATCAAATTTGCCCGGCTCCAGTTCCAGTTCATAATGCCCGTTTTCCTTACTGATACTGCCCTGTTTAAATCCCTTCACTTCCACCGTAGCAAAAGCCAGCGGCTCCAGATTGGCGTTCATTATAGTACCAAAAACCTTACGGGACTGAGAATAGCTTTGTATTGAAGCTATAAATAGAATGAAAGATAGCAGTAGTAGTTTCCGGTTCATAAAGCAGGGCGGGAAAATAGACCGGGAAATCCATTCCCGATCATCCCCGGAACCAGAATGAGGTATTTTCTAAAATAATTAACAGGTTATGATGACTTGTGGTGAGAATTTTCTCTGCGTAAACTTAGCGACCTCAGAGCCCTGCCTGCCGGAAGGCAGGTCTGCGGTGAGTATTTCCCGCTAAGAACGCAAAGGCCGCAAAAAATATCCGCCGATTATCTTGGCGTTCCCTTGCGCCCTCGGGCCTTTGTGGTTAAATCTCTGCGCAAACTCCGCGCTCTCTGCGGCTCTGCGGTGAATCTCTCCTTGCGTTCCTTTGCGCCCTAGCGCCTTTGCGGTAAAACTACCTCCACCTATTCCGAAACCGATCCCATGTCGTCAACCCAATCTTAAACTGCACCGGGTTATTAAATTTATTCGCCACCGACGTCACCACATACACCCCCAGCTTTAAACGGGTGAGCGGATTAAAAGGCCATTTAAATACTCTTTCAATACCTGCGAAGAATTCGGCATACCGCAGATCGCGCTCTGGCGCAATCAGCACGCCGCCACCGGCAATCTCCTGCAATTTTAATTTCTTAAAGAAAGGAATCTTACTTAGCAGGGCCCCATTGAATTCATGTACGATATTTCCCTGGAAGTAACGATCGAAAACCGGGAAGGTGGAATCCAATGCCTGGAAATTACTTCTGGGATTCTGGAAAAAGAGCGGATCACCCTGGCGCATGAATTTATAATCAATCACCCGCAGGTCCTTGCTATTCACAAAATCACCCGACTTGATAAAATAACTGGTATTGCCGGCCACCCCTAAATTCAAATTCTGGAATAAACCGAATTCGAGGTAATCAAAATCAATTTCACTTTTGAATAATCCTTTGAGTCCTTTTTTCCACAACACATAAAAAGTGGGCCACCTGGAGCCGAGAAATATTTTTTCCCTGGGCTCTCTCGCATACCGCATTCTCGGAGTAAAATACAAACGCACCTGGTTATAAGTAGCATTATACGGATCAAACTGCACCGGCGGTTCATTGGGAATACCAAATATACTGTCGGCATTATTTCCCACTTTATAATTAGAAACAGAACGCCGCAATGCAATTTCAAAATCATTCATCAGGGTCAGTCCATTGACAATTTCCAGTTCATGTCCCAGTTCAAATGAATTATTGAGATAGATATTGCTTCGCTTCAGCACATTGACCCAGGCATCACCGGGATAGATGAATTCAAAATTTCTCCCTGCCTTAAACCGATACTTCCCGTTTTTGAAGGGATTGTATTTTCTTTCCAGCGATATGGTACCATTCACATCCCGGTTCCTGAATCCATAACTGATATCTGCTTCGAGTGATAAATTTCTACGGGAATAATAGGTCTTTCGATAAGCCGCCGCCAGTTTCAGCCTCGCGCCACCAAAGGCTACCGGCTGCAGCATGGAAGTGATCGGCGGCAGGATCCACATCCTTTCTTTTTTATGGTCATTAAAGATCTGACCGAATATCAGCATCTTTTTCCAGGTGATTTTATTCAATACCCGGTCCATGGAATCGAGATAGGATTCACTCTTCATATAAAGTGCAATACTATCCTGGTACCGCGCATATAAATCCTGCTGACGCGATAAGGGTTCCAGTCTCACCGATGTCCAGAAAGCTGAATCCTTTTCATATGCTTCCTGGGCAGTGGAACTGATCTCCAGTCCGAAATGCCCCTTTTTGAAATTCTTTCTCAATTCATATCCATTGAAAAGCACGGTCGTTTCCCCGTATATTTTTCCCTTTTTTGTCTTGGTATAATAAATGAACTGCTGTTTGGTAATCACCCTTGCACTATCACCAATCCGGTCGTAATCCTGTTTCACTTCCATGTAATCATATTCCGGCATATGGGCTGGCGGCAGGCGAAAATTGACACTGATTACATTCCAGGTGCTGTCCTGAATACTGATTTCCCCTTCGATAGTCGCATTACTGAGTTGTCGTGGGCGGATGGCAATCGTGTACACTTTGGGTTTTATCGTTCGATCAATTCGCAGCGTCTTGAAACGATAGGCCATCAGTCCGCTGTAACTTAAAGGAGATACAAAGGGTATCTTGGAAACCGGTGGCGCTTTGATCAGGTTATCATAAATAAAAAAATCACCATCAAGTGCAGATAAATAAAACAGACTTTCGGATCCGCCTCTTTTGTTCACGGCCAGCCTTTCTTCTTTCAGTTGTCCGCTGCTGCTGCGGTCCACATGCAGTACTACTTCAGTTAGACCCATCTTACTGAAATCTGTGGCCAGACTTGAATCCCCTTCCTTTTTAGGAGTATAATTGGAATCGAGCTGAAAGGCCTTGATATAAGCGTTACAGGAATAATCACCGATGGCATTGAGTACGGTTTCTTTATTTCTGATCACATTCTTGATGATTTCCTCGGCCCGGTCACGCAGTTTGGCCTTGATCACCACTTCCTGCATATTGGAAGACTCATCGGGTTCCAGTTCCACATTTTCTGTTACATCACTGTTATTAATAAAGAAGCTGACCACTTTGGGCTTGAAGCCCACCATGCTTACCACCAGGTCATAGCGGCCTCTTTCCAGGTAAAATTCGTAGGAGCCGTCATCCTTGCTCACCGTGCCTTTTCGTAGCTCCTTGATCTCCACACTGGCCAGTGGCAGACGCTCTCTTTTGTTATCGAGGATAATACCCGAAATCTTATACAACTGCCCCTGGGAAATCAGGGACAGCAGCAAAAAGGCAGCGAGGAAGTAGATTTTGTGTTTCGTCATCCGTAGTGGCTTCATCAGCCTGCAAAAATTGAACAAGTTTGGCAGGGTTTGGCTATTTCAAACCAGCTTTTCAATTTATTTAACAAGGTAAAACAGTTTACCCTGCCTGCAAAAAGAATGGGCATGCTGCAAAAGAGCAGCATGCCCGGGATACGATTTTTTCAACAGGGATTTAATGTTTTACTACCCAGAATTCATCCTTCCATTCTTCATGACCCAGCGGGTGCTTTTCCAGCTGGATATGGATTTCATCCAGTTTTTCCCGCGTCAGCTTTTCTTCCAGGTAGGCAAAGAGTTCTCTTTCTTCGAAGCGGATATGATGATTGATCAGATCGCAAAGTAGTTGCAGGGAGCGGCGGTCTGCATGTTCATCGAGGCCCAATACCAGTTCACGGATATGATCATGATCGTCCTTGAGGCGATGGGTCATGGGGTTATCCGAAGGGAGGTAAGGTAACAGGATCCTCTCTTCCTGAAAAAAATGAGGCTTGATATGATGGCGCCAGTACCAGAGGGCATAATTGCGCAGGGTTTCAGGCGGGGTTTTGTTCTCCAGCCCCTGCTTGATTTTCCAGGCAAAAAGCAAACCGTCGTGATGTTCCCGGCTCAGGGGAGCCAGTTGCGCACTTCTCTTGATTGGTTTTATTTCTTCTGTCATGATCCAAATTTTAGTTTTCATCAGGTCAATTACCTTGATCTCCCTTAGGGAAAAGACTGATTTCTGTCAGTTCCTTACTAAAAAATTCATTATAAACAATTTCAGGCCTGTCTTTTGTATTAACAACTGTGAATAATTATCTGTAGGAAGGGAAATAATTGATCAGTAATATTGAATTGAGAGGGCCAGCTTCCGGCAAAGACCGGGAGACAGAATCAATCCGGTACCGCCCTTCGCCGGTATGGTGAAACATAAATCCGAAGTGCATTGACAGACACGATCATCAACCTCGAAACCGTCAACCCTATTGAATTTTTTGGTGTTAACAACGGTAAACTGGACATTCTTAAGAAGAAATTCCCCCTCCTGAAAATCCTCTCCAGAGGAACACAGCTCAAGCTCAGCGGCGCACCCGAGCAGATTGATGCGGCCCGTGAAAAAATCAGTCTGATCGTTACCTACCTGGAACGCAACGGACACATGAGCCAGAATTACTTTGAACAGGTCCTGGGAGGCGACGATGCAGAAACCATTGATCATTTCCGCGAAAAGAACCCCAATGAAGTACTGGTATTCGGTCCCAATGGTAAATCCGTTCGGGCCCGGACTGCCAACCAGAAAAAGCTGGTGGAGATGGCGGAGAAGAACGATATAGTTTTCGCTATCGGACCCGCGGGTACCGGAAAAACTTATACTGCAGTCGCATTGGCTGTAAGAGCCCTCAAGAATAAACAGGTAAAAAAGATCATTCTTACCCGTCCCGCAGTGGAAGCCGGTGAAAGTCTGGGTTTCCTGCCCGGTGATCTCAAAGAAAAAATTGATCCCTATCTGCGTCCGCTTTATGATGCACTGGATGATATGATCCCGGCCGACAAATTGGGATATTACATGACTACCCGCACCATCGAAATCGCCCCGCTGGCTTATATGCGTGGACGTACGCTGGACCATGCTTTTATCATCCTGGATGAATCACAAAATGCCACCGATCTGCAGTTGAAAATGTTCCTGACTAGGATCGGTTCCAATGCCAAGGCCATTATCACCGGTGATATGACACAGGTGGATTTGCCACGTAACCAGCGCAGTGGTTTGGCGACCGCCGCCAGAATTTTGAGAAATATTGATGGCATCGGTCATATTGAACTGGATGAAGAAGATGTGGTACGTCACCGCCTGGTAAAACATATCCTGCGGGCTTATAACAAAGAATACGAAAAGGAAAATCCGCAGGACCTTAACCGCCCCACTCCTCCCATCTCAAAAAAGGAAGGCCCGGGAACATAAAGGCTAGCGCAAATACAATATTTTGCAGGGATGAAAAACTATATCAGCTTTTTTTCATCCCTTTTTTTATTGCTGGCCTGCCGTACACCTGCACCAAAACCGGTTGCCCCGGATCCTGAAAAAATAGCCGCCAATTACCGGCTGATCAGTTCCCTCAAAGATTCATTGCAAACCGGAGATATGATTTTCAGGAGCGGGATGGATGAAGTAAGCCGTGCGGCCCGGAGCTTTAACCGTAAAGACACATCTTTTTCCCATTGCGGTATCCTGATGGTAGAAAACGACAGCATCTTTGTATACCACGCCCTGGGTGGATCCTATAATCCCTCGCAGCGCCTGATGCGGCAGGCATTGGATAGTTTTTGTAATCCTGCCGAGAATAATGCCATTGCTGTTTACCGCTTTCCTTTAAAACCCTCCCAAAATCAGAAACTCCAGGAAACAGTCAGGGCCTATTACCGGGCCGGTATCCGGTTCGATTTATATTTTGATTATAAATCTGATGATAAAATGTACTGTGCCGAGTTTGTTTTCAAATCGCTGAACCGGGCAGTTGACAGTGCATTGACTTCTTATGTACGAATAGACACCATTCCCTATGGGGTGACCACAGATGACTTATTTCTGCATCCTGCCAGCAAATTGATAAGGCGCCAAAACTTTATTTATTAATCAGGCGGGGAGGTATTACTTTTGACCCCTAAACTATCATTATGAAAAAAATTGCAATTGTAACATTGATGGCGGGATTTATTGCCCTGCTGATTACCGGATGTAAAGGAAAAGACAAGGCTGCAGGCGGAGATCCCAAAACCGTGTTGACAGCCTTCTTTGAAAAAATGGCTAAAAAAGATATTGATGGTGCAGCTAAACTTTGCACAAAAGACAGTAAAGGCACGATGGACCTGATGAAAAAGGGTGTTGAAGCCGCAGAAAAAATGAAAGGCAAGGAAGGCGAGGTAAAAGAAGAAGATGACTTTAAAGATATGCTGGTTGGCGACGCCAAGATCGACGGAGATAACGCCACCGTGTCTGTTACCAATACTAAGAAAAAAGAAACTGTTGAATTCCCGCTGAAAAAAGAAGACGGTGCCTGGAAGGTTGATTTTACCATGTCCACCCTGATGAAAATGGGTATGGATGCTAAAAAAGATAAAGGGGAAGACCTTTTCAAAGAGGAAGATATAACTGATACCACTCTTAATGAACTGAAGGATCTCGGCGATACGCTGAAGCAGAAACTGGATGAGATGAAGAATGAGCTGAAAGATGTAATGAAAGAAAATAAAGAATAAGTTTTTTACTCGGTTCAGGTGCATCCGGATAAAAAGGCACCAGAGAAAACTGTTCACCTGAAGGCTTGTCGAAGGGTGAACAGTTTTTTTATTCCCTGCTTAATAAATTACTGTCTGCTAATACGATTCATAAAGGCGTCTCCTTTTGAGCTGGCTGCCGCAGTTCTGATTGCAATACGGGCAGGTTGATTTCAACTGTTAGCCACATTTTCATATTATATTAACTGGATGGGACTCCAGGATTGGATTTTCGTTACTCATTCTCATTTTATTAGACCCCTCTGGGGTCTGGCTACTATTTAGTAGTCTCTTTATTACCGACATTATGCCCCTCCGGGGCTGGAATAACCTGACTTCCAGGTTTACGCCAGTCTTAGCACTAGCTATTGAACCTACACTCAACTTTTGCTCCGATGATAATTGTATCGAATAAGTATGAGGCGGCTTTTCGAGAGCAAAAGACATTATTATAACACACATTCACTCTACCAGGCCCCGGCGGGGCCAAATTCCGGTAACAAACAATCTCATCTAGCGGATGCTGACCCCGGAGGGGTCTAACAATGTTGAAGTCTGACCGTTAAAATT
>ERZ795044.1922-NODE-1922-length-18380-cov-6.955853_pt1 | contig 18380 bp, 13 predicted proteins | sample MGYA00375128_ERZ795044 | MGnify/ENA primary metagenome ERZ795044 (study PRJEB30173, sample SAMN05720213) | anaerobic digester metagenome | isolation source: active sludge of municipal wastewater-treating anaerobic digesters | place: USA | collected 2014-12-22 ... | reverse complement strand
TTCGACCGCAAGAACTATTTCTACCCCGACCTGCCGCAGGGCTATCAGATCTCCCAGTTCAAATCGCCCGTCGTCGGCGAAGGCGCGATCGATGTGGATGCCGAAGAAGGCTACACCTTCACGGTGGGCATCGAGCGTCTTCACCTTGAGCAAGACGCCGGCAAATCGATCCACGATCTCGATCCCAGCTCGACCTATGTTGATCTCAACCGTTCGGGCGTCGCCCTGATGGAGATCGTCTCGCGCCCGGATATCCGCTCGCCCGCCGAAGCCGCCGCTTACGTGAAGAAGCTCCGCTCCATTCTCATCGCGCTCGGCACATGCGATGGCGACATGGAGAAGGGCAATCTGCGCGCCGACGTGAACGTGTCCGTCTGCCGCCCCGGCGGCTATGATCACTACAAGAAAACCGGCAGCTTCGAAAAGCTCGGTACGCGCTGCGAGATCAAGAACGTCAACTCATTCCGTTTCATCCAGATGGCGGCCGAGTTCGAAGCACGCCGCCAGATCGATATCCTGGAAGACGGCGGCAAGATCGATCAGGAGACCCGCCTCTACAACGCGGACAAGGACGAGACGCGCTCCATGCGCTCGAAGGAAGATGCGCACGATTATCGCTACTTCCCCGATCCCGATCTTCTGCCGCTCGAACTCTCGGGCGAGTACGTCGAAAGCATCCGGGCCAAACTGCCCGAACTGCCAGACCAGAAGCGCGCCCGCTTTGTGAAGGACTACGGCCTCAAGGAATACGACGCCGGCGTCATCGCCAGCGACGCCGAAAAAGCCGCATACTTTGAAGCCGTCGCCAAGGGCAGGGACGCGCGCCTTGCCGCCAACTGGGTGACGCAGGATCTGTTCGGCTACCTCAACAAGGAAGGCCTCGAACTGAGCCAGTCGCCGATCAAGGCCGACCAGCTCGGCGGCCTCATTGGCCTGATCGCCGACAGCACGATCTCGGGCAAGATCGCGAAGGACGTGTTCCTGAAGATGATCGCAACCGGCGACGCGGCTACGGCCATCGTCGAACGCGAGGGCCTGAAACAAGTCACCGACACGGGCGCGATCGAAAAGGTGATCGACGAAGTCATCGCCGCCAACCCGAAGCAGGTTCAGGAAATCGCCGATCAGCGCGCCGCTGGCCACGAAAAGCCGAAAACGCTCGGCTGGCTCGTCGGCCAGATCATGAAAGCCTCAGGCGGCAAGGTGAACCCCGCCGCGGTGAACGAGATCCTGCTCAAGAAGCTAGGCCTCTAGGCTGCTTTCACGTCGCTCCGGACACACGCCAAGCGCGTGATCCGGAACAGCGAGACACCACCCACAACCTGTCATCCCGGAAGCGCGCAGCGCTATCCGGGAACCGTTCAACAAGTGGGATCCGACTTACAATGGCTCCCGGCTCTCCGCTCCGCCGCGGCCGGGATGACAAGCTCTGGTGATGTCGAGAATGGGGGATGGAGCCATCCCAAATTCGTAGGACGGCCAAAAACCTTCGCCTCTGAATTCAACCCGCTAGCCAACAAAGATGGGGGATGGCGCCTCTCAGAATATACGCCCCCATGGCCCGGCGTATGATGCTCTCCATGACACGGCACAAACACACGCACACTGGGCTGGTAACCCCGTCGCTTCCTCAGCGCTTGCTGACAGCGATGCTGCAACTGTTTGCGATGCTCGTGTCCAGCGTCAGCTCAACCCTCCAGATGACCCGCCGCCGTCTTGCCGCTGAATGCCACAGCGATGTGACGCCTGCAGGTCTGCCCCGAGAGACGACCGACACTCATCAGGAAACAGAACCGGCTGCGCAACACCGCAGCCCGATAGCCCTCATGCTGAGCAGCACGCAAAGCGTGCGCCCGTCGAAGCACGAGGGCGCGCTCACCCCCGTGAGCCACACCTCACCATCCCCCTCCGTCTCGCCCGCTCCGCGGGCGATCCACCTCCCCCTGCCAAGCAGGTGGAGGCAACGCAACGAAGGGGGAGTTGCCTCCACCGCCGAAGGCGGGGGAGGTGGATCGCCGCGTCTTCGCGGCGAGACGGAGGGGGAAAGCCACACCCACAGCGGAAGCGTACCAAAGGTACGCGTCCCCGGCGAAGGCCGGGGTCCAGACTTGGCGCGAAGGGATTTGGTGCGCTTCGCGCGCTTTTGTCTGAAGAGGACTGGACACCGGCCTTCGCCGGGGTTGCGTGTCGAAAGACCACGCCAACAAGCCCTGATCTGAGATCAGGCTCAATCTCAGCCCAACTCGCCACAAGCGAGATCGCACCCGCACGCCTATTGCGGCGGCGTCGCCGGCGCCAGCTGATCGTCGATCGCGGACTTCACCTTGTCCGGCCAATCATCATCCATCCCGACGCAATCGCGCCGAAATGCGCCATCGACGTCCTGGACCATGCCCTTGTCCGCAGTCGACGAAATTTCCCAGTCCATCTGGCAGGCCCGCGTCGCGAAGCTGCGCGAGCACACCGCCATCGGATCCGGGTAATCCTGATGCGCCTCGCCATAGATGCACGCGAAGCCGGCCCCCTCGATCGCAGCGATCGCGTCCTGCCGGGAAAGCTTGCCGAGGAGGGTCTTCACCCCTTCATTCCAGCCCGCATTCAGCGCCTCGCCGGGCTCGTGCTGCCAGTCATGCGCCGCCTCCAGCGCCTTCAGGTCGGCCGGAGCGGGAACGGGCGCGGCAGCCAGCGCCGGCTCGCTGACAGGGGCAGGGGGCTGGGCCGGCGAGCAGGCCGAAGCCGCCAGCACCAAGGCAAAAGCAACGCGGATCATGTGTCGTCCTCCCACATTCACCATACCTCAAATCGCGGCGTTGCAAGGGCGGACTGGCGCCTGAAGCTGTTCCCCGCTATGGGCGCCCGGATGAAGCTGTCTGACTTCGATTTCGACCTGCCGGAGGAGCTGATCGCGCTGCGACCCGCTATTCCACGCGATTCCGCGCGCCTGCTTGTCGTGCGCGGAAGCGAGGGGCGGCTCGAAGACCGCAGCGTCCGCGATCTCCCGCAATTGCTGAAAGCCGGCGACATCCTGGTCGCGAACGACACCCGCGTCCTTCGCGCCGCCTTGTTGGGGCGCCGCGCGGCGCGTGCCGATGGCCCGGATGTCGAAATCGAGGTCAATCTCAACTCCCGATTGTCGCCCGCCGACTGGTCCGCGTTCGCGCGGCCCGGCAAGCGCTTGAAGGATGGCGATGTCATCGCTTTCGCGAATGGCCTGGAAGCCCGCGTCACTTCCAAGTCCGAAGCCGAAGTCCGCCTCAGCTTCAACCGCGAATGGGCAGATCTCGACGCCGCGATCGATGCCGCTGGCGCGATGCCGATCCCACCCTACATCGCCTCAAAGCGCGCCGCCGATACGCAGGACGCAAGCGACTACCAGACCCTGTTCGCCCGCGAGACCGGATCAGTCGCAGCGCCCACTGCAGGCCTGCACTTTACGCCTGCTTTGTTGAGTGCGCTCGCCAAAGCAGGAATTGAGCGCGCCGATGTTACGCTGCACGTAAATGCCGGCACGTTCCTGCCTGTGAAATCGGAGAACGTTTCCGAACACCGCATGCACGCAGAGCGCGCCGATCTGACTGTCGCCTCTGCCGCCGCTATTATCTCAGCCCGCGCCAGCGGCGGCCGCTGCATCCCGATCGGCACGACAGCGCTGCGCACACTTGAAAGCGCTGCCGCGTCCGGTCAGCTTCAGCCCATGAATGCTGATACCTCGATCTTTATCACGCCCGGCTACCGGTTCCGTGTAGCCGATGGCTTGATGACCAACTTCCACCTTCCCAAATCCACGCTCTTCATGCTGGTGAGCGCCATGATGGGTCTCGATGTGATGAAACTCGCCTACCTCCACGCCGTGAAGGAGCGCTATCGCTTCTTCTCCTACGGCGATGCCTGCTTGTTGCTGCCCAATGGCTGAGTTCCCGTTCCATATCTCCGCCACTGACGGCGATGCGCGCACCGGCCGCCTCTCGACGCCGCGCGGCGACATTGCCACGCCAGCCTTCATGCCCGTCGGCACAGCCGGAACTGTGAAGGCGATGTATCTGGATGACGTCCGCTCAACTGGCACAGACATCATTCTTGGCAACACCTATCACCTGATGCTTCGCCCCAGCGCCGAGCGGGTATCCAGGCTGGGCGGATTGCATCGCTTTATGGGGTGGTCGCACCCGATCCTCACCGATAGCGGCGGGTTTCAGGTCTTCTCGCTCTCTGATCTGCGCAAGATGAAAGAGGAGGGCGTTGAGTTCCGCTCTCACATCGACGGCTCGTCTCACTTTCTCTCGCCAGAGCGATCTATCGAAATCCAGTCTGACCTTCTAGGTTCCGATATCGCGATGCAGCTCGACGAGTGCGTCGCCAACCCGTGCGAGCATGCTCCCGCCGCAAGCGCCATGCGCCTGTCAGCGCGCTGGGGCGATCGCTCGAAAGCCTATTTCGGGCAGCGTGACCGCCAATCCCTTTTCGGCATTGTGCAGGGCTCTACCTATCCCGATCTGCGCAAGGAAAGCGCTGAGCGCGTGGTCGAGACCGGCTTCGATGGCTACGCGATCGGCGGCCTCGCGGTGGGCGAGGGCCACGCCGCGATGTGCGACACGATCAGCCTCACGGCGCCGCTGTTGCCGAAGGACAGGCCGCGCTACCTTATGGGTGTCGGCAAGCCAATCGACATCGTGGAAGCCGTCGCGCGCGGTATCGATATGTTTGACTGCGTGCTGCCCACCCGCTCTGGCCGGCACGGTCAGGCATGGACCTGGGATGGGCCGATCAATCTGAAGAACGCGAAGTTTGCGGAAGACGATCAGCCGATTGATCCGGCGTCGAGCTGCCCGGCCAGTCGCGATTATTCGAAGGCCTACCTCAATCACCTTTTCAAGGCGGGCGAGTATCTCGGACCGATGCTGCTCTCCTGGCACAATATCGCGTTCTTCCAGGCGATGATGGCGGCGATGCGCCATGCCATCAGCGAGGGCCGCTTCGAGGCGTGGCGCTCGGAGATGCGCGGCCGCTGGGTTGGGAAGGTCGAGGATCAACCGGGCTGAGCCTTGCCCCGCATTGGGGGCTGCGATCGGTTGGGGGCAGCCATGGCGGCGGCGCTGGCCGAGGCCTCGGTCCCGGCCACACCGACCCGGTGTCCCCTCGTCAAAGCAATGGTGGGGATTATCCCCAGTTTCCCAGCGATCTTCACGGTCCCCGCCCAGCGGAACTCCTTGTAAAAGGCCCGTTTCCAGCCGCCCTGAGTTCATCCCACTAAAATCACCTGATGTGGCCATTCGTACGTTGACCCAATCGGAATCGAACACTAGGTTCCGCCGCTCTTGAGGGAGCCGGTAGCTCAGTCGGTAGAGCAGCTGACTTTTAATCAGCGGGTCGCAGGTTCGATTCCTGCCCGGCTCACCAAGGGACTTCCCGTTTCCGACCGGGACGATTTAGGCGATTGCGCCTGCCTTTTAGCCGGCTGATCGCAAGGGCGATTCCAGCCGGCCTCATCAAAATAGATCCGCGCGTTTTCGACCGTGAGACGGGAGGGAAGCGTGCGGGTAGGCGGGCGGGACCTGCGCTGGAAGCAGTGACCACGCTCGTGACAGCATGGCGCGCTCAACGCAAGTCGATACAGTCGCGCCGATTGTCTCGCCAAGATCGGGTAGAAGGCAAGCGTATATGCAAACGGCGGCGCCCGAGAGCGCCGCCGTAAAATCACGCAGATAACGCGCCTAGTTGCTTGCAGGTGTTGCCGGCGGGGGTCCGTTGGGGATGGTCCTGGATTTGACCAGCTTCGGCTTGTCCAAGAACTGCGCAGCCTCGTCACTGGCATCCGTGTAGGCAGGCCAGGTGAAACCGTTGGCGCAGGTGAACGATTTGGCGTTCGTCGCCATCTTGTAGAAAGCTACCCAACATGAGTTGACCAGCTTGGCGACGGCGCGGTCATTGGCGTCCACGCCTCCGGTAGGGCTGACTGACCAGCTGGATGTATCAATTGAGTCGAACGCAAACATGATCTCGGCTGAGTGGATCGCGCCGCTCTTCCAGGAGGTTTTACGGAAAGCAGGCACGTAAGCAAAATTATAGAGCCACGCCCCGGCGCCGTTGTCACCCGACAGCTTTGCGATTGTGCGAGCAGCATCAAAGCCGCCTTCACCGTTGTTGGAGCCGATCAGAACCGGGACGTCGATCTCGGTTCCCGCATTAAGCGCATCGACTGTCGCCGCAGTCTTGAACTTGCCGTCGTTGGGAGCGCCAAAGCCCGCCCGTGTGACCGGATTGGCGACGATGGTTTGCGCCGAAATTGAGCGCAGCTGAGCGACGGTCGCGTCCTTGCCGGCCAGACCAAGGGCGGTGGCGGCTTTGCTTCCGTCTTCTTCCGAGGCTGCTTGCGTGATGCCTGGACGCAGGAGCGCGCCGGATTCGATCACCGCTTTCTGGTAAAGGCCTTTTGCCGAGGGAACCGAAAGCAGGTTCACGACCATTGCGGCGCCAGCGGATTGTCCGGCGAGCGTGATGTTGTCCGGATCGCCGCCAAAGGCCGCAGCATTGCGCTTCACCCACTCCAGCGCGGCGACAGCATCCATCAGGGCGTATCCGCCCGTGGGGCCGCCTTCCTTGCTCAGAGCGGGGTGCGAGAACGTGCCGAGGGCGCCGAGCCGGTAGTTGATCGGAATGGTGATGACGCCAGCCTTGGCGTTGCTTGTGCCGTCGTACGAGCCCAGATGGCCTGCGCCGAGATAGGATGCTCCACCATAAAGCCAGAGCACGATCGGCGCCTTGCTCGCGTTCGGAGGGGCGTAGACGTTGAGGTAGAGGCAATCCTCGGACTGCACGCCGGCCACTCCGCCGCCATTGGCTGTCTTCTGGTCAGCGTTGACGGGTTGCGGGCAGGGAGGTTCGAAAGCGAGCGCTGCGCGATCGCCAAGCCATTTGTCCGGCTTTTGCGGCGCCTTCCACCTGAGACTGCCTACGGGCGGCTTCGCGAATGGAACGCCGCGGAAGACATTCACGCCTTCCTTGGCCTCACCTACGAGCACACCAGAATCGACTGTGGCCTTCACGGTTTTCACGGCGGGCTGTTGCGCCATTGCGGGCGCAGCAAGCATTGAGGCGACGAGAAGCCCCGCGCAGTATCGTTTCATGTTTCTCTCCCGCTTTGGCGGGCAGGTTCCCGCCTTATCTCTTGCAGACTGGCATCGCACCGGGTGCGCTAGGGCTTCGGCGCAGGCCTCTGATACAGCTCGATGGTATAGCCATCCGGGTCCTGCACGATGTTCGTGCCGTCGACGATCTTTGCTGGCGGATAGCCGGCTGACGCCAGACGCTCAGCCATCTTGCGGCCGCTTGGAACCACCACGACAATCCGCCCGAACTTCGTGGCGCCCGGAACGATCTCTCCCTGGCGCAGAACGATGAGCGTGTCGGCGCGGACATCGCCGGTCATGCCGAGCAGATACTCGACAACTTTCCCGTCCTTGCCCGGAACCTTTGAGTCGACTTTCAGGCCGAGCACGTCCGTGTAGAATTTCATCGACCTTTCGAGGTTCGATACGTTGAGCCCGAGGCCAGAGACGCGGAGCGGCTTCGTATCTTCAGCCAAAGGCGCGATGGGCGTTTGCGCTATTGCTGTCGCCCAGGGCAGGGCGATAAGGGCGGCGCCAAGCAGAAAGGAACGAAGTGCCATGATCTCTACTCCGGTGAAGGTCTAGTTGCCGCCGCCGGCGCGGGCGGGCGTCGCAGAAGCGACCGTTTCTGGAACGGGATAGACACGCAGCGCCTCGCCAAACGGAACTTTCGGATCCGGTACAAGGCCATCGATCACGCCGAACCGCGTCGCGGGGGCTGCCGCCTCTGGCTTCACCAACGACTTGTAGGATTTCACTGTCGTCGCAGGCTTGCTCGCATCCGGCGTCATCACGAAGGCGGGGACGGCCTCAATGCGCTCTGCGAAGGAGATGTGGGTTTTCTCGCCGCCCGCGCCGGTGGGGCTGTAGTCGGCGGTTCGCTTGAGAGCGTAGTAGACGCTCGGCAATTGAACCCAGGTCAGCGCCTCGATGACAGGGCCACGCGCATCGACCCAGCCCTGATAGATCGGCTTCCAGGGCCGATAGCCGCCGACATAGCCCTTGAGCGACCCATCCGGCAGCATCTGAAGGCTGACGCGGGCACGCAGCAGCTGAAGCTCACGCGTGTAGCTGGGGTCGCGCAACCAGACTTCGTCGGCCGCCGTCTTGGATGTGATGACACCATTCGATGACTTACCCTTGAACAGGGCCTCGAATTTGGCGTCGGGCTTGATGCTGAATGTGTAGTCATGAGCGATCTGGCCATTGCCGTCTTTCACCAGCTTGTCGCCGCTCATGTAAAATCCGACATCGACATTGCTGTCGTTCATCGGGTCCGATCCCTTGCCGGAAACCACTACGACGATGGTCCAGCTGCCCTCGCGCATGGCGTCGTTCATGGTCAGGGAGCCGCTCGAAAGGCGCGGGGGGCCACGGTAGGTCTTCCAGCAGCCGAGCGTCTTGTAGAACGTGTTGTCGATGCCTTTTTCGCCGTTCGGGCTGACGAAGCCGGTTGAAGCATCGCCGTCGAGGTTGATGCCTTCGGCGATGTCTCCAGAAACACCCACCAGTCCCGGATCGGGTGTGGTTTCGGGATGTATGTAGACGTTTGCCTTGTCAGCGCCCCGGAACGCCATCTGGTTCTGGCCGTGAACGGCGCTACGGCTCGGGTTAGCGGGATTGCGTAGCCACTTTGCTTCCGCTTCGGTGTAGCCGCCCTTGGACAGGACGCTCACCCAGTCCACCTCTGGGTTGCTGCCCTTCGGGCAATCCGTACCGGGATCAATGACGCCGGCTTTGGCGCCATAATACATGGCCGGTTCGTTCCATTCGACGACATAGGTCTTTGACCACTCTGCCGAGGCCGTGTCGCAAAAACTGAGGGCCGAGACGGTTGCCGCGGCCAGCTTGATCAATGAGCGCTTCATGCTTCGCTCCTAGGCCATGACTTCGGTGATAGGCCGCGACGTCTTCATCGCGCCTACGCCAAACTCACCGACCGGCGCGCCCATGATCTGCTGCGCGGTGAGGGAGATGCGGGTCACGGACTCGCCTTTTGTCGCGATGTGCTGGCCAGCTTTGTGCTTCCCGTTGGCGCCGCCTGCCAGGATGACCGGGATGTTTTCCAGCGAGTGGATCTTGGCATATCCCGTGTCGCTGAAACCCATGACCAGCATGTGATCCAGCAGTGTGCCGTCGCCTTCCTTGATCGCGTCCATCTCGGCAAGAAACTCTCCGAAACCCTGCATGACCATGCCGGCGAGCTTGCTCGACATCGGTTGATAGCCAAGCTTAGCGTCGGTGGGTTCGTCGTGCGTGTACTGGTGATAAATCTTCGAGTCGCCGGCAATGTAGGTTTCCGATGAACCGGGCGTATGGACGCAGTTGAATACGCGGGTCTGGTTGCAGGCCAGGCTCATCGCCAGCAGCCGCGCCATCACCTTGGTGTTGCTGTTGACCACGTCGATCGACGCAGACTTTTTCCCTTCGCCGGGCGGCTTGGGAACAATACAGGCTTCGCATTTCTCAGGCTGTTGCAGCTGAATTTCGAGCTGGTTTTCCATTTCGCGGAGCGACGTGAAATACTGATCGAGCTTGATCTGATCGGCGCGGCCAACGTCCGCCATCAACGCCTGACGCTGGTCGGCAACGGCGGATAGAACGCTCTGGCGCAACATGACCTTTGAATCGGGCTTCCAGTTCGGGTTGTTTGGGTCCTGGAACCCTTCACCGTAAACGCGTTCATACAGCGAAACGGGTGTTGTCTCCGGTGTCGCAAACGCGCGTCCCGTGCGCGTTGAATAGCTGAGCGCTTTGCCCGAAGGCGAAATTTCAAGCGACTTGAAGCGCGTGGCGCCCCCGATTGCATCCGCGATACGGGTGTCGAAGGAAGGCGCGTCGAAGCTTCCCGTGACCCCGGGCGCCGAGCCGGAGAGGATCGAAGCGTGGCCGCTCCAGTGAACAAGATTGGGCTTGCCGTCGCCAATGGCGCGGAAGCCTGAGAACACCGATACCTTGTCCTTCAACGCCGCAAGCGATTGCAGTTCCGGCGTGATCTCGTAGCCCGCTCCGTGCTTCGTCGGCACCCATCGTGTGCCACCTGTGGGCGTGTCGGTAAGGCCGAGGCCCCAGAAGTAGGTTCCGAACCGGACCGGCAGTTTCGCGCCGTCCGCCCATGCCTGACCATTGCCATCAAGGAAGATATCCAGAGCGGGGATGCCCATGCACACTGCCGACCCGCCGAGCAGGCCGCGGAGCATGGAGCGTCGGTTGAAGCGCGTGGTCATGGGTGTCTCCAGAGCGCAGATATCAGGGAGTAGCTTTTGAGGTCCCCGCAGCGACCTTCAGTCCGGCGGGGACGGAAACAGTGTAGAATTCGGGGCTGGACGCGATCGCTTCGAACAGTTTGGGGATCTGATAGCCAGCCTTGACGAAGGCTGCGGTTTGCTCCGCCAGATAGTCTTCGTCGCGATAGCCAGCGGCCTTGCCAACGCCATAGCTGTACGCCTGCTTCACAACGCACGAGGTAACATCGGCGTTGTCATGCATCAGGCGTCCCAGCCCCTGTGCGCCCGTGAACTTCTTGCCGTTGATCTCGGCCGTCACATCGATCGGCACGCCATTTTCAGTCGTGCGGAGTTGGCCCAGGCCATCGAAATGCTCAAGCGCCAGTCCGGGAGGGTCGCTCGCGCGGTGACACACGGCGCAGCCTTCATTGGTCATGTGGTCGAGCAGGCGGGTGCGCACGGTGCCGTTGGCCAAAGCCTGCACTTTGGAAAAATCCACGTCGGCTGGCGGATCAGGCGTTGGCTGGCACATGAATATCTCGTGCAGCTTGACGCCTCGCCTGGTTGGGGAGGATGCACCCGGGTGAGAGAACAGCGAAAGGAATGTAACCTGCGTCAGGATACCTGAGCGCTCGGAAGACTCTGGGAAAGTGTAGGGGGTCCACTCCTTCGAAGAAGCGTAGGGGACCTTGTAAACTGCAGCGAGCGGGCGATTGAGGAAGGTGTCGTTTGACGTGAATATCTCGCGATAGTCCTGCTTCCGCGTGATCAGCAGGTTGAGCAGCGTCTTCAGTGTCTGCTCGCGCGCGCTGTCAGCAACCGCCTGCGAAAATTTCGGATATGTCGCAGCGTCCTTGTTCAAGCTTTCGAACTGGTCGAACTGCAGCATGTCGATGAAGAAGGCCCGCGCGCCGTCTTCCAGGCGGGGCGATGCTGCAAGACGTGAAATCTGTTTCTGCAGCCCCGCGTCAGTCAGGATTGCGCCGCTCTTTGCTGCAGCAAGCAATTCTGAATCTGGCGATGTATCCCAGAACAGGAACGAGAGGCGCGAGGCTGTGCTGTATGCATCCAGCCTGAACCTGCTGGTGGCGCCGGGAAGGGGCTCAGCCACTTCCATGCGGAAGAGGAATTCGGGCGCAATCAGAAGGCTCGTGAGAGCAAGCTTCAGCCCGGCATGAAAATCGCCGGATTGCGTCGCGCCTTTGTCTGCCGTTGCCACGCGCGATGCAATGTCGGCGTCGCTCAGAGGGCGGCGAAACAGCCGCTCGCCGACGCGTTTGATAAACGCGCGCGCGCAATTGCTATCGGCCTTCCTCGCATCCGCAGGCTCGCAACCAATGCTCGTTGCGCGGACTTTCTCGTCCATCACCTGATCGGCGATGGAGGAGGCGAGGGCGAAATACTGTTCGAGTCCTGAAGTCGTGACGGATAGCTCCGCGCTCCCGACTGCGAGCAAGCCGGCTTCGCGCTTTTCCGGCTCAAAGCGCGCGTTGATCTTTATGCTTGGACCGAAAACGTCAGCGATCGTGTGGCGGTACTGGCTCTCCGTGATTCTCCGGATCGCCGGCTTGAAGCCGGCGACATCAGTCCGCTGCTGTGTTTGCGCGGAAGCTGTTACGTGCGAATCCGCGGCGAACATCGTCGCGCCGACCATCGCCGCACATGAAGCCAAGGCCCAGGCAATCGCTGGCAATCCACGCAAAGCGCTACTCCCGATTTCGTTCTGCTTCTGGCTCTTGCGCCCAGACTGCGATGGACTAGAACGCCTTTTGTGTTTGCAGTCAACGTAGACTGCAAACCTGAACGCAGACGTGACTGCGCGATGGGAGTGCGAACCGATGGCGATGCTGCGCTTGCTCATTACATGCTGGGTCGTTGCCGCCGGCTCTGCTGCGTATGCTCAGCAGGCATTCTCCGCGCCTGTCGCAGGAGACGAGGCCACAGGCGAAGCGATCTTTTCCGCCGAGTGCCGCGTCTGTCACGGTGGTTTGATTGCTCCCACCCTTCGCGGCGTGGTGGGACGGCCTATCGCCAGCATCGATACGTTCGGCGGGTACAGCGCAGCTCTCAAAGGCCGCCGCAATGAGACATGGACCGACGAGAATCTCGCGGCCTTTCTTGCGTCTCCATCGGGATTTGCGCCGGGAACCGGCATGACCAAGAACTTGTCCGACGAACAATCCCGCGCGGACGTGATCGCCTTCCTAAGGTCTCTGCCGCCGCCACGGTAGGACGGACAGGCGTGCTACGGGCAGTCGCCAGTGCTTGTTCGCTTTCAAACTGATTGCGCTTGAGCATGGGTCCGGGCGGGGTAGAACCCCGGACAAGCGCAGACTGGCCTTGCCGCCAGCGCGCGAAGAGTGAGTAAAGCGGGCATGGCGACGAAGCGGCGTGTAACCAAGAAGGCGGCCGAGACGCCAACGGGCGTTCGCGGCCCCCACGCGGAGCGCTCCGCAGCGATGCGGGTGCGCCTGATCGAGGCCGCGATCGACTGCCTCTGGCGGCTTGGTTATGGCGCCACAACGCTTCAGGTGGTGACCGATACCGCCGGTGTCAGCCGCGGCGCTGTGCTCCACCATTTTCCGACGCGCGTTGATCTGATGATTGCAGTAGCCGAATACGCAGCCGGCAAGCAGAACCGTCAGGTTCGTCGCCTGCTCGCCGATACCGAGCCGGGAATGGATCGTTACACCGCCATCACCATGGCGACCTGGGACGCGATGGTGCGTCCGCCTTCAATCGCGCTGATCGAGATCATGATGGGCTCGCGCAGTGACCCAGAACTGGCGGCGCGGTTCCCCGCAGTGAACGAAGCGCTGGAGAAGTATCAACGCGAGGGTGTGTGGGAGCAGGCGCAGAGTGTCGGCATCACTGACAAGGCGGCCGTCGAGTCCATGATCCATCTGCATAACGCTGCCATGCGCGGGCTGGTGCTGGACATGATGTTCTCAAAGGACCGCAAGCGAGCCGAAGGCGCGATGAAGCTGCTCGTTCGCTACAGGAAGCAGCTCACCGAGGATCTCACCCGCAAAGCCGGGAAATAGCCGACCGGCGAGCGCGGTGGGGGCGATTCTTCCCGAACTCAATTCAGAGTTCCCGACCAACCGGATAGAGCAGGTATCGCTCGTCGTAGAACGGGCTGCGTTCATAGAAGAACTGTAGCCGACGCAGCGGTGAAGCGGCGAATGCCGCGTCTTCCTTTAGCCGCTTCTCGAATTCCGCTTTTAGCGCCGGATCATCGGCAAGCATTCGCTCCGCCATCGGGGCGATTGCGTAGGGCTCCATGTATTCGACGCGCTGCAATATTTCCGAGAAGAACCCCCAGGCGAAGAACGAGTCTTCGGACTCAGGCTCGAGAAGGTAGGCAGCGAGAGCGCCAAGCGGCTGATCGGTCGAAACCCGGACTGAGCCGGGCGGGAAGGTCGTCGTTCTCAGTTGATGGGTGAGGCCGGTGGCGGTTACTGGTACACGCCCCTCGGATGGCGCCGACGCCTTGAACCCGGAAAGCCGGATCATGTCCACGCCAACGGCCTGTGCCTTCTTGATCGTCTCGAATGCGATGCCGTGAGCCTTCAAGCGCGCAATCACGTCCGGCTTCGTGGCTGGCACCCAATAGGCTTTGGCGGGTTTCAAATACAGTCCGGGCTCCGAGCCATAGACCGGTATCTTCGTCGTTGGCCCCGGCTTGCCGGTCCAGCGCATTGTCTTGCCACCGGTCGCGGGCGACTCCGCCTCCGAGCCTTCAATGGTGAGAAAGTCGAGCCAGCTCACGGGCTCCGCCTTTTCCTTCCAGTTCGCGGCTATGGCGGTAGGGCGTTGTGCGCGATCCTTGGTGATAGCGTCTTTCAAAGTCCGCCCATCGCTCGCCAGCGCCTTCAGTGTAGCTTCCAGCAGCACGTATGTTCCGAGCACGCGTTGGCGATATGGCTTCAGTGAGTGGTTCTCGACCAGCACGGTCGGCAGGCGGCGCAAGTCGCCGTATGCGTGACTGAACCTCGGAGCAAATGCGTTGAGATCGGTTCCTTTCGAAAGGTCCGCTTCGTCACGCATGAAGATGAGTGGGCCGGGAATATGGCCGTTGGCTTTCAACGCTGCATCGGCCTTCGGACGATAAACGTCATTCAGCCAACTCCCGATCGATGGGCTATCAGCGTAAAGGCCATCCCAACCGTCGAACCCGTAGGTAATGTCGTATTGATAATCCATGCCGTCGGTGACGTGCAGGTCGATGTAGAAATCCGGATCGTACTTGTTGATCAAGCCAAGAAGCGCCTGCATCTCTGGCGCATCTGCCTTCATGTAATCGCGGTTGAGGTTGAGGTTCTGCGCCGTGTTGCGCCAGCCCATATTCACTGGCCCGCGCTGGTTCGGGCGGCTGTACATGGTCGAACGTTCGTGCCCGTCGGCATTCAGCACGGGAATGAAAACAATGTTGACCTTGTCGATCAGGTCGTCGCGACCCTTGAAGCAGATATCGCGGATGAGCATCAGCATGGCGTCCTTGCCATCGATCTCGCCGGAATGAATTCCCGCCTGAACGAGGAACACAGGCTTGGAAGACTGAAAGCTTGCACCATCCTTAGAAAGGATCACCGCAACCAGTTTGCGCGCTTGCGGGCTCACTCCCATCGGCTCGATGCGCAAGAGAGCGGATTGTCGGTCGACCTTCTTGAGCCAGGAAATGGTCTCGTCATAGGTGGGCGTAGCCGTCAGCCCGGTCTTTTCGGATGGCGTAATCCACGGATCTTTTCCGGCCGCGATCAGCTTTTCACTGACCCCGCTCCAGGCCGGGGGAGGGGGGAGGAACGTTTCCGGATCGAGTTTGGGCGTTTGCGCATTCGCCATGAACATTGCTCCGATGAAAAGCAGCCCTGCGGCGCCAGCAATCTGCCTATGTGCGATCATGTCAGACTGTCACCCCGGCCGCTCTCTTGCCGGTCTGTCTACCATGGGCCAACCATGATCGCGCAAGATACGCGGGAGAAGCAGTGATGAAAGCCAGGTTTGCCGGATTGCTGTTCACAGGACTGATCACGGCGAGCTGCGTGACGGTGAAGGTCACGGACGATCAGGAGCGGGCGGCGCCAACCGCAGTAAAATCTGCGCTGGGCGCAGTTGCGGCCGAGATCAGCGAGGCAAACCTTCGCGGCTATGTCGAGAAGATGGTTGGCTTCGGCACCCGGCATACGCTGTCTGACACCATCTCGCCCACGCGCGGAATTGGCGCGGCGCGGCGATGGGTTGAGAGTGAGTTCAAAGCGATGAGCGCCGCCTGCGGCGAATGCCTGCAGATCGTCCTGCCGTCCGATACCGTCACTGGGCAGCGCGTCCCAACTCCAACGCAGGTCGTCGATGTCGTCGCTATCCAGCGCGGCACGGGCGATCCTCAACGAGTCATCATCATTCAGGGGCACCTGGATAGTCGCATCAGTGATGTCATGAACTTCACTGCTGATGCGCCCGGCGCCAACGATGATGCGTCTGGGGTTGCGGTGGTCATGGAAACTGCGCGTGTACTATCGAAGCGCAGCTTCAGTGCGACGCTGGTCTATGCTGCCCTGTCAGGGGAAGAGCAGGGCTTGCTGGGTGGACGTATTCTTGCCGAATACGCCAAGGTTCATGGCTGGCAGGTGCTCGCAGTTCTCAACAACGATATCGTCGGCAACACGCGCGGCCTTGCGCAGACGGTAGAGAACCGCGTTCGTATATTTTCGGAAGGCGTCCGCTCTCTTGAATCCGACGCTCAGGGGAATGCGCGCCGCTCGGTCGGCGGCGAGGTGGACTCACCCTCGCGCAATCTGGCCCGGTACATGGACGAGATAGCCGAACAGCATCTTCCCTCGTTCGATGTGAGCATGGTCTATCGACGCGATCGCTTCGGCCGGGGTGGTGATCAGGTTCCGATGGTTGAAGCGGGCTTCCCCGCGGTGCGCGTCACCGAAGCGGCCGAGAATTATACGCGCCAGCATCAGGATATCAGGACCGAGAACGGGATTGCGTACGGCGACACAATCGCCGGCGTCGATTTTTCCTATCTCGCGCGTGTAGCGCGATTGAACGCGATAACCATGGCTTCCCTGGGTTCCGCCCCTCGACCTCCGATGGAGGTAAAAGTGGAAGGCGCCGTGTCCGCAGACACCAAGGTATCTTGGACCGCCTCAACGGGCGCGGGCAGTTATGTGATATGGTGGCGCGACACCACGTCGCCGACATGGCAGCACAGCAGAGCTGTCGACGGAAGCGAAACAACTGCGATCGTAAAAGGTGTCGTCATCGACGACTGGTTCTTTGGCGTGCAGGCGGTTTCACCGGATGGCTATGCCAGCCCGATACAGTTTGCCGGCGTCGTTGGCGCTTTCCTTCCGCCGACGCCGAAGTAGGTGCGATCAGCGCGCGGCGAGAATGTCGTCAATATAGGCCGGCTTGCCAGCTATCCGCTCAAGTCGCGGATAGCGGTGGCCTCCACGATAGTCGAGCCGGATGGTCTTGAACGTTTCGCCTGTACGAATGAGCAGCTCCACTGGCGTGCCCGCCTTGGTCGCCGCTACCGCCGCTCTGAGTCGATCCGCTGAGAAAGCTTGACCGTTCACTCCCGTGATCGTCAGAGACGTATTCAGGCCCGCCTTCCACGCGGGGCCATTCCACTGGATGAGCAAGATCTTGCCATTCTGATCCACCGACAAGCCGATGGAATAGAGCAGGTTGGCTCCGCGCGATCGCACTTCGCCATCACGCCATACTCCATTGGGTGTCTCTCCATACACGAGACGATAGCCTCCGCGTTCGAGCCCCGCGAGCGGCGCTGTCTTTGCGACATCGTCCACGCGCGCCTTCAAAAAAGCTTCCCAGTCATAAGGCTCGATCTTGTCGAGTGTCGCTACGACGTCCTTGCGGGTGTAGGTTAGTGTGCCCCAGTCGCCGTCGTTGACGCCAAAGAAGGCCTTCGCGAAATCGTCGAGTGAACGCTTGTTGCCGGATTTTTCGCGGATGAGCGTGTCGACATCCATCCAGATCAGCTGGCCTTCGGAATAGTAATCCTCACTGCGCTGCCAGTTCTGCCAGGGCAGGGATCGGCGCGCGGCGATGATGGGATCCATCGTGGTGTCCGCCAGCGGGCGCCAGTCTCGTCCCGTGCGGGTATCGTAGATCGCAGCGTTGTTAGCGATCAGATCTAGCGCCTGCTGCTTGCTGACGAAGCCTGAACGCGCCGCGAGCACGTGACCGAAATACTGCGTCTGCCCTTCATAGACCCACAGCAAACTGTTGCGCATCGGCGTATTGAAGTTTGGCGTCCAGAGATCCGCCCCGCGGCGATATTTGCCGTTCCATGAATGGTTGTATTCATGCGCCAGCAGGTCCTTGCTGACGAAGCCTGTGTCCCAGTTGCGATAGTATCCGCTGCCAACGCCGTTGTCGCTTGACCGCTGATGCTCAATGCCGGAGCCGGAAAGCTTGTCACTCACTGACAAAAGGAAATCGTAGTGATCGTAGTGGCGCGCGCCATAGAGCTTGTCAGCTTGCGCCACCAGATTGCGATTGACCTGAATGATCTCCGGGGAGGGGTCTATCTGCCCAGGCTCATCTCCCATGACGTTCAACGTCACGCGCGAACGCCCGCCCGGATCAAGATCGAACTTGCGCATGTACTTGCCCGCGAACAGTGGGCTATCGATTACGGTCTCCCAATCGGCTGTCTTGAACTTGACGACGCCGTTCGCGCTCGACGCTGTTTCCAGAGCAGTGGCGTAGTCCCATCCTTGCGGCAGCTTCACGGAAACGTCGAAGTTCACCTTCCGCGTATAATGACCCGCTGGATATAGCGCGGCGATATACCAGTTCAGCTTCAGCATCTCCGGCGTCATCATGATCGGGCCTTGCGCGGCCTCGATGGCGCTCAGGAATTGTGCTTCGATCTCTATGGTCTTTGCACCCTGCGGCACGTCCACACGAAAGGCGTAGACGTCTCCTGGATCGCGCGTCCACGCGAGCGGCTTGCCACCGACCGTCATCTTCAGGCCGGAATAGTTGTAGATCGGTCCACGCGGCG
>ERZ795044.1917-NODE-1917-length-18411-cov-20.654718_pt1 | contig 18411 bp, 18 predicted proteins | sample MGYA00375128_ERZ795044 | MGnify/ENA primary metagenome ERZ795044 (study PRJEB30173, sample SAMN05720213) | anaerobic digester metagenome | isolation source: active sludge of municipal wastewater-treating anaerobic digesters | place: USA | collected 2014-12-22 ... | reverse complement strand
CCGGCGCCTGGCCTTCGGCCGACGAACTGGTGGCCAAGCGCGTGAGCCTGCGGCCGGGCCTAGCCACCCTGTGGTCGCGCGGCTGGCATGTCGGCCGCATCGAGGTGGAAGACGGCTACCTGTCGATGCAACGCAGCCGGCACGGCAAACTGCGCGTGCTACCGGCGCTGCTGGAGAAACCCAGCGCCCCCGGTGCCGAGACCGGCAGTGCGCCGCAGGTGCGCATCGCGCAGGTGGTTCTGCACGACGTGGCGATCGACTTCCACGACGCCAGCGTGCGCCAGGGCACGCACAAGATGCGCTTCGAATCGCTCGACGCCTCGGTCGGGCCGCTGGCTTTCCCGGCCTTCGACGAAGCCACCGACATCGACCTGCAGGCCACGCTCAAAGGCCCGCAGCGCAACGGCCGCATCAGCATCCGCGGCGAATTCACCGTCGCTTCGCTCGACGCGAAGCTGAAGGCGGTGGTGCAGGGAGTCGACCTGATCGCGCTGCAGCCTTACCTGCTGAAGGTGAACGAGGGCGGCGTGAAGCGGGGTTCGCTCGACCTCACGCTCGACGCCACCGTGAAGGCGAAACGGCTGCACGCGCCCGGCCGCGTCACGCTCAGCGGGCTGGAGCTGGCCAGTGGCGATGGCCTGCTCGGCACCTTCGGCGGCGTGCCGCGCCAGGCCGTGCTCGCGGCGATGAAGCGCGACGGCCGCATCGAGGTGGGCTTCACGCTCGACGGGCGCATCGACGACCCGGCCTTCTCGATCAACGACAACCTCGCCACCAAGCTGGCCGGCGGGCTGGCCGAGACGCTGGGCGTGAGCCTGGGCGGCGTGGTCGAGGGCGTGGGCGGTGTCATCAAGGGGCTGCTCGGGCGCTGAGCCTGGCCGGCTGCTTGCGCGCGCGCAAGCGAAGCCAGGCGGCTGCGGCCTAGACTTTTCCCGGTCAGACCCCGGGAGTTGTCGATGAAGTACCCGTCCTCTGCGGCCCTGGCGGCCAGCCTGCTCGCTCTGGTCTCGAGCAGCGCCGCGCAGGCCTCCGAGAAGATCGCCATCCAGGCCGGTTGCGCCACCTGCCATGCCGCCACCAGGAAGGTGATCGGCCCCGCCTACCGCGACATCGCGATCAAGTACAAGGGCCAGCCTACTGCCGTGGCGATGCTCTCCGAGCGCATCCGCAAGGGCGGCAAGGGCGTGTGGGGCGAAGTGCCGATGGCGCCCACTCCGGCGGCCCGGCTGAACGACGCCGACCTGAAGGCCGTCGTCACCTGGGTGCTCAAGACGCCCTCGTAGGCGACGCGGTTCAGCTCAGGAGAGCCAGCGCGACTTGCCCCCGGACACTTCGCTGATCAGTCGGGAGGCTTCGGCGCACGCCAATCTCGCGCGGGCCACGGGCAACTGCTTCTCACGCAGGGCGGCATGCCAGGCCGGCAGCGCCGCGTGGTTCCAGAACATGCTGCCGTCGATCTCGCCGACGCCACCGACGCCCAGGCCGAGCAGCGGCACCGCGGGTGTGGCCGTGTAGCCGATCAGGTTGCGGCGCAGCCGGCCTTCCGGCCGGGCCAGCGCGAGTTCGTCGTCGTCGAGCACGAACTGGCTGGCGCCGATCGGGGCGTAGCCGGCGGACAGCATGGCCGTCGAGGTCATCGAGCGCAGTTCGGTGCACAAGGCACCGTCGGGCAGCGCGGCGCTGTCGATCGCATGCTGCGCAGGCGCCTGATCGGGCCGGTGCTGGTAGCACGACAGCGCCACGCGGTCGGGCGCCATGGCGATCAGGCGATCGAGCGTGGAGCGCCAGCCCGATGCGCTCTGGTGCGGCAGCCCGACGATGAGCTCGAGCTGGATGCGCTCGAAGCCCGCCTCGCGCGCCGTCACGCACACGTCGTCGATGAGCGCCTGCGAGTTGCGCCGGCCGATGGCCTGCTGCACCGTGATGTCGAAGTCGGCCACGCCGAACGTGACATGGCGGAAGCCCAGGCCGCGCAGCATCTCGAGGTGCTGCCGGGTGACGCGGCGCGGGTCGCACTCGGCCGACATCTCCGCATCCGACGGCAGGCGCCAGGCCCTCTGCAAGGCCTCGACCAGCGCGGCCAGCTGCGAATCGCTCAGTTCGTTGGCGGTGCCTCCGCCCAGGTGCAGTTGAAGCACGTCGCGATCGCGGCCGATGTGCTGCGCCAGCAGGGCCACCTCGTCGGCCAGAGCCTCGGCGTAGCTGCCGATCACGTCGCTCGGCTGGGCCGCCAGGATGTCGCGGTCACAGAACAGGCAACGGGCGGCACAGAACGGCAGCCGGATCGACAGCGCGACCGGTTCGCCCGGCCGCTGGGCCAGCGTCTGCAGCGCGGACTGGTAGTTCGCCTGGGCGTTCTCGGTGTCGGCATGAGGTTCGGTGTCGGGCCACTGCGCCGCGGCCTCGGCCGGTGCACCGGCACGGCGTGCCGGGCGCAGCCATCGCACGGCCCCGGCGCCGACCTGCGCCGACTCGCCATCTGCCGCGGAACCAGCCTCGCGTCGCCAGAACGGCTTCAAAGAGATTCTCATTTTCGGCTCCCCCCGGACACCTGCCGAAGAGGCTGTGTCGGCGATACCTTAGGCGGCGGCAGTGGCCCGATCGTTGATTGCCGTCAACGAAGCGTGACACGATAATCGTCAGTCTATCGTGACGCAACGCGGACCGGACAGGCACGTCGGCCGCACCCGACTGGAGCGACATGCCCGACACCGATCCCCTTTCTCGCAGCTTCGGCAACGCCTTCGTCGCGTCGGTCGAACGCGAGCGTCGCATCCGCAATGTCTTCGAATCGGTCGCACCGCGCTACGACCTGATGAACGACCTCATGAGCCTGGGCATCCACCGCCTGTGGAAGCGCCGCCTGGTCGCGCTCGCGGCACCGCGCGCGGGGCAGTGCATCGTCGATCTCGCCGGCGGCACCGGCGACGTGGCGGCGCGCCTGGCCGGGCCGGACCGGCAGGTGACGGTGATCGACCCGAGCGAGGCCATGATGGCCGCCGGCCGTGCCCGCGGCCTGGCCCATGTCGATTGGCAACTCGGCGCGGCCGAGCGGCTGCCGCTGGCGGCTGGGTCGGTCGACACGCTCACCATTGCTTTCGGCATCCGCAACGTCACCCATCTCGATGCTGCGCTTGCCGAGGCACGTCGCGTGCTCAAGCCGGGCGGCCGCTTCCTGTGCCTGGAGTTCTCGACGCCGCGGCCGTGGCTGCGGCCGTTCTACGACCTGTTCTCCTTCACCGTGATCCCGCGCCTGGGCGCCTGGATCGCCCGCTCGCCGCAGGCCTACGACTACCTCGTCGAATCGATCCGGCGCTTCCCCGACCAGGGCGCCTTCGCGCGCCACATCCAGGACGCCGGCTTCGCCGATGTGCACTGGCGCGACCTCAGCTTCGGCATCGCCTGCATCCATGCCGGCACACGCCCGCTGGCTTGACATTGCGCAATCTGCGCTTGCCCCCTTCCTTCCGACAATGAAGACGTCATGACCGTCAAACGAGCTTCTGCCGACGAGTTGCAACCCGTCCGCGCCGGATCGCTGCGCGCCTGGGCGGTCGCGGTGCGGCCGCGCAGCCTGCTGGTGGCGATCAGCCCGGTGCTGGTCGGCGGCACGCTGGGCTTCGCCCGCCAGGGTGCGATCGACCTGCTGGCCACGCTGCTGGTGCTCGGCGCCGCGCTGCTGATGCAGGTCATCACCAACATGCAGAACGACGTGGGCTACACGGTGCGCGGCGGCGAGCGCAGCGGCACGCGCACCGGGCTGCCTCGCGCCACCGCCAACGGCTGGCTCAGCGTGCGCCACGTGCGCGCCGGCATCGTCGCCGTCGCGCTGGTGGCCACCGCGCTGGGCCTGGCGCTGGTGGCCTACCGCGGCTGGCCGGTGCTGGCGATCGGCGTGAGTTCGCTGCTCGCCGCGCTGGCCTACATGGGCGGACCGAAGCCGATCGCCTACACACCCTTCGGCGAGCTCACCGTGTTCGTGTTCTTCGGGCTGGTGGCCGTGATGGGCACCGACTGGGTGCTCACCGGCAACGTCGGCACCGTCAGCGCGCTGGCCTCGGTGGCCATCGGCTCGCTGGCCGCCGCCGCGCTGGCGGTCAACAACCACCGCGACATCGCGCACGACCGCCTCGTCGGCCGGCGCACCTTCGCCGTGACCTTCGGCGAAACCGGCTCGCAGCGGCTCTTCACGGCGCTGCTGTTCCTGCCCTTCGTGCTGCTCGCGCCGATGCTGGCCTGGGGCCACTCGCCCGGGCTGGTGCTGCCGCTGCTGCTGCTGCCGGCGGCCTGGCGCCTGCGCCACGATTTCGTCACCTGCCCGCGCGGCACGGCGTTCAACGAGGTGCTGTTCAGCACCTTCCGCCTCGAGCTGTGGTTCGCGGCCCTGCTGTCCGCCGGCGCACTGCTCGGCCGCATGGGGGGCTGATGGGCGGCTGGCAATTCACGCGCCGCGCCTGGCTGGCCGGCATGGCCGGCACGCTGGCGGGCACGGCGTGGCCGACGTCGCGGGCCGCACGCGCCAGCGGCTTTCCCGAGCGCCCCGTGCGCATCGTCGTGCCCTATTCGGTGGGGGTCGGCCCCGACGTGGTGGCACGCAGCGTGGCCGAACGGCTCGCCCGGCAGTGGGGCCAGCCGGTGCTGGTGGACAACAAGCCCGGTGCCTCCGGCATCGTCGCCTTCGGCGAGGTGCGGCGCACGCCGGCCGACGGGCACACGCTGTACCTGGCCGACACCGCCACGCTGGCCGTCAACCCGCTGCTGCACGCGAGCCTGCCCTACGACCCGCAACGCGACCTGGTGCCGCTGACCCTGCTGTTCCGCGCCACCTTCCTGATCTTCGTCGGCGCCGGCAACCGCTTCCGCAACGTCGCCGAAATGCTCGACACGGCGCGCCGCAAGCCAGGCGCCGTGAGCTACGCAACCCTGGGCAACGGGCATGCGAGCCACGTGGCGGTCGAGAGCCTTGCCCGCGCCGCCAGCGTGCAGATGCTGCACATCCCGTTCAAGGATGCGGGCACGCTGCTCTCCGGCGTGGCTTCGGGCGAGGTGGATTTCACCACCATCGGCATGAACACCGTGGCGGGCCTGGTGGCCGGTGGCAAGCTGAGGCCGCTCGCGGTCGCCGCACGGCAGCGCCTGGCGAGCCACCCCGACATTCCGACCCTGGCCGAGGCCGGCGGCCCACCCGTCGCGATGCATCCCTGGGCTGCGCTGGTGGGCCTGGCCGGCACGCCGGCGCCGGTGATCGAACAGCTGCAGCACGACATCCTCGGCGCGCTCGGCACGTACGAAGTGCGCTCGCGTGCCGAGCAGGCCGGCTTCGAGATCACGCCGTCGACGCCGCAGGCGCTGCGCGAGCGCATCGAGGCCGACGTCGCGATGTACGAGCCGCTGGTGCGCGAAGGCCGCGTCGCCCGGATGTAGGCGAACGCGATGATCGTGCGCCGCAGCGCGCTGGTGGACCGCAGCGCCGAGCACCTTTTCGACCTCATCGAGGCCGCCGAGCACTACCCGCAGTTCCTGCCCTGGTGCACCGGCGCGACCATCGTCAGCCGCGACGACGAACTGGTGTCGGCCGACCTGCGCGTGCGGTGGGCCGGCAAGACCTTCGAGATGCGCACGCGCAACCCCAAGCGACGGCCGGAGTACATGGCGATCCATCTGGAGCACGGGCCCTTCCGCCGTTTCGAGGGCGAGTGGCGGCTCGGCGCGCTGGGCACGGACGCCTGCAAGGTCGCCTTCACGCTCGACTACGAATTCGACAGCGCCTGGGTGACACGCGCCGCCGGGCCGGTGTTCGACCGCATGGCCAACAGCATGGTCGACGCCTTCGTGCAGCGCGCACTGGCATCATCGACCCCGGATCCACGGACACTGAACGACGAACGATGAACCCGATCATGGTGGAGGTGCTGCGCGGCACGGCGCTCGAGTCGGCGCATCGCGGCGCGCTGGCGGTGGTGGATGCAGGCGGTCGCAGCGTGCTCTCGCTGGGCGACATCGAGCGGCCGGTGTTCCCCCGCTCGGCAGTGAAGGTGCTGCAGGCACTGCCGCTGGTGGCCAGCGGCGCCGCCGACACGCTGGCGCTGACGGACGAAGAGCTCGCCCTGGCCTGCGCCTCGCACAACGGCGAGCCCGAGCATGTGCGCACCGCCGCCGGCATGCTGGCCAAGGCCGGCCTCGACGCCGACGCGCTGGAGTGCGGCGCGCACTGGCCCGGCTACGACGTCGCCACGCGAGCGCTGGCGGCGCAGGGCGAGCAGCCCGGCGCGCTGCACAACAACTGCTCGGGCAAACACGCCGGCTTCCTGTGCCTGGCCTGCGCGCGCCACGGCGCCGCCGGCCTGCGCGGCTTCGCGCGTGGCTACGTGAACCCGGAGCACGCCGTGATGCGCGAGGTGAGTGCAGCACTGCAAGCGGCGACGGATTTCGATCTCTCGGCCGCGCCGCGCGGCACCGACGGCTGCTCGATCCCGACTTTCGCGATCCCGCTGCGCCATCTGGCGCTCGGCTTCGCGCGCGTGGCCACCGGCCGCGGCCTGGCCAGCGAGCATGCGCAGGCTTCGAAGCGGCTGCGCGAGGCGGTGGCGAAGGCGCCTTTCATGGTCGCCGGCACCGGCCGCTTCGACACCCGGGTGATGGAACGGCTGCGCGAACGTGTCTTCTGCAAGGTCGGCGCCGAGGGCGTGTACTGCGCGGCGCTTCCCGGCCAGGGTCTGGGCGTGGCCATCAAGGTCGACGACGGCAACAACGCGCGCGCCGCCGAGGTGGTGATGGCCGCGGTGATCGAGGCGCTGGTGCCGCTGCAGGCCGACGAGCCGGCGCTGCTGCGCTCGCTCAGCGAGCCGACGCTGCGCAACTGGAACGGCATCGAGGTCGGCCGGCTGCGCGCGAGCGCGGCGCTGCGCGGCGCACTCAGCGCTCAGAGCGCGGCCGGCGCGGTGTAGACCAGCAGGCGGCCCTTGTAGGCGAGCTGGAAGCCGGCCGCCGCGCGGTCGAGCCGCTCTTCGCGGCCGCTGAAGCCGGCGGCCAGCATCTGCCTGTGGAAAGCGGCCCGGTTGCCGCGGTCGGGATCGACGATCCACACCTCGGCGCCAGGCGCCGCATGGCGCGCGATGGTCCGCGAGAGCGTGCCGTCGTCGTCGCGTTCGTAGAGCAGGTCGCTGCCGATGATCAGCTGGAAGCGGCCGTCGAGCATCTCGGAGGCCGGCAGCTCGCCGCGTGCAGGCGCTGCGGCATGCCCGCCCCAGTGGCCGTGGCGGTACTTCATCGGCCCGAGCTCGTTCAGGCGCAGGTTCTCGAGCAGGAAACTCTCGGCCAGCGGGTGGCAGTCGCTGGCCGTCATGTCGGCGCCGCGCCGGTGGCCGACCAGGCTGGCCAGCGCGAGGCCGCAGCCGAGCTCGAGGATGCGTTCACCGTCGGTGACTGGCCGCAGCGCGATGCGCGCGGCGAGCTGCGCGCCCGAGGGCCACAGCAGACCGAACATCGGCCAGGCGGCCGACGAGATGCCCTGCGCCAGCGCGTCGCCGAGCGGGTCGCTGAACTGCTGGCGGTCGAGCAGCGAGCGGATGACGATGTCATCGACACCGCGCACGGCGATGTGCTCTTGCTTGGTCTGGTAGCCGGGCATGGGCGCGGGCGCGAAACCCGCGTCAAGGGCCTCGAGAGAGATGGAGGAGCGCAGTATGGGCCCTGCGGCGATTGACCCTAGAGACCCGTGCCGACCAGGCTGAGCGACAGCCCGCCGTAGCTGGCGTTGTAGGCGTCGGTGATGAGCAGCGCCGACGGGAAGGACACGCCGGCGGCGCTGGGCGTGAAGACCACGGTGACGGTGCAAGTGGAGCCGGCCGCCAGCGTATCGGGGCAGTCCTCGCTGAAGGTCCAGCCGGTTTGCGTCGGGCCGCTGATGGTGAGGGTATCGGCGTCATTGCCGATGTTGCGGATCGTGAAGGCGCGCGACAGCGAGCTGCCACGGGAGACGCTGCCGAAGTTGCCGTCGGGCGTGCCGACGAAGGCCACCGCCCCAGCGGCCGGGTCGAGCACGGACACCGCGGTGCCGGTCAGTGCCACCGCCTGCGGGCTCTCGGCGGACACGCTGGTCACACGCAGCTCGCCAGTGAGCCCGCCTGCGGCAGCCGGCTGCCAGTACACCGAGAAGTAGCAGCTCTCGCCCTCCTCGAGCGTGAACGGCACGGCAGGGCAACTGGTGCCGAAGGTCACGCCGCCGCCGCTGACCGCGATGGCGGTCACATCCAGCGGTTTCACCTTCGCGAACCCGGCATCGCTGTTGCGCAGCACGAAGTCGAGCTGCTTGCGCGTGCCGACGAGGGTGCTGCCGTAGGCGGCACCGGGCGCGCTCAGCGCCTCCAGCCGCGGCTGGGGCTCGCTCTCTTCGATGCTGCCGCAGGCGGCCAGCGTGAGTGCGGCAAGCAGGGCCGCAGTCTGTCGCTTCATGGTGTTTGCTCCCTTGGCGCCATCGTACCCGCCCCGGCGGCGGCCAGCAGCGTCACCAGGTGACCCAGCGTGTCGGCCTCGTGCAGCGGCTTGTCGGTGCGGATGCGCAGCATGCGCGGGAAGCGCACCGCGATGCCACTCTTGTGGCGCGGGCTGCGGTTGATGCCCTCGAAGCCGAGCTCGAACACCAGCGATGGCTTCACGCTGCGCACCGGGCCGAATTTTTCGATCGTGGTCTGGCGGATCACGCGGTCGACCTCGGCGAACTCGGCGTCGGTCAGGCCCGAATAGGCCTTGGCGAAGGTGACCAGCTGCAGCGCGCCGGGCAAGGCCGGCTCGCGCCGCTCGATCGCGTCGAGCACGGCTCGCGCCTCGGCGGCGTCGCGCGGCGCGCGGTTCCACACCGCGAAGGTGTAGTCGGTGTAGACGCTGGCGCGCCGGCCGTGGCCGGCCTGGGCATAGACCAGCACGGCATCGACCGACAGCGGCTCGATCTTCCACTTCCACCAGGTGCCATCCGCCTTGGTGCGGCCGCTGCCATAGCGCGCCTCGCGGTGCTTGAGCATGAAGCCTTCGACGCCACGCTCGCGCGACTCGCGGCGCAGGTCGGCGAATGCCTGCCAATCGGATGCCAGCGCCAGCGGCGAGAGCTGCAGCGGCGTGCCCTGCACGGCGGCCTCGAGCAGGCCGCGGCGCGCCTGCTGCGGCAGGTCGCGGTGGTCTTCGCCCTGCGACTCGAGCAGGTCATAGGCGATGAAGGCGACGGGCGCTTCGGCCAGCACCTTCTTCGTCAGCGTCTTGCGGCCGATGCGCTGCTGCAGCAGGTTGAACGGCGCCAGCCGCGCGTCTTTCCAGACGACGATCTCGCCGTCGAGCACGGTGCCGTCGGGCAGCGCCTGCGCGGCCTGCACGATCTCGGGGAAGCGCTCGGTCACCAGCTCTTCGCCGCGCGACCAGATCCACACCTGCCCTTCCCGCCGCACCAGCTGCGCACGGATGCCGTCGTACTTCCACTCCACCAGCCAGTCGCCGCTCGGGCCGAGCCGCGCATCGAAGTCGGCCGGCGGCACCTCCAGCGCGTGCGCCAGGAAGAAGGGATAGGGCTGCCCGGGTTCGCTCCGGCCCTCGCCCGCCGGCGCCAGCAGCCGCGCATAGGCCGCCGCGTCGGGCGACGCCTTCGCATCGGTGTAGCCCATCATGCGCTGCGCGACGAGCTTGGCGTCCAGCCCGGCATGAGCCGCCAGCGCGCGCTGCACCAGCAACTTGCTCACGCCGACGCGAAAGCCTCCCCCGATCAGCTTGACGAGCAGGAATCGCTCCGCCGCGTCGAGTTCATCGAACCACTGCGCGATGCGTACCGCCTGCTCGCCCGGATCGGCGCCGCGCAGGGGCAGCAGGCGATGCTGCACCCAGTCGGCCAGGCCGATCTCGCTGCGCGTGGTGGGTGGCGGCAGCACATGGGCGATGGTCTCGGCGAGGTCGCCGACAGCCTGGTAGCACTCCTCGAACAGCCAATCGGGGATGCCGGCGCGCTGCACCGCCATTGCACGCAGCGCGGCGGTGGGCAGCACCTGGCGCGGCTTGCCGCCGGCGAGGAAGTACACCGCCCAGGCCGCATCGGCCGGCGCGGCGTCGACGAAGTAGCTCTGCAGCGCGGCGATCTTCGCGTTCGTCGAGGTGCTCGCGTCCAGTTCGGCGAACAGCCGGGCGAAGCGGTTCATGCAGCGACCTCGGCGTCGTCGGTGCCGTACTCGGTGCGGAACGCTCCCGCCTCGAGCCCCTGCTCGGCCAGCCAGCGCACCATCACCGCCTCGTAGCCGTGGGTGACGACGACACGCGACGCGCCGGTGGCCGCGATGGCGCGCTGCAGGCCCGGCCAGTCGGCGTGGTCGGACAACACGAAGCCGCGGTCCACGCCCTGGCGGCGGCGAGCGCCGCGCAGCTGCATCCAGCCGCTGGCGAAGGCATCGGCGCATTCGCCGAAACGCTTCATCCATGCCGAACCCAGCACCGATGGAGGAGCCACCACCAGCGCGCGCTGCAGCACCGCCTTGTCGCTCACCGCGGTGGCGAGCTGCGTGGCCGGCAGCGCCACGCCGGCCGCGCGGTAGGCCTCGTTGAGCGGCTCCACCGCGCCGTGCACCAGGATCGGCCCGATCGACGCGTCCACGCCGGCCAGGATGCGCTGCGCCTTGCCGAAGCTGTAGCCCAGCAGCACGCTGGCGCGGCCCTGCGCGGCGTTGGCGCGCCACCAGTCGTCGATGGCGCCGAACACCTCGCGCTGCGGTGCCCAGCGATAGATCGGCAGCCCGAAGGTCGACTCGGTGATGAAGCAGTCGCAGCGCACCGGCTCGAATGGCGCGCAGGTGCGGTTGTCGTCGCCGGCGCCGCTGACGAAGTAGTCGCCCGAGGCCACCCAGACCTGCCCGCCGTGCTCGAGCCGCACTTGCGCCGAGCCGAGCACGTGGCCGGCCGGGTGCAGGCTGATGCGCACGCCGTGGTGCTCGACGACCTCGCCATAGGCCAGCGGCTGCAGCGTGATCTCGCCCAGCCGCGCGCGCAGCACCCCTTCGGCCGGCGCGGCAGCCAAGTAGTGGCCGTGGCCGCGGCGCGCGTGGTCGGCATGCGCGTGGGTGATGACGGCACGATCGACCGGCCGCCAGGGGTCGATGTAGAAGTCGCCGGGCGGGCAGTACAGTCCTTCGGGGCGTTGCACGACCAGGTCGGTGGCCATGGGCTGGGCGGTCAGGTCCGGCGCCGGGCCGTCCCAAGCCGGACACTCCCCCTCGGGGGGGCGACGCGAAGCGTCTTGGGGGCCAACATCAGTACTTCAGGCCCGTCACCATCAGCGCGAAGCGCATCAGGCCGTAGGCGACCCAGTTGAGCGCACGCGTGGACCAGGGCCGCGCCGCATGTGCGTCGGGCTCGACCCGGCGCCCCTGGTGCGCGATGGCATGGCGCAGGTGGCTCATCATCTCGGCGGCGAAGTCATCGTCGCGAACGAACACGTTGGCCTCGCGGGCCAGCAGCAGGCTGAAGGGGTCGAGGTTGGACGAGCCCACGGTGGACAGCGCGCCGTGCGGTGCGTCCATCACCGCCACCTTGGCATGCAGGAAGCTCGCCTCGTACTCGATGATCTCGATGCCGGCGTCCAGCAGCAGGCCGTAGACCGCCCGGCTGGCGTGGAACTGCATGAAGTACTCGTAGCGGCCCTGCAGCAGCAGCGTGATCTTCACGCCGCGCCGCGCGGCGCGCAGCAGCGCGCGCTGCAGTTGCACGCCGGGGATGAAGTAGGCATTGGCGATGACGATCTCGCGCCGCGCCTGCGCGATCGCCACGCGGTAGTTGCTCTCGATGCGCCGGCGGAAACGGAAGTTGTCGCGCAGCACCAGCGCTGCCCTCGCACCGCCGAGCAGGCGGCTCGGGTAAGGCGGATCTTCCACGCCGGCCCGCGCAGCCGCCCGCACCGCGGCCAGCGCACCCTCGGGGTCGCCCTTGCCCACCTTGCGCGCCGCCTGAAGCCGCCACCACAGCCGCGTCATCGTGTCGTGCACGTCGCCGACCAGCGGCCCGCGCACACACACCGCGAAGTCCAGCCGTGGCTGCTCGAGTTCGCCGTGGTTGGGGTCGTGGTGGTCGTCGAGCAGGTTGATGCCGCCGCAGAAGGCCACGTCGCCGTCGACCACGCACAGCTTGCGGTGCAGCCGGCGCCAGCGGCGCGGCACCAGCAGGCGCCAGCCCTGCGCCGGGTTGAAGATGCGCCAGCGCACGCCGGCCGCGGCCCAGCGCGCTCGCCATTCTTCGGGCACGTCGCCGGTGCCCAGGCCGTCGACCACCACGCGCACCGTGACGCCGCGTTTCGCGGCAGCTTCCAGCGCCTGCGCAATGCCGAGCGCCGAGCGGCTGAAGTCGAAGATGTAGGTCTCCAGCATCACCTCGAAGCGCGCGGCGTCGATGGCCTTGACCATGGCCGGGAACAGCTCCGTGCCGCCCTTGAGCAGCATCAGTTCATGCTCGGCGCGCGGATCGGCCTGCTTCATTCGTGCACGAGCTCGGCGACCAGCGGCAGGTGATCCGACATGCGCGCCCAGGCCGAGCCGCGCGGCACCGAGGTCGAAATGCAGCGCAGGCCGCGCGTGTAGATGCGGTCGAGCGAGAACACCGGCACCCGCGACGGGAAGGTGTTCTGCCGCGCGCTGCTCATGCCTTCCGGCAAGGCCCGCTGCAGGCCGCACTCGCGCATCGGCGCATCGAGCTTCTGCCCCCAGTCGTTGAAGTCGCCGGCGACGACGAGCAGCTCGTCGTTCGGCACATGGGCCTCGATGAAGGCGGCCAGCCGCTCCACCTGGCGCACCCGGCTGGCGTGCATCAGCCCGAGGTGAGCCACCACCGCGTGCAGCACGCTGCCGTTCCAGTGCACCGGAACGTGCAGCAGGCCGCGCTGCTCGAAGCGGTGGTCCGACACGTCGTGGTGGCCGATGTCGCCCAGCGGCCAGCGAGACAGCAGCGCATTGCCATGCTCGCCCTGGCGCGTCACCGCGTTGGTGCGGTAGGCCACTTCGTAGCCTTCGGGCGCGAGGAAGTCGGCCTGGCCTTCGCGCGGCCAGCCGAACGAGGTGCGCGCGAAGCGGCGCGCCTCTCCGTGGTGGAAGCTGCGCACTTCTTGCAGGAACACCAGGTCGGAGTCCAGCGCCTCGATGCCCAGCCCCAGGTTGTGGATCTCCAGCCGCTTGCGTGGGCCGACGCCGCGCACGCCCTTGTGGATGTTGTAGGTGGCCACGCGCAGCGTGTCACTGTGGCCCAGCGTGGTCGGCGCGTGGTGTCTCATCGCAGGAAGTTCGGCAGTTGCAGGATCGCTTCGGCGTTGCTGAACGAGAAGCAGCTGTCGGCCGCCTCGCGCCACGGCAGCCAGCGCCAGGCAAGGTGCTCGCGCGGCGCCAGCGTGACCGGCGTGCCGCGCGGCACGGTCAGGCCGAACACATGCTCGGTGTTGTGGATCACGCCGGGTGCGTAACGATGGCGCCAGACGGGGTAGATCTCGTAGACATTGCGCAAGCCCCAGTCGATCAGGGCCTCGCGCGGAACCTCGGCCGAGCCGATCACGATGCCGGTTTCCTCGGCCACCTCGCGGATCGCGGTTTCGTCGAAGGGCTCGTCGTCGCGGTCCTTCGAGCCGGTCACGCTCTGCCAGGTGCCGGGCGCATCGGCACGCTCGATGAGCAGCACCTCGCGCTCGGGCGTGTGGATCACGACCAGCACCGACTCGGGGATCTTGAAGGGCTTGTCCACGCGCAATGAAAAAGGGGCGCGATCGGACGCGCCCCGGAATTCTGCATCAGTCGACTCGCTCCGCTCAGCCAGCCGCCTGCACGTTGCGCAGCCGGATGTGCAGCTCGCGCAGCTGCTTCTCGTCGACCGGGCTCGGCGCGTTGGTCAGCAGGTCCTGCGCACGCTGCGTCTTCGGGAAGGCGATGACGTCGCGCAGGCTCTCGGCGCCGGTCATCAGCATCACGAAGCGGTCCAGGCCGATGGCGATGCCGCCGTGCGGCGGCGCGCCGTACTTCAGCGCGTCGAGCAGGAAGCCGAACTTGAGCTGGGCCTCCTCGGCATCGATCTTGAGCGCGCGGAAGACCTTGCTCTGCACCTCTTCGCGGTGGATACGCACCGAGCCGCCGCCGAGCTCGATGCCGTTGAGCACCACGTCGTAGGCCTTGGCGATGCAGCGGCCCGGGTCGGTCTCGAGCCAGTCTTCGTGGCCGTCCTTCGGGCTGGTGAACGGGTGGTGCACCGCGTTCCAGCGCTGCGCGTCGTCGTCGTACTCGAACATCGGGAAGTCGACCACCCACAGCGGCTCCCACTGGCCCTGCACGAGGCCGCGCGACTTGCCGAATTCGCTGTGGCCGACTTTCACGCGCAGCGCGCCGATGGCGTCGTTGACCACCTTGGCCTTGTCGGCGCCGAAGAAGATCAGGTCGCCCGAGGCCGCGCCGGTGCGCGCGAGGATCTCGGCGATGGCCTTGTCGTGCAGGTTCTTCACGATCGGGCTCTGCAGGCCCTCGCGGCCCTTGGCCACGTCGTTGACCTTGACCCAGGCCAGGCCCTTGGCGCCGTAGATCTTCACGAACTCGGTGTAGCCGTCGATCTCGCCGCGGCTCATCTCGCCGCCGCCGGGGATGCGCAGCGCGACGACGCGGCCGTCCTCGGCGTTGGCCGGGCCGGAGAACACCTTGAAGTCGACGTCCTTCATGCAGTCGGTCAGCTCGGTGAACTCGAGCTTGACGCGCAGGTCGGGCTTGTCGGAGCCGTACAGGCGCATCGCGTCGGCCCACTTCATCACCGGGAAGGCCGGCAGCGCGACGCCGATGGCGTGCTCGAAGGTCGAGCGGATCATGCCCTCGAACATCGTGCGGATCTCCTCCTCGGTGAGGAAGGAGGTCTCGATGTCGATCTGCGTGAACTCGGGCTGGCGGTCGGCGCGCAGGTCCTCGTCGCGGAAGCACTTGACGATCTGGTAGTAGCGGTCGAAGCCGGCCACCATCAGCAGCTGCTTGAACAGCTGCGGGCTCTGCGGCAGCGCGAAGAACATGCCGTCGTGCACGCGGCTGGGCACGAGGTAGTCGCGCGCGCCCTCGGGCGTGCTCTTCGTGAGCATCGGCGTCTCGATGTCGATGAAGCCGTTGGCGTCGAGGAACTTGCGCACCTCCATCGCGACGCGGTAGCGCAGCATCATGTTGCGCTGCATCGCCGGGCGGCGCAGGTCGAGCACGCGGTGCGTCAGGCGCGTGGTCTCCGACAGGTTCTCGTCGTCGAGCTGGAACGGCGGCGTGACGCTGGGGTTGAGCACCTCGATCTCGTGGCACAGCACCTCGATCTTGCCGCTGGTGATGTTGGCGTTGATGGTGCCGGCCGGCCGCTCGCGCACCTTGCCGACGATCTTCAGGCAGAACTCGTTGCGCACGCCCTCGGCGACCTTGAACATGTCGGCGCGGTCGGGGTCGCAGACGACCTGGACGATGCCTTCGCGGTCGCGCAGGTCGACGAAGATCACGCCGCCATGGTCGCGGCGGCGGTGGGCCCAGCCCATCAGGGTGACGGTCTGGCCGAGCAAGGCCTCGCTGACGAGGCCGCAGTAGGTGGTTCTCATGGTTCGACTCCGGATTCTGTTGGGGGCGGGCGGCGCAGCGGGCCGCGCGCGTTCAATGTGGGACCAGCGGGTGGGGCGGTGGGGCACTGCGCACGCAGTGCCCAATCAATTTCGGGCCGGGATCACCTCGGCGACGGCGCCCATCGGCGGCGCCACCACGCCCATCGAGATGACGTACTTGAGGGCCTCGTCCACGCTCATCGCGAGCTCGATGACGTCGCGGCGCGGCACCATCAGGAAGAAGCCCGAGGTCGGGTTCGGCGTGGTCGGCACGTACAGGCTGAGGTACTCGCCCACCAGGTGGTGCGCCGCTTCGCCGCCGGGCTTGCCGGTGACGAAGGCGATCGTCCACGATCCTTCGCGCGGGTACTGCACCAGCACCGCCTCGCGGAAGGCGTTGCCGCTGCTGGAGAAAAGCGTGTCGGAGACCTGCTTGATCGAGTTGTAGATCGACTTGACGATCGGGATGCGGTTGAGCAGCCGGCTGCCCTGCTTCAGCCACCACTGGCCGACGATGTTGGTGGCGAACACGCCGGTCAGCAGCAGCGCCACCAGCGTGACGATCACGCCGAGGCCCGGGATGTGCCGCAGCGCCTCGAGCGGCGCGGTGGCGGCCATCGGCAGCACGGCCTGCGTGGCCGAGATGAACCAGCCGAACACGCCGTCGAGCACGCCGAGCACCGAGGTGAGCACCCAGACGGTGAGCGTCAGCGGCAGCCAGACCAGCAGGCCGGCGAGCAGGTATTTCTTCACGGGAGTTCCGGGTTGGAGCCGCTCAGTGGCAGGCGCAGGACGCGCCGCAACCGCCGGAGGCGGTCCCGCTCGAGCCGGAGCTGTCGCCGCCGGCGGCCGGTGCAGCCGCAGGCGCCGCCGCGTCGGCGGGTGGGGTCGCGCCAGCGGCTGGCTGCGCCGCGGCACCGCCGCCCTTGAAATCGGTTGCGTACCAGCCCGATCCCTTGAGCTGGAAGCCGGCCGCGGTGAGTTGCTTCTGGAAGCTCGAAGCACCGCACGCCGGGCAGTCGGTCAGCACCGGGTCGGAGATCTTCTGCAGCACGTCCTTCGCGTGGCCACAGGCCGCACAGCGGTAGGCGTAGATCGGCATGGCTAAACCCTTGATTCGGCAGGAAAAAACGTCAATTGTACGATGCCGGCGCGCGGCGGCTGCAGGTGACCGGCTGCGCCGCTGCGGCCGAGTCGCGGCGCGCGGGGCTCCGGCGCGGGTCAACCTAAAATCCCGCCATTCGTTTGCGTCCAACCTCTACAGGAGTTCGATGTGATTCGCCGCACCGTCAAGTTCTTCACCGCCGCAGCCTGCGCCACGTGGATCGTCACCGCCGGCATGGCGGATTCTGCCCTTGCCGCCGGCCCGGAAGCGAAGGTCCTGAACATCTACAACTGGTCCGACTACATCGCCGACGACACGATCAAGAACTTCGAGAAGGAAACCGGCATCAAGGTCAACTACGACAACTACGACAACAACGAAATCCTCCACGCCAAGCTGGTGGCCGGCAAGACCGGCTATGACATCGTGGTGCCTGGCGCGCACTTCGCCAAGCAGCAGATCGAGGCCAAGCTCTTCCAGAAGCTGGATCGTTCGCTGTTGACCAACTGGGGCAACCTCGATCCGGCCATTCTCGAGCAGATGGCCAAGCTGGACCCGGGCAACGAGCACCTGGTGAACTGGATGTGGGGCTTCGTCACCGTGGGCATCAACACCGCCAAGGTGAAGAAGGCGCTGGGCGACCTGCCGATGCCCGAGAACCCCTGGTCGCTGCTGTTCGACCCGAAGTACGCGTCCAGGCTCAAGGGCTGCGGCGTGAATTTCCTGGACTCGGCCTCCGAGGTGCTGCCGGTGGCCCTGCTGTACGTGGGCAAGCCCGGCTTCAGCCGCACTGCGGCCGACTACCCGCCGGCCGGCGAGATGCTCAAGAAGGTGCGGCCCTATGTGACGCGCTTCTCGTCGTCCGGCTACATCGAAGAACTGGCGGGCGGGCAGCTGTGCGCGGTGATGGGCTACTCCGGCGACATCAACATCGCGCGCGCACGGGCGCTGCAGGCCAAGAACGGCAACGACATCCAGGCCCTGGTGCCGCCCAGCGGCGCCACGCTGTTCTTCGACTCGATGGCCATCCCGGCCGATGCGGCGCACCCGAAGAACGCGCATCTGTTCATCAACTACATCCTGCGCCCCGAGGTGCATGCGTCGCTGACGAACAAGGTGTTCTATGCCAACCCGAACCGGGCCTCGCTCAAGTTCGTCAAGAAGGACGTGGCCGAGAACAAGTCGATCTTTCCGGGCCCTCAGGAGCTGGCGCGGATGACCGCTCCCGACAGCCTGCCGCAGGACATCCGCCGCGTGCAGACGCGCACCTTCACGAATTTCAAGGCTGGCCGCTGAGTCCCGACAGCAGCCATGCCAGCACGGCGCCGGCCAAGCCCAGCGCGATCGACAGCGCGAGCATCACGACGACCGCCCGCAACAACCGGTTGGAGCGTTGCTGCTCGAGCAGCAGCGCCTCGAGCGCCGCGCGGTCATTGCCCTGGCGCGACCGCAGCGCCTGATGGATCAGCCGAGGCAGTTCGGGCAGCATCTGCACGTAGCGCGGGGCCTCGTTCTTCAACCGCTCGGCCAGGCCGCGCCAGCCGATCTGGTCGTTCATCCAGCGCTCGAGGAAGGGTTTGGCGGTGTTCCACAGGTCGAGGTCGGGGTCGAGCTCGCGGCCCAGGCCCTCGACGTTGAGCAGCGTCTTCTGCAGCAGCACCAGCTGCGGCTGGATCTCGACGTTGAAGCGGCGCGAGGTCTGGAACAG
>ERZ795044.1906-NODE-1906-length-18487-cov-8.564779_pt1 | contig 18487 bp, 16 predicted proteins | sample MGYA00375128_ERZ795044 | MGnify/ENA primary metagenome ERZ795044 (study PRJEB30173, sample SAMN05720213) | anaerobic digester metagenome | isolation source: active sludge of municipal wastewater-treating anaerobic digesters | place: USA | collected 2014-12-22 ... | reverse complement strand
GATGTAGTGGTTGCAAACTATAACTCCCCGGTGCAGATAGTTATCAGCGGTGAAAAAACCCAGCTTCTTAATGCATTGAAAGATCTCAGCTCAGCAGGAGCTAAGAAGGTTGTGCAGCTTAAAGTAAGCGGACCGTTTCACTCTCCTTTCATGGAGCAGGCAGCGCAACGTCTTGCACAGGATATAAAAAATATCGAATTTTATGATCCTGAAGTTCCAATTGTGCAAAATGTAAGTGCTAAGTTTGAAACAGATAAAAGGATCATAAAGGAAAACATCATACAGCAGATAACTTCTCCCGTAAGGTGGACTGAGTCAATTCAGACAAAACTTTCGGCAGGAGTGAAAAAATTTGTTGAAGCCGGCCCTGGAAAAGTCCTTACGGGACTTATAAGGGCTATAAGCAAAGAACCTGAGTTAATAAATATATAAGGAGGTGCGGGTTGAAACTTCAAGGAATGACAGCCGTCGTTACAGGCGCAGGAAGAGGTATAGGTGAAAAGATAACCGAACTTTTTATAGATAATGGAGCAACAGTTGCAGGAATAGATCTTGATGAAGACGGATTGCAGGCACAGCAGCAGAAGTACGGTGAAAAGTTTATTCCTTTTATATGCGATATAACTAAGTCCGAAGATGTGGATAAAACAGTAAGGAGTATTGCTGAAAAAACATTAAAAATAGATATCCTTGTAAACAATGCAGGAGTAACAAGGGACAATCTTTTTGTCATAATGAAGGAAGAAGAGTTTGATTTTGTTATAAATGTGAATCTTAAAGGAACTTTTCTTATGAGCAAAGCGGTTGCAAAAATAATGAGGAAACAGAAAACTGGAAGTATCATAAATATCTCAAGCGTGGTTGGAGTAGAGGGAAATGTTGGACAGGCAAATTATGCAGCATCCAAAGCTGGGGTAATAGGACTGACCAGAACGCTTGCCAGAGAGCTAACCCTTAAAGGCGAAGAGATAAGGGTAAATGCTGTTGCCCCTGGTTTTATAATGACAAGTATGACAGAGAGCCTTAAGGATGAGTATAGATCAGCTATAATAGGGCGCTCATGTATAAAGAGACTCGGCAATCCCCTTGATGTTGCTAAAACAGTTCTTTTTCTAGCCTCACAGGACTCTTCATTTATAACAGGACAGGTAATAAGGGTAGACGGAGGAATCTCCATATAAAATATTAAAATGCACAGGAGGAAAAAATGAACAAAGCAGAACTTTTTGATAAGGTGAGAGATATTATTTGTGAAAAACTGGATGTTGAAAAGGACAAAGTTACCTTGCAGGCAGTGCTTACAGATGATCTCGGGGCGGACTCGCTGGAGTTGGTAGACCTTGCCATGGAGATAGAAAGCAGTCTGGGAACAGCCATAGCCGACAGTGAGCTTGAAAAAATAAAAACTGTTGGAGATGTGGTGGAAACCCTTCTGAAAAAGATGTAAAAAATAAAACCATGCTTCTGTTAAAAGGAGCATGGTTTTTATAAAGTATGATACAAAGTATTATTAACATAAAAAGCAGTTTCTTTTAAAACGGTATATGATAAAATGCTTTTATTAATTAGCCTGCTTAACCATTTTTTGTTAAGCAAAAACGGGGGATTTATGGGTAAAACAACTTTGAAAGTCGCATTATGCGGCACTGTAACCTCGGTGGTATTCGGTCTTTCCTTTCTTTTTACAAAGAATGCACTGGATTTTGTCAACGTTTTTGACTTTTTGGCAATAAGGTTTACGGTTTCTTTTGTTAGTATGATGGCCATAATGTTTTTTCTAAAAGTCAGAGTAACAAGAAAACCTTACTATAAACTTTTACCTCTTGCAATATTTCAGCCTGTTCTTTACTTTATATTTGAAACATTGGGACTGGTTCATACATCAAGTTCCCAGGCCGGAATAATAGTTTCCACACTTCCAATCTTTACCCTTATAGCCTCAAGGATCTTCCTGCGTGAAAGGATCAAACCCGCTCAAGTTATATTCATGGTTCTTAGCTTATTAGGCGCACTTATGATAATAGGAATAAATCTATCAGACTCAGGTATTCTGGGCGATATGTACCTTTTATTTGCCGTATTTTCAGCGGTCGGATACTCACTTCTTTCAAAAAAGCTTTCTGCACAGTTCAATCCGTTTGAGATTACTTTTTTTATGATGTTTTGTGCCATGATCTTTTTCAATGCAGCAGGGCTTATTGATAATGGTATAGATTACGGTATTATGCTTAACCCACAGGTACTGGCTGCCGCACTTTATCTTGGAGTCCTTTCATCAGCAGTCAACTTCATACTGCTTAACTATATGCTGAGTAAAGTATCCCCCATAGTATCCTCTATCTTTGGGAATCTTACAACCGTGGTTTCAGTGGCAGCAGGAGCACTGATAAGAGGAGAAGCACTTTTTTGGTATCATATATGCGGAATGGTTTTTATAATAGCCGGGGTAATGGGAATAAACTGGATATCTTCACGTAAGGCTAAGGATTGATTCCGTAAAATCTGATATCCGGGCCATACTTTTCCGGAAGCTCAAAAGACCTGTCAGCAGGAGCCTTAATAACAAAACCGGCGCTTGCCTCAAGATAACGTTCATAGTTATATGAGGTCAAAGCAGCTATGCCATCAAAACCCTCCTTACTGTTAAAACCATATTTCCCGGATGGTTTATTCAGAAACAGGGCGATTCTGAAATCGGTCATAAGCTCAGAGATACTTTTTCCGCAAGCTTCCTCAAGAGCTTTAAAATCATTGTAAGGACTGTATATAATTTTTTTGTAGAGTGTACTGTCAGCTGTTTGTGAATAAAGATACTGGAAAAACAGGTAAGATAGGCTGTAATTATCCAGCCAGAACAAGTCGGGTCTGTTCTGTATAAGAGGAACCTTTCCGTTGCGTATGTTGTCCGAACCGTTATAGTAAGTTATTCTTGAAGTCTGTGTTCCGTTATAAAGATCCTCGGCTGCCATGGAAAGCCCTTCATCCATCCACAAACTTTGCATCGCAGGCTCTTCTTTTATATAGTTTACATATATAGAGTTTACATAAAAGTTTGACAGGTGCTGAAGTTCGTGCGTTACGGTAGAAAAAGCATTTTCAATTTTATATACTCCAAATCTGTCCGTCATAAGAGGATAGGTGTCTATATATAATAATGGACATTTGTTAGAGGTTGAATCGTTTGAAAGATCCTCCGGAGAAAAGTATCCCGCCACAAAACCTCCGGAACCGCTGAAGCCGTCCTTTATGTCATAACAGAGCAGATAAACTGCTCCTATAGATTCAAGATCTGTTTTTTCCACAAAGTGATCATATATTAAAGGATAGATACGGCTTTCAAACTCCGCGGCCAGTTTATCGGTCTGACCAGATGTTATTTTTGCCGGATAAGATACTTCTACCCAGACATAGCAGTGATCTGTCATTGATAGAAGGCGAGCCCGAACTGTATCTTTTTTACCCGTTTCATAGTTCTCTGTAATAAAATCTTTTAGGTCATTTAGTTTTGGAGGTTCACTCTTGGAAGTTAGGATAGGTATTCTATTGGTCAGCAGCATATCTGTATCGATAATTCTGTCTATAGGGTATATACTTTTATCTTCACTGTTCCTGAAAATCTGTGCAGATGGATACATTCCTTCTGTTTCACTGCTGTACACTACGCCCGTATCCTGTTTCACGGCCGTATCGGTGCTCTGATTTATAACAAGGATATATGCCCCGTCCACGGTCTGGGGTTTTTTGAAAAGCATACATGAAAAAAAGATGAAAGAAGATGAAAGTATAAAAAAGATAAGCAAGAGTTTTTTTAGGCTGCTCATAAGTGACCCCTTTTCTATGGTACTTAAATTATAACTCTTTCAAATCCATTTTATAGCAGTATGTATTTAAAAGTAAAACCCGGCTCTTATGGCCGGGTGATAAAGGAGATGTATTTTTGAAAATTCTTGTTGATGGCGATGCCTGCCCGGTAAGGGAGTTAACGGAATCAAATGCGAAAAAGCATGGGATTGCTGTTATGTACTTTATAAACGATAGTCATATAGTTCATTCTGAGTATTCTAAAGTAATAACTGTTTCATCAGGAAGAGATGTTGCTGATTTTGAAATAATAAAACATGCCTGTGCCAAAGATATAATCATAACCAATGATTACGGTCTGGCGGCAATGGCTCTTGCCAAAAGGACTTATGTGCTGAGTTTTTCAGGCTTACTCTATGATGAAAGCAATATAGATTCTCTTCTTATGCAAAGACACATAGGCATGAAAGAACGAAGAAACGGAAACTATACCAAGGGTCCTAAAAAAAGAACCAAACAGGATGATCTGAATTTTGACGCTGCTCTGAACCGGCTTATCGAAAAACAAATAAGTCAGGAATAATCATATTTTTTTAAAAAGTATTCGTGAAGAGTTTAGTACCGCAATAAGAGCTACTCCCACATCGGCAAATATAGCATGCCACATGTTTGCCAGCCCGAATGTGCTTAAGACGATAACCAGAACTTTTACAGCAATCGAAAAGAATATGTTGGTAATAGCCGTTTTCTGGGTAATCCGGGCTATTTTTACTGCAGTTATAATGCTTGCCGGATTATCGTTCATTATAACTATGTCTGATGCCTGAACGGCTGCCTGGCTTGCGGCTTTCCCCATAGATATTGATATATCGGCCTTCGCCATTACCGGGGAGTCGTTTATGCCGTCGCCCACAAATACAACGCTGTGGTTTTTCTTTTTTCTCAGCAGTATCTTATCCAGTACTTCAAGTTTTTGTCCGGGAAGAAGCCTGGAAAAAACATTCTCTTTTTTGATTCCAAGTTGTGAGGTAACCTCAAGTGCACTTTCTGTCTTATCACCGGTGAGTATATAGGTTTCAATCTTCTGATCTGCAAAAAACTCTATGGTTTGAACGGTCTGTGGTTTGACAGAGTCACTGAAGGAGATCTTTCCAGCATAATTTCCTGAAATACCTACATATATGCAGGTTCTGTCATCGTTTTTTCCGGTAAACTCCGCATCCGAAACTGCAATGCTTTCCTTTAGGTACTCGTATCTTCCGCATACCAGCTCAATACCTTCATATGTAGCTTTTATACCTTTTCCCATTACTTCTTCATACTTTTCAATCTTATTTTCATCTATTGTTCCATAATCTTTTGTGTATTTCTTCATTACCGAAACTGCAACGGGGTGTGAAGAATGAACTTCACATACAGCCGCATAAAAAAGCAATGATTGGGGAGTGTATCCCTCTGCCGGTATAATTGACGTTATTTCAAGCTCTCCGCTTGTAAGGGTTCCTGTTTTATCAAAAAGAACGCTGTCAATGGCATTTAGTCCCTCAAGGTAATTAGTTCCTTTCAGAAGTATACCTTTTTTGGAGGCCACACCCGCTCCGGCAAAGTATGCCAGCGGTACCGAGAGAACAAGTGCGCAGGGACAGGAAACAACAAGAAATATAAGTGCCCTGTAAAGCCATTCTGAAAAAGGCTGTCCTAAAAATACCGGAGGAATAACTGCTGTCAATAATGCCGCTATGAGAACCGCAGGGGTATAGTATCTTGCAAACTTAGTTATAAACTGTTCTGTTTTGGACTTCTTTTCAGCGCTGTTCTGAACCATCTCTATTATTTTTGATACCGTTGACTCAGTAAATGGTCTTGAAGCTTTTACTGTAATAAGAGAGCTCTGATTTACATACCCGGAAAGAACCTCGTCACCACGGACTATGCCAACAGGCATATACTCACCGGTTATAGCGCTCGTATCAGCATAAGAACTTCCGTGTACGATAACTCCGTCAAGCGGTATTTTTTCCCCCGGCTTTACCACGAACTCATCACCCGTTCGTATAGTTTGAGGAGAAACCTGTACGGTTTTACCGTCCTTAAGTATGTTAACATACTCTGGTTTAAGATCAAGAAGAGCCTTTATGGAGTTTTTAGTATTGTTTACCGCCATATCCTGAAAAAATTCGCCGATCTTATAAAAAATCATTACAGCTACCGCTTCTGGATACTCTTTTACCGCAAATGCCCCCAAAGATGCCACAGTCATAAGAAAATTTTCATTGAAAATGTTCTTGGCTGAAACTCCCTTATAGGCCTTTATGATTATATCCCATCCGGTTATAATGTATGCGCCCGCATATAGAAATACGCTTATATATGGAGAGTTGCCCATAAGAATGGCAAAGAGGAAAACCGCTACTCCTGCTGCAAAGGTGTATACTTCCTTTTTTGAAAGTTTACCGGGTTCGTCTCCGGATTTTTCAGCTGAATTAGACGTGGTTTCGACTACTTTTACATCAGGTTCCAATTTTCTTATTATTGAGTTGGTTTTGAGCATTATAGCCGCGATATTTTCCTGCCCAGATACTTCTATACTAAGGGTTTTGGTCATAAAGTTCAGAGTTGCTTTGTCAACTCCTTCTAATTTATTTACACGTTCTTCAATCTTTCTTGCACAGTTGGCACAGTCAAGTCCCTGAAGTGTAACTTCTTTTTTTAATTTTTTCATAGGACGCCTACTCTTCAAGATGATTTATGGCCTGGTCAAATATCTTTCTAACATGCTCGTCGGCCATAGAGTAGTAAACTGCTTTTCCTTCTTTACGGAACTTTATGAGTCTTGCCTGTTTAAGTATTCTCAGCTGATGTGATACGGCAGACTGCTTCATTTCAAGAACGCTTGCAAGATCACATACACACATTTCGCTCACGAAAAGAGCATCAAGAATCTTTACTCTTGTACTGTCACCGAAAACCTTAAAAAGCTCTGCCATATCATAGATAATTTCATCATCAGACATTTCTTTACGGACTTTTTCCACAATATCTTTGTGTTCTGAAACACAGTCACATGAAGGAATTTTCTCTTCGTACTCCATAATTCACCTCTTCTTATCTGCAAAGTATTCAGTAGATTATATGAACATATGAATATATATTCATATGAATGATAACTCATTTCCCAATAAATGTCAAGCAAAAAAATTGCAGATACTTAAGTATCTGCAATAAAATTAAAATGAATTTTTCAGGTAGTAGGTGTTGCAACTGCGCTTACAGTCAGTTTAAACATAGAATCCAAAAATGGATCGAAAAGTATTTTGGACCATTCCTGGGTTGTTGTGTAATCATGTCCGTCCATTTTAATGTCAATCTTATCTATTGCATAGCCCGGATCTGTTTCCACGTGGATTACTATGTACTCATAGTTGTTGTACGGAAACCAGCTTATTTTTTTAATTCCCTTGTTTTTATTCTGGCCGTAGGAGTAACTGGAAAGCCACCATTGGGCATAAACGGTTAAATCTTCTTCAATTTTGGTCATTGCGTCTACGGTGTATCCCGAACCATCGGCTTTGGTATCCCATGATTCAAAGCTCAAGCGTCCTCTTACAGGCGGCTGGGGAAGGTTTATAATAGGCTGCCCGCTGTGAACCTTTAATGTTTGGGGAACAGCCTGGGTTGAACCGCCGTTGCTGTTGAAGGTAACAGTCCGAAGATCTTTATCATTGGGCATACAGGAAGACAGTACAAATAATAAGATCAAAGAGATAACGGTAAAAAGTAACTTTTTTTCAAAGGTATTCCCTCCTTAAAAGAGTTTTCTTATACGATTATACACTATACAATGTAAAAAAATAAAAATTGCAGATGCCATAGCATCTGCAATTCATCTATATCAGATTCTGCTTAAGAATCCATCATATTCTTTATCTGTACCTATGAAATCGAATATCAGGGTTCCTTCCCTGGAAAGATTTATGGCAGTTTCCAAGTCAATTCTCTCATGAAAAAGATCAAAATAATACTCATTGGTCTTTTCATCACGTTTTAGCTGCGCATAATTTAGGCTTTCCATTGCAATACTGTCCGAAAACGCATCATCCTCGTTCGTTCTGTGAAGAGCATAAAACGCATTTTCCTGAAGATAAAAGTCGTCGTAATACTCCAGAGGGTCTATCAAGACAAACCACTTCCTTTATTTTTATAAGATATATCTTACCTTATATCATATTTATGTAAAATTTGCAAGTGGCTGTCTCATACCTTATGTTAAATTATACGTTGTCAATTATCCAAGCACTCTTTTGACCGAAGTAAAGATTTATGGGTTGATTCAGCACAGGGAGTTGATTTTCCATGGAGTTGTACGAAAGGACATGAATGTTTTGTCCTCCGCAAAGCCTTACATCGTATTCAAAATGCGAACCGAGAAAGACATACTTGTCTATCTTTCCGCAAAGCATATTTTCACGGCCTTCTTTTTCTAGGTTTATTGCCTGGGGACGGAGGATGATGTTAGCGTCGTCTCCTTCTTTAAATGCTTTTTTGGTTATGCCGTAAAAGGTCTGGTTCAGTTCTTTACTGAAAACTTTTATCTGTGAACCTTCCTGTGCGATAACCTTGGCTTTTATAATGTTGACGGTTCCTATAAAATCGGCAACAAACTTGTTTTCAGGGTATGCGTACACTTCAAAGGGTGAACCTACCTGCATTATCTTTCCCTTGTCCATGATGACTACCTTGTCAGAAATGCTCATGGCTTCTGTCTGGTCATGAGTAACGTATATACTGGTGATATTAAGCTCTTTTTGGATTCTGCGTATTTCAAGCCGCATATTTTCACGCAGTTTAGCGTCAAGGTTGGAAAGAGGTTCGTCAAAAAGCAGGACTTTCGGTTCCATAACTATACACCTGGCAAGAGCCACTCTCTGCTGCTGTCCTCCTGATATCTGATCGGGTCTGCGCTTTTCCATTCCCTTAAGTCCAGTAAGTTCTATTATCTTGTCGGCTTTTTGTTTGACTGTTTTTTTAGGGAGTTTTTTAATTCTAAGTCCAAACTCTATGTTTTCTCGTATATTAAGATGTGGAAAAAGTGCATAACTCTGAAACATCATAGATATATCCCGTTTGTTGGGAGGATCATTGGTTATGTCTGTTCCTTCCAGAATGACCTTTCCTGATGACGGAACTTCAAATCCGGATACCATCCTTAGAGTTGTGGTTTTTCCACAGCCTGACGGACCCAAAAAAGTGACAAGTTCACCTTTGTTTATGGAAAGATTAAAATCTTCAACCGCGATATTTTCAACTCCGTCGCTTTTAAATACTTTTCTTATGTTTTTAAGTTCAAGACTCAATGATATCACCTCTGCCCGTTGATTAAGGATACTTTATTTTTAAGAAAAATTTTCAGGATACCCATAAAAGCAAAAATTATCAGTATGAGTATAACTGAAAATGCACATGCTTCGGAAAGTCTGCCGGAATCTGTCTGTGAAAGAATCTGTACGGTCATCAGATTCCAGTTGGCTGACACAAGGAAGATAGCAGCACTTATAGCCGTCATGGAGCGTACGAAAGAGTAAACACAGGCAGAGAAAAAAGCCGGTATTATAAGCGGCAGGGTTACTTTTCCGAAAACAGTTCTGTCATCTGCTCCCAAAGTGTATGCAGCCTCTTCGATTGCCGGGTCAACCTGATTTAAAAGAGCCATTCCGGATTGAATACCTACTGGAATATACCTGAATACAAAGTTCAGCACAAGTATGGTAAGAGTTCCGGTAAGCAGGAGAGGCTTATTGTTGAAAGCCAAAATATATCCTATGCCTATGACTGTTCCGGGAACTGCAAAACTCAAAAGGGAGGTGAACTCCATAATCTTTTTCCCAGGAAATACTTTCCGCACAAGCAAAAAGGCAATTATCATTCCTAACACGGCCGAGATCGGTGTGGATGTAAGGGCAAGTGTAAGAGTATCTTTTATTGATTCAATGCCAACATCAAGTACATATCTGAAATTTTCCAAAGTAAGGGTATTGTTCATACCCCATATCTTGGAGAATGCTCCGAAAAAAATTATTACATATATCAGAAGTATAAATAAGCTTACTAAAAGTACAAAAAGAAAAAGTAGCCATTTTGCAAAAGGACTTACGCTTTTTATAGATGAGGTTGTAGGTTTTCCGGAAACAGTTATGTATTTTTTCTTACCGATCCAGTATTTTTGCAGTATAAAAGCTATAAGGCTTGGGAGCAAAAGCCATACTGCCATTGCCGCACCGCTTTTCAGATCGAACATTCCGGTTATCTGAAGGTAAGCTTGAACTGATAAAATCGGAAATCTTGAACCGGCAAGTATCAAAGGATTTCCGAAATCAGCGAGTGACTCTATAAAAAGAACAAGCATGGTGCTTGCTATTCCTGGAACGGAAAGAGGAAGTATAACTTTGAAGAAAACCTGAAGCCTGTTAGCTTTTAAGTTAAAGGCTGCATCTTCAAGGGTGGGGGATATTGTCGATATAACTCCGTCCAGAGTTATAAACGCTACCGGGAAAAACGAAATGGTCTGTGCTATCATAAGCCCCCACAGTCCATAGACCGGGAAGTTTCTCACACCAAAAATTCCTGCCGTTATGAGGCCGTTAAAGCCAAAAAGCATTATTATGGAAAGTGCTCCTATGAACGGCGGAAATACCATAGGCATAAGGGCGACGGCTTTAAAAAAACGTTTAAAAGGAAGTCCCGCCCTGTTTATTGCATATGCGTAGAGAAAACCCAGAAAAGTTCCTATCACTGCGGTAAGCACCGCTACAAGGATAGAGTTGTAAAAGCCCTGTCGTATATATCCGCTTTTAAAAACGGTTTTATATACTTCGAGCGAGAAATTACCGCTATTGTCTGTAAAACTTGTCTGCAAAACCTTTATAAGCGGATATACTATAAAAGTAAAAAGAGCTATAAAGATAAGTATAACCATAACAAGGACTGTCGGATTTTTAAGAAGAGCTTTAAACCGGTTTTTACTTTCTTCTTTTATCAAGGTCATCTTTTCCTCCAAAAAAGGGGGAAGTTAATCCCCCTGTTTTTATTTTACCGGAAGTACCAATTCTATCCATTTGTCAGTAAGGCGTTTTTTGTTATCTGCGGCCCATTTCTCATCAACCGTTATAAGCTTAATGGTTGAAAGTGGCTGCAGGTTTCCGAAGTTTACATCGCTTCTTACAGGATAAAAATAGGTTTTGGCATCCACAATTGCCTGCTGACCATTTTTGGACATGAGCCAGTCAACCAGCTTGGAGGCTTCCTGCATATTTTTGGTTCCGTTCACTATTGAGACACATGCCGATTCGTAAGGAACGCCGTCTTCAGGGAAGACTATTTCTATAGGATATCCCTGATCTTTGAACTCAAAGAAAGCAGGAGTAAACTGTATTCCGATACCTGCCTGACCTACTCCGACGGTTTTTGATGGTCCTGTTCCTGACTGGGTATAAGACTGAACATTTTTAGCTATCTTCTTTAAATAGTTGAAGGCTTCATCCTCGCCGTAAATCTTAACCAATCCGGTTATAAAAGAGTATGCCGTTCCCGAAGATTGAGGATTCGGATACTGTATCATATTGGTATATACATATTTGGTGAGATCCTGCCATGTTTTTGGGACAGCTGCTTTTATCTGTTCCATAACCTTAAGATTTACACCGATTCCAATAGGATTCATATAAAAAGTGTGATAGTATCCTTCGCCGTCATAAAAATCCTGGCTTATATTTTCAATTTTGAGGTTGTAAGGCGTAGTAAGTTTCTTTTCTTTTGCAAGAATGTGGTTTGACATCGGAGCGCCGAACCACACGTCTGCCTGTGGATTGGTCTTTTCAGCTTCAAGCCTTGTTAAAGCCGGTCCGGAAGAAAGAAAAACAAACTTTACCTTTACACCTGTTTCTTCGGAAAATTTGTTAAGAATCTTTCGTGCATTTGCCTCATCCACGCTTGAATAAACTATAAGCTCTGCAAACAAAGCACTTACAGAAAGAAGTATTCCTAAAAATGCTAAAAACTTTTTCATATCAGTATTGCCCCCTTTTTTTAGAGTTTATATAGATTTTAACGGAAAATTCTAATAAAAATCTTTTTGAAATGTATTAAAATTGTAATAAAAAACATTTTTGTAATAAAAAAGAATTTTCCGTAATAAAAACGAAAAATTCTCTATTAAAAGGCTTTTATTGACTGTAGACAATACTATATTACTTTAAAGACTGTTCTTCCGATATTTTTTCCAGTATATCTTTGAAATAACTTATTACAGGGTTATTTTCACTGCCGTAGTAGTACCCGTCTATTCTCAGATCTTTGTTAAGAATAAAGCTGCTGGTGTTGTTGTCAAGAAAATAAAACTCTCCTGTTACTGACTGTTCCCCATCAGAAGGGATGGTATTTTCGGTATAGTAAGGAAGAGATCTGATTCTGGACCATAAATCTATTATTACCTCAGGATTCTCCAACTTATACTTTTTTCCATCCATACTGAACTCAATTTTGAGAGGGATACTCTCCTCAAGCCTGCTGGAAGATGACTGTACCGAATCTATAAAAACAGGTCTGTCAAACTTTTCATATATTGATTTGAGACCGAAGAAAAAAATTAGAAACAGAACAAGAAAAAAGTTCAGGGCTGCCAAGAAAAGTTTTTTATTCAGACAGACCATCTCCTTTACGCAAAGAAAGAGTTACACGTGTATAGTTGTTCTCCTCGCTAATGATATTTATACTTCCGTTCTGTTTTTTCATAATCTCTCTGGCAATAAAAAGACCCAGTCCGGAACTCTTCTTCTGATTTTTTCCGGTAGTATAGAAAGGCTCAAAAATTTTTTCTAGGTCATCTTTACTTATGCCATCGCCGTTGTCTATGATATCCAGAAGATATGTGTCTTTTGATGATTCTGTGTTTATGTGTATCACGGTGCAGTCGCTGTGTTTTATGCAGTTATCAAGTATATTCATGAGTACTTCCTGAGTCTTTGCATAATCGGCAAGTACGTAAGAATTTTCCAAAGCTGCTTCAGTTTTTATGCCGAACTTGTCAAGTCTTGGTTTTAGTGCCTGAATACACTCAAGGACGGCTTTTTTTATATCGAAAACGGAAAGATTCAGTTCAAACTCATTCCTCCCAAGGTTTGACATATAAAGCATTTCTTCTACAAGCTCAAGAAGTCTTTTCCCCTGCTGGTTTATATATCCAGTTGCTGTATCAAAATCCTTTTTATCTTTAATCTTGGGCAGAATATCAGAGTATCCTATTATGGAGGTGAGAGGAGTTTTAAGCTCATGTGCTACATTATCAACAAATCTTTTCTGCTTCTGTTTTTCCTGCTTAAGATTATCTATGTATTTGCTGAGTTTTTCGGCCATGACGTTAAAGGAACTGCTTAAATCCTGTATCTCATCGTTAGAAGAAATAGAAATCCTTGCATTGAAAGTCCCTTCAGCAATTTTGTCCGCTTCATCCTTAAGCTTTACGAGAGGTCTGGTTATTGAATAAGCGTAAAAATAGCTTATTACTCCGCCTGTCAAAAGAGAAACAACTCCAAGAAGCAGAATGACGTATGTGTTTTTATAAAGAAGCTCCATTTCCTGTACGAGAGGATATACATATCTCAAACATCCGATCACTTCGTTTTCATGATAGATGGGACAGGATATAAAAAGTGTCTGTGTTCCGCCGGTGTTTTTTATTATGTAGGTTCTTTTTCCATTCGAAGCATAGTATACATCCTGATATACATAATACAAATTCTTTGGGTAAGATATACCCAAAAGATCTTTTCTGTTATTATAAATCTCAGTCTGAATACCAAGCTTATTTCCTATGTATGCACAAAGAAAAGGACTCTTTGAAACGAATGAATCGAGTGCCTGTGAAAGTGTCTTGTTGGCAATAAAACCGGAGATATACTTTTGATAAAAGGAAAGATCGGAGTTCAAAGACTCAACCGTCTTGTTTATGACCGTAGAGTACAATGTGTTGGTTATTATGAAAAATATGGCTGAAAAGAGAAGAATAAGAATCATGGCATTCTGGATAATTATTTTTGATCTGAGGGAAAAACGCATCTTATTGAACCTCAAACTTATATCCGATGCCATATAAAGTTACAATACTCTCACCGTGTATTCCTAGCTTTTTACGAATTCTCTGTATCAGAGCATCAAGTGCACGTGTGTCTATACTGCTGTCATAACCCCACACCTGTGTAAGAAGTTCTTCTCTCCTGAATACAGTTCCGTTATTTTTTACAAGCAGGAACAGAACATCAAACTCCTTCTTTGTCAGATACACTTCGCTACCGTCTATAAAAGCCTTTCTTGCAGACTGATCCATACGTAGAAAACCACTGCTCAGTACGCATGATTTTTGAGAATGATTTCTGTCCATTCTTTTTTCAATGGCCTTTATTCTGAGAATGAGCTCTCTGCTGTCAAAGGGCTTTGATATATAATCGTCAGCCCCGCAGTAAAGACCCATAAGTCTGTCATTTATCTGGCTTTTGGCGGTCAACAGGATAACGGGTGTATCTACACCGCTGCTTCTTAGTTCTTTAAGAAGGTTCAGTCCGTCGTATATGCCCAACATTACATCAAGGATTATAAAATCAGGATTTTCGTGTTCGATGACCGATGAAAAATCCTTACCGCTGTCTAGGGTTATTACGTCATAATTTTCAAGTATCAAGGACATGCGTACAAGATCAAGTATGCTCTGCTCATCGTCAACAACAAGTATTTTCATATTGTCTCCTTCGGCTTTTAATATCCACATTAATTATACCGTAAAGGAGAATTTTTCTTAACTTTTTGGTTTAAGAGAAACTATGCATAGGCTCAGTTACTATCCGGAACTGTTCTGACTATACGGAAGAAGCCGCCTAGATCGATGTAGCGATCTTCATCAGATTCAGACTGCTTGGATTTTGAACTTCTTCTTTTTACAGTAAATGAAAAAGTATAGTCGCTGTAAGTTTCATAACGCAGGACGAATCCGTTTTTATCAGTATATGTTTGTTCTGTTGCAGCAGAACATGAAAAATACTTTTCTTTTTGAAAGTTTTGATAATAGTTTTCAGTATAACTGTCTTCTACAGGCGTTACAAAGCTACCGGCTATAAAGTTTCCTAATTTATTTTTGTCTATGGGATTACCAAGCAATGTATAAAGCGCATATTCGTACTCTGCCTCGGTTGGCAGCCTGTATCCGACTACTTTTGAAGGATCATCGACCGGATTTCCGGAACTGTCGATAAATCTGTAATCACTGCCATATGCCCTTGGTATTCCTTTAAGATCTGAAAGTGCGTTGCAGATATCTTTATACTTAGTATAGTAACTCTTTGAAGAATAATTTTTTATTCCGCATGGTTCAAAAATGTAGCTCAAATCATCATGATCATAATCAAACGCATCTTTAGTTATTAAAAAGTCATAATTCATTTTTATTCTATACTCTGATGTGTTTCTTATACTGAGATCGCCTTTTTTCAGCAAAACCATAGATAACTCTTCATTAATCCATTTTTGATTTTTATTATATGGTTCTATATATTTACGTATTGAATCGTTTAAAAAATCTTCACGCTCATAAAGAGAACTTCCGCGGAATAAAGCATTAGGGTCAACTCCCATCTCCAGTAAAGATCTGAGATAGAAACCTTTCCACAAGTACTTTTCGGTCAAACATGCCTTCCAGATTAACGGTATAGCATCCGCATTTTTTGAAGTTGAGTATACCTGGTTCAAATCCACGCCTTTTTCCTGGAGATATGAAAAAAGATTAATTGCATCTTTCTGCAAAGTATCTGAAACATAAAGATGCTTTGCAGTATCGACAATTGATTCACTTTCCCAGATACCAATCAAAAACGCAAGGCTTCCGTCATACTTTATGAGTCTGGAAGTAGAACGTAAATCAGCAGACTTTAAAAAATAAGGATAGTAGAAATCACCGAGAACTTTATTAAAACTGAAGCCTGGTATTTTTTTTATAAGACTGTCCAGCACTGTATAATCCGAATACTGTTCCGGTTGTGGATAAGCTTTCAAAAAAGAGTATTCTAGATCAATGAAATCATTTTTGTGATCCAGTACTTCAAGAAAAAGATCCCAAGTTTCATGTTTCATAAGATAAGAAAATGTGTACAGATAATCAGGATAACCATAAAGCTCTTCACAGTCGATATTCATTAAATATCGCATTATATCGGTTTTTTTGTTTTTATAAGCTGTTTCAAAAACGCCGTCGATAACCATTCTTTCATAATTTATATCAGCACCATTTTCAATCAAAAGCTTTAATATGTCAAGGTTTCCGGATTCAATCGCATATATGACGGCATTCTTTGGCAAGTAATCCCAGCAGGAAGAATCCGCATTTTTAGATAACAGGAACTTAATATTTTTAATATCCTCTTTTTTTACTGCCTCCATGAGTAAAGTACTTCCGTTTCTGTAACGCTCATTGATGTTTCTTATAGCACATGTGCTCAGATCATTCACTTTTCCGTCCAAATACTCTTTAAAAAAGGGTGGATTTTTACCAGGTATAGTACGTACAACAAAAAAAATTTTTTCAAAAAAGCTAAATCCAGCACCGATAGAAAAACACAGCTCGTTACTACTCCCGTCAACATAACAGCAACAAAAATGAGGATCAATATAGCTAAGATGATTAATATAGCTATTTGGAACGACACTAGGAGCTTTGTAACCTAATATAGGATTTACCATGCGCTCAAAAATATTAGAGGATATATTCCCAAAATTCATATCAAGTATAAATCCAGGATCATAGAAATTGGTTGGAGATGGTGATTTTGCAAAAAAGTTGTATATACTTTCTATATCCTTTAAAGGTATACTATCGTCTTTTCCATAGTCCATAAAAATTGCATTTGCAAGTTCTGCTTGAGTTGCAAGCCTGTATCCAAAAACATTAGACAGATCAGTTGTCGGAAGACCGGCCGCATCAACAAGTTGAAAGTTTTCATCATATGCGCAAGGCAGACCTTCTTTTTCTGAAAGACTGTTACAGTAATCAATGGCCTGCAGATATGTTTTTGGTTCGCTTTTGTCAGGCATACATATGTAATAATCATACATAAAAGTTATTTTGGTAAAGCTCCCACCCGATGAAGTATTTCCGTTCGAATGAACTTTATTTTTACCAAGATCAAGAAAATATATACTATCCAATTTATTTTGGTCATATGAACCGTTTGTGTTGACTCTTATTAAATTCAGCGATAATCCCACTGCTGATAAAAACATTAAAGAAAGCAATGCTGCTGTTTTTTTCATAAACATCTCCTGTTTTTTTTGCAATGCAAAATATAAAAACTAATAAGATATAATTCCGTTACTTAATGTCATTATACAATAAATACTTTAAATTTTATCATATCTGTTGTCGATTTACCTCATAAAAATATGGTAAGATTTATTATAGTAGATTGTTATAAAAAATAAAACGACGAGCATATAAAAAATAATTGTTAAATCAAAAGTATGAAAGGAGAGCTGAAATGAAGAAAGTTATTACAGTGATAGTTCTTGTACTTCTTATACTGGCTGTACCGGTAAAAAGTCAGGAGATACTGCAAGATCAAAATATTGAAATGGTTCTGGTAGAAAAAGGAAGTTTTGAAATGGGAGATACAGAAGGAGAAGGTTGGAATAGCGAAAAGCCATTGCATAAAGTTACTTTCACATACGACTATTATATAGGTAAGTATGAAGTAACCTTTGATCAGTATGAGAAATACATTGGGAAGCAAAAATATTATGACAATGAGTGGGGAAGAGGCAGCAGACCTGTAATTAATGTAAGCTGGTACAATGCCATAGGCTACTGTAACTGGCTGAGTGAAAAAGAAGGGTTGGCAAAGGCATACGATGAAAATGGAAAGCTCCTTGACTCAAATGGAAAGATAACCAGAGACCTACGCCTAGTTGAAGGATACCGTCTTCCTACAGAAGCGGAGTGGGAGTATGCAGCAAGGGGAGGAAATAAAAGTAAAGGATATAAGTACAGCGGCAGCAATAAAGCAGATGATGTGGCATGGTATGAAAAAAATTCCGGCGGCACTACTCACGAAGTAGGAACCAAACAGCCAAACGAGCTTGGAATATACGATATGAGCGGTAATGTATCTGAATGGTGCAATGACTATTATAAATCCAGTTACTATGAAAACTCTCCGGACGAGAATCCGTGTAATTTTATTACATCATTTCTTTATGGCAATGTTATACGCGGAAGCTGCTGTTACAGCGATATTTATGATTTGCGTATATCTAAGCGCAGCTACGACATTCCAGTTCTTTGGAGTAGTAATATTGGTTTTCGAATTGTAAGGACAGCACCGTCGAAAAAATTGGAAATATGTATTAAAGATGAGTTTGAAACACACTTAAGTACGGAAACTATTCTTGTAGAACAAGGAAATTTCGAGATGGGAGATACAGCTGGAGTTGGTGCGGTCGATGAAAATCCTGTACACAACGTAACTTTTACATACGATTTCTGTATAGGCAAGTATGAAGTAACTTTTGACCAGTATGACAGGTATTGTGAAGATACTAAAAAAGCTACGCCTGATGACAATGGGTGGGGCAGAGGCAACAGACCTGTAATTAA